>ERZ857750.4514-NODE-4514-length-10351-cov-5.210761_pt1 | contig 10351 bp, 8 predicted proteins | sample MGYA00519915_ERZ857750 | MGnify/ENA primary metagenome ERZ857750 (study PRJEB31778, sample SAMEA3449358) | human gut metagenome | biome: human gut; feature: human-associated habitat; material: faeces | place: United Kingdom | collected 2010/2012 ... | reverse complement strand
TATGAAATCCGTAAAGTGAAAGTGGTCGCCCATCAGATTTCCAAGGTGGATCCGACAGAAAAATTTTTGTTTGAGCTGGAGGACGGGAACCGTATCGAAAGCGTTCTTATGAAATATAACTATGGCAATTCGGTATGCATTTCCTCACAGGTCGGATGCAGGATGGGGTGCAGATTCTGTGCGTCTACACTGGATGGGCTTGAGAGAAATCTGACAACTTCTGAGATGTTAAGACAGATTTATCAGATCCAGAAGATGACAGGCGAAAGAGTATCCAATGTTGTTGTTATGGGAACAGGAGAGCCTTTGGATAATTACGATAACTTTGTAAAATTTATACATATGCTTAGTGATGAACATGGGTTGAATATCAGCCAGAGAAGTATTACCGCCTCCACTTGTGGAATTGTACCCAATATTCACAGACTGGCAGGGGAAGGACTTCAGATTACTCTTGCATTGTCGCTGCATGGTTCCAGTCAGGAAAAGCGTAAAAAACTGATGCCGATCGCGAATAAATACGAACTTTCAGAAGTACTGGAAGCCTGTGATGATTATTACAAGCAGACCGGGCGCAGAGTGACCTTTGAATATAGTCTGGTGGCAGGCGTGAATGATGGACCGGACGATGTAAAAGAACTGACCGGGATATTGAAACATCGTAACTGTCATCTGAATTTGATTCCGGTAAATCCAATTAAGGAGAGGGATTTCAAAAAGCCAGATAGCAAAAAAGCTATGGAATTTCAAAATAAACTTGAAAAAAACGGAATAAATGTTACTATTAGAAGGGAAAGAGGCTCTGATATTGACGGAGCCTGTGGACAGCTCAGAAGACGATATGGTGCTGTAAAAGAGGAGAGACCAGATGAAGATATATGCGAAGACTGATGTGGGTCGAAAACGTGAGATGAATCAGGATTATGTCTATGTGACAGATAAGCCGGTAGGTCCTTTTCCGAATCTGCTTGTAGTAGCAGACGGAATGGGAGGACATAAAGCGGGTGATTTTGCGTCAAAATATACCGTGAAGGTTGTCCATGAAGAACTGGAAAAGACAGAACTTGATAAACCGGAAGAAATCTTGAAGAGTATTGTGTCTGTAGCAAATCATAAGCTGATACAGGCAGCACAGTCTGATGTGAAGTTAGAAGGTATGGGAACGACACTCGTAATAGCTACTGTAATAGGGAATACTTTATATTTTTCGAATGTCGGAGATAGTCGTCTTTATCTGATTGGTGATAAGATAAAACAGTTGTCCAAGGATCATTCTCTTGTTGAAGAGATGGTTCGTCTGGGAGGTATAAAAGCAGAAGAAGCTAAGAATCATCCGGATAAGAATATTATTACAAGAGCCATGGGGGTCAAGGAAGAAGTAGAGGCTGATATTTACGAATATCGGCTGAAAAAGGGGGATATGATCCTGATGTGTACCGATGGTCTCAGTAATATGGTTGAAGATGAGGATATGTTTGATATTGTAAAGGGAGCGAGAGACATCGTCGAGGCAGTACAGATGTTGATCGAAAAAGCAAACAGCAATGGCGGGAGAGATAACATAGGGGTTGTTTTAGCTGAGCCGCTTGCAGATGAGGTGAGTGCATGGTAAAAGATGGTATTGTATTAGGAAAGAGATACGAGGTACTGAGCAAAATTGGTGCCGGTGGTATGGCAGATGTCTATAAGGGAAAAGACACAATGCTGAACCGTTATGTCGCGATCAAAGTATTGAAAAAAGAATATCGCGAAGACGAGAATTTTGTCCGTAAATTCCATTCAGAAGCGCAGGCAGCTGCAGGACTTCTGAATCCGAATATCGTAAATGTGTATGATGTCGGAGAGGACCGGGGACTTTATTATATGGTGATGGAACTGGTAGAGGGCATCACTTTAAAAGAATATATTGAAAAGAAAGGAAAGCTTTCCCATAAAGAAGTCATTAGCATTGCAATTCAGATGTGCAATGGTATCGGGGCAGCACATGCGGCAGGTATCGTACATCGTGATATTAAACCTCAGAATGTTATGATATCCAGAGATGGTAAGGTCAAAGTGACTGATTTTGGGATTGCTAAGGCTGTTACTTCTAATACGATCAGTTCCAATGCAATGGGATCTGTTCATTATACATCTCCGGAACAGGCAAGAGGCGGCTATAGTGATGCGAAGAGTGACATTTATTCAATTGGTATCACACTATATGAGATGGTAACCGGAAGAGTACCATTTGACGGAGAGTCAACAGTGGAAGTTGCTATGAAGCATTTGCAGCAGGAAATCACACCTCCGTCAGAGTATGCACCGGATATTCCGTACAGTCTGGAGCAGATTATTTTAAAATGTACCCAGAAGAACAGTGAGAGACGTTATGCAAGTACAGCAGATCTGACAAGAGATCTGAAGAGATCTATGATGGATCCGGACGGGGATTTTGTTGAAATTCCGCCACTTCGTAATGCAGATACAGTGATTATCACAGATGATGAACTGGATGATATCAGAAGTTCTTATGACGACTATGATGATGATTACGGAGATGACGATGATTATGGCGCCGATGACTATGACGATGATTATGGTGATGACCGTTATGATGATGACGACGAAGAGTACGATGATGACGATTATGATGGCAGAAAAGGCGCAGAAGAAGTTAATCCACATATGAACAAGGTCATGAAGATTCTAATGATTGTAGTGGCACTGATCATTGCATTTATTTTGATTTTTGCAGTCGGAAAAGCAGCAGGAATTTTTAAATCTATTGGATCCGGAACAACAACAGAAGATTCATCAGACAAAGATACAGTAAAAGTACCTGATATTGTCGGAAAGACAGAAGAAGAAGCAACAAAAGCACTGAAAGATAAGAAACTTGGAATTAAAGTTGACTCCAGAGAAGATTCTGAGAAGTATGAGGAAGGAACAGTCAGTGAGCAGAAGACAAAAGCCGGAACAAAGGTAAAGAAACATTCAACCGTTCATGTAGTTGTAAGTTCCGCATTAATTGGAAAAGAGATTATTGTGCCGGATGTATCTGGCATGAGTGAGGATGAAGCTCAGGAAAAACTGACAGATGCAGGATTTAAACCTACTTCGGAATTTCAGTATGATGATAATGTAGCTGAAGGTAATGTAATCAGTACAACACCTGCAGCAAATTCCAAGGCAGCAAAAGACACGCAGATTAAGATGATTGTAAGTAAGGGAGCTCAGAAGAAGACAGTACCGGATGTGCGTGGAAAATCTGAAGCAGATGCCAGAAGTGAGATTCAGGCAGCAGGACTTACTGTAGGATCTACCAGCACCCAGCATGATGACAGTGTAGCAAAGGGAAATGTTATTTCTCAGAGCGTGACACCTGGTAAAAAAGTATCAGCCGGAACAGCCGTCAATCTGGTACTTAGCAGTGGCAGCGATAAGGTAAGTATCCAGAACTTTGCAGGAAAAGATGAGGAAGAACTTCTGTCATGGGCATCTCAGAACGGTTTGAATGCAAGTAAGCAGAAAGATGAATACAGCAGTAACTATGAAGAGGGAACAATCATTTCTATGAGCCCGGCTTCAGGAAGTGTATCGAAAGGCAGCACGATCACTTATGTATTAAGCCGTGGACCGAAACCGTCTGATAACACGAATACTGGTGGAAATACGGACAATGGCAACAGCGGCAGTGGAAGTGGAAGTGACAGCGGTCAGCAATAGGATATAGAAAAAGATGCAGGGAAAGATAGTAAAAGGAATTGCCGGATTCTACTACGTTCATGTAGTAGAATCCGGTGTTTATGAATGTAAAGCGAAAGGAATCTTTCGCAAGGATAAGAAAAAACCACTGGTAGGCGATGATGTAGAAATCGAAGTTTTAAGTGAAGTGGAAAAGACTGGAAGTATTATAAACATTTTTGAGAGAAAGAATGAATTGATCCGACCAGCAGTTGCTAATATTGACCAGGCACTGGTCGTATTTGCAGCGGCAAAGCCAAGCCCGCATTTTAACCTGCTTGACAGATTTCTTGTTATGATGCAGACGAAAGAGATACCGGTGATTTTGTGCTTTAATAAAGAGGATATTGCTTCTGAAGAAAAATTATCGGAACTGGCGGAAATCTATGAAAAATGTGGGTGCCAGCTTATATTTGTCAGTGCAAAAGAAGAAAAGAATATGGAGACTTTGCGCAAGATGCTGGAAGGTAAGACTACAGCAATTGCTGGTCCTTCCGGGGTCGGAAAGTCGTCAATTATCAATCTTTTAAATCCAAAGGCCAATATGGAAACCGGCAGTATCAGTAGGAAGATTGAACGAGGAAAGCATACGACAAGACATTCAGAATTATTTATGATTGGTGAAGATTCTTATATTATGGATACGCCTGGATTCAGTTCATTATATGTGAATGATTTTGAAAAAGAAGAGCTGAAATATTATTTTCCGGAGTTTGAGCTATATGAAGGTCAGTGCAGATTTAATGGGTGTGATCATATTCATGAACCAGGTTGTGCTGTGAAAGAAGCCGTCGAAAAAGGAAAGATTCATGCTGTCAGGTATGAAGATTATAAAGAGTTATATGAGGAATTGAAAAATAAGAGGAGGTACTAGTTATGGATTACATTTTAGCGCCGTCAATATTGTCGGCAGATTTTAAAGTTCTTGGAGAGCAGATGAAACTTACAGAGGATAATGGTGCAAAATATCTGCATTTTGATGTTATGGACGGAATGTTCGTGCCAAGCATTTCCTTTGGAATGCCGGTATTAAAATCTATCCACAATGCAACAGACCAGGTTATGGATGCACATCTTATGGTGCAGGAACCAATTCGTTATGTGGAGGCTTTTAAAGAAGCAGGAGCCGATATTGTGACGATTCATCTTGAAGCTTGTGAAGATGTGAACGCTACAATTGCGAAGATTCGTGAGTGTGGAATGAAAGTAGGACTTTCTATCTGCCCGGAAACACCGGTTTCAAAAGTAGAGGATCTGTTAAAAGACATTGATATGTTACTGATCATGAGTGTACATCCGGGATTTGGAGGACAGAAGTTTATTCCAGAATCTCTGGATAAGATTCGTGAGGCGAGAAAAATGATTACAGATCAGGGACTTTCCGTAGATATCCAGGTCGATGGAGGAATCTACCAGACAAATGTCAAAGAAGTACTGGATGCAGGAGCGAATATTATTGTAGCCGGTTCAGCAGTATTTAAAGGAGACCCGGCAGAAAATACAAAAGCGATGATGGAGATTTTGAAGACTTATGAGTAAGAAAATTGTGATTGTAAGTGGTGGAGAGTTAGAGGAATCATTTGTATTATCAGAACTTGAAACACTGGACAGTCAGTTTATTATTGGTGTTGATAAGGGAATGGAATTTCTTTATCATCATAAGATACTTCCAAGTTATATTGTTGGAGATTTCGACAGTGTAGACCAGAAAATCGGAGACTATTACCGCAATGAGACGAAAGTTCCGATCCGCGAATTTAATCCGGTAAAAGATGCATCAGATACAGAAATCGCAATTCGCCTGGCAATGACACTTGGAGCCAGTGAAATCTATATCCTCGGAGCGACCGGTGGAAGAATCGACCATCTGTGGGCAAATGTACAGACACTCACAATTCCATTTAAAGCGGGGGTTGATGCGGTCATTCTGGATTCCCAGAATAAGATTCGCCTGATTGGCGGCGACACAGTGATCCGTCGCGAGGATGCATATGGACCGTATTTTTCAATATTCCCATTAGGACAGGAGATTTACAGTTTGAGCATTGAAGGTGCGAAATATCCGCTTCATGATCATCAGCTCACACCTTATGACAGTCTGTGTGTCAGTAACCAGTTCGAAGAAGAGGAAGTAAAGATTACATTTGGTTCCGGGATTGTAATTCTGATGGAAACCCGGGATAAAAAGTAAACAGACAAAATGATGTTGGGGTCATAAAATATCAGGCAGGATATGTTCTCGAAAAAAGGATATATCCTGCTTTTTTACATAACGGTAAGAATGCAAGGACATTTTTTAATATATAAGTTAGAAAAATCAGGAGGTGTGTATGGTAATAGGAATTATAGAAGATGACAATTTGTTAAGAAAAGCATTAGATACATCTATGAAAAATCAAGGTTATACAACGATTCTTGCCGCTTCAAGAAAAGAAGCAATTAAAAATATAGATAGTTCTGTAGATTTGTTGATTGTAGATATTGGATTACCGGATGGAGATGGAATAAATCTATATCAGGAACTTCAAAAAAATGGAAGAATCCCGGCAATTTTTTTAACTGCAAAAGATGATGAAAAAGATATGTTAAAAGCGTTTGATATAGGAGCAGATGATTATGTGGTCAAACCATTTTCAATAAAGGTATTGTTAAAACGTATGGAAGTTGTTTTGAAGAGAAAATCAAATGAAAATGTTTTTATGTGCGGGCAGGTTATCTTGTATTCGGATAGAAAACAGGTTTTTGTAGGAAAAACAGAAATATCGTTAACACTCAAAGAGTATCAGCTTTTGGAATATTTTATTATGAACCAGAATCAGGTTCTTACAAAAGAGATGATAATGGAAAATATATGGGGAATCGATAGTGAATTCATTGATCCTAACACAATTAGCGTTATGATCAGCAGATTGAAAAAGAAATTAAATGATTCATCGAATGTTATCAGTAATGTATTTGGAATGGGATATAGAATGGGAGATTAGCATGGCTGTAGCAATTTTCACAGTATTTTTAGTAGGTTTCATACTCGGAGGAAGCACTGTATATTTAGTTGAAAATCATTTTAGAACAAAGGAAATGAACAAAATATATAAACTGACCGAATCTTTAATAAATGGCAATGACTTAGATGATTCTGATATAGGGAAGGAAACGCTTTATTCTAAAACAGCCAATCAGTTAATCCGTTTACAGGAAATGTTAGAAGGAAGAAGAAAAGAGGCCGAAAAAAGTCAATATGAGATACAAAAATTGATTTCTGAGATTGCGCATCAACTAAGGACACCGCTGGCGAATATAAAAAATTATACAGAATTGCTGCAAGAGTCATTGGATGAAACGCAAGAAGTATTGAATACAGAATACATGAAAGACTTGCGAACGAGTGAAGAACAATTATGTTTTTTAGTGGAAAGCTTTATAAAAACTGCTCGATTAGAGCAAGGAATCATACAAGTTCACATGCAAAAAGAAAATCTTGTCGAAACAATTCTAAATGCATTAGGGCAAATACAAAAAAAGGCAGAAGATAAAGGTATCTTTTTTCAAGTAGAATTGCCGGAGAAAATCATTTGCGAACATGATAAAAACTGGATGTGTGAGGCATTTTATAATGTGTTTGATAATGCAGTCAAATATAGCAAAAGCAACAGTACGATCGATATCACAATGAAACAAACGGAAATGTTTTATAAAATTCAGATAAGAGATTATGGAATCGGGATAAAAGACGGAGAAGAAAACAAAATTTTTCAAAGATTTTATCGAGGTGAACAGGCAAGAGGTCAGGAAGGATGCGGAATTGGTTTATATCTTTCCAGAGAGATTGTTTTATTACAAAAAGGGATGATAAAAGCAAAACAAATGAATCCAGGGTTCCTTATAGAGGTGAATCTTCCGATATAGACAATTCATATGCACCTTGTAAGAAGTTTGTAAGATGTACCATGTAAAATAGAGTATGGCTGAAAAAATGCAGCATTTGCGAAAGGGGGTTACAGAAAAGATGGATATAATTAAAGCCATAAATCTTAAAAAATATTATACATCCGATACATATGAAGTGCGTGCTTTAGATGGTGTGTCACTAACAGTAGAAGAGGGCGAATTTATAGCAGTTGTCGGTACGTCTGGATGTGGAAAGACAACACTTATGAACATTTTGGGCGGTCTTGACACTCCGGATTTTGGAGGTGTTTGGATCAGAAATACAAGTTTAAAAGATCTTAACAAGGAAGAAAGAACGATATTCAGAAGAAGAAATATCGGATTTGTATTTCAGCAATATAATTTGATACCTTCTCTTAGCATACGCGAAAATATAGTTCTTCCGATGCGACTGGATGGTAAGAAAATCGATGTGGATTTTTTCAATGAAATTGTAGAAACACTTGGACTAAAAGATAAATTAGAACGTTTCCCATCAACACTGTCCGGTGGGCAGCAACAGCGAGTTTCTATAGCGCGGGCATTATTAACGAAACCGGCCATTGTCCTGGCGGATGAACCGACTGGAAATCTGGATTCTGTTACAAGTATGGAAGTTGTGGGATTACTAAAATCCTGTGCCGCAAGATTCCATCAGACGACATTGATCGTAACTCATCAAGAGGAAGTAGCACAGATGGCAGACAGAGTAATACGTATGTCCGATGGGAAAATCTATACAAGAGATTGTAACGATTGTTAGGAGGTATCATTATGTTTCATAAGAACATTCCAAATAACAATAAAGACATAATCCGATTTCTGGCTAAGAATTTTGCAGGCACAAAAAAGGTAAGAAATTCGATTTTATTTTGCTCGGTAGTAATCGGTATTGTTGCGATTACCATGGTATTCGGAATCTCTTTTGGGAAAATACAGGCAGAAGAAATAAGATTAATCAGAGAAAATGGAGCTGCTTCTTCGGGCAGAATAGAAGATGGAACAGAAGAACAATATGCAAAATTAAAACAACTGGATTATATAAAACAAGTTGGGAAAAGCATTTTTGTAGGTGAAGCTACAGACATTTCTAAGAATAATGAAAAAACGATATGCAACGTAGTTTGGGCTGACTTGGAAAGCTGGAACTCTTTTTTGAAGCCTGCATATACCAATGTGATTGGAAGCTACCCACAGAAAAAGGATGAAATTCTATTATCTGAGCGGGCATTGAAAAAACTTGGTATCTCTGAACCGGAACAGGGAATGGAAATAAACTTAGATGTATACAAAGGTGTGTTCGAACATTCGAAAGAAAAATTCGAACTATGTGGCTGGTATACGGACTCTGGAAATGAATTGTCAATCGGATACATTTCACATGACAAAATTAATGAGTTGAGTCTGGAAAAAGGACCTTATACGTTACTTTTCAGTCAGAGTGATCATTTAAACAGGAGTAAAACAGAGGAAAAATTATATCAGACATTGCCGATGAAGAGTGCAGATCAGAAGATATACGTTTCTGATACAGCACAATATACTGCCGTTTCTAAATTCGCAGGTGGATATGAGATGGTGATATTGGGAACGCTGGGCATTTTGTGCGGAATATATTTCCTTGTGTGCAATGTCCTTTGGATATCCATGAGTGAAGATATTCAAAATCTCGGACTGCTCCATACAATTGGAGCTACAGAAAGACAGATTACAAAAATTTACCGGAAACAAATGCGATTACTCATGTTAAAAGGCTCTGCTTTGGGAAGTTTGATTTCTGCACTGATTTTGATTTTATTGATACCGAAAATATTAGGCTTTCATTTTTATCAGGAAATGGGAGGAAACACGATACTTTCCTTTTTCAGGCCGTGGATTCTTTTGATTTCTGTTCTATTTGTAAATGGAATTCTGTGGATAGCATCGGAAGGTGTTATTAGAAAAATAACGACTCTGTCTTGCGTTGAGAGTGCTACTTATGATGGAAATAAGCTTAACAGAAAAATAAAACATCCTGTGGAAATGGTGTTGAAACGTTCTGAAATAGGAGAAATGTTTTATATTGCATGGGGAAATATAACACGACATAAAGCACGATTTATCATTACAAGCCTTTCCATATTTTTAGGAGTCCTGTCTTTTATTTTAATGAATGTACTTACAAATGGATGCGATTATAAGCATCTTCTTGAGAAACGTCCTGATTTTTTGCTGGCAGGAGAGTTTAGCGAATTTGGGAAAAGCCAGGGGTGTGGGGAAGAATATAAAACCAGAGAAATCGATGTTGATCCTTTACTGACACAGGGAGACGGTGTGGAACTGTTGTATGACAATGATTATGATGAATTTTCACCAATCTCTCAAGAGTTGGAGAAAAAACTACACAAGATAGATGGTATCGATTGGGAGAATTCTAATCTGATCGAAGGAGCTTATGTAACTACAGTTATATCCAGAAAGGGCATCCGTCCTTATGATGAAGGGCTTTCGAATCTTACAAATGACAATATGGTGGAAGGATTCAGTTGGGATACGGTGCAGATTTTAAATAACAATCAAATCTTGTCGCTTAAGAAATACGTTCAGGATAATCAACTCAATATTGATATGGAATCTTTGGAAGAAGGAAATGGCGTGCTGGTCATACATGATCATATGCTGACCCCGGAACAACAAAAACTTGCAGATGAAGCAATTG
>ERZ857750.4506-NODE-4506-length-10369-cov-2.594338_pt1 | contig 10369 bp, 17 predicted proteins | sample MGYA00519915_ERZ857750 | MGnify/ENA primary metagenome ERZ857750 (study PRJEB31778, sample SAMEA3449358) | human gut metagenome | biome: human gut; feature: human-associated habitat; material: faeces | place: United Kingdom | collected 2010/2012 ... | reverse complement strand
GCTTTCGTTTTATTCAAAGGGCCACGGCACTGCGGCGAGAACCTTTCCCCGAACCTGTTCCATCGGAATCTCTTCTCCGTCATAAACACCTGTCTTCAGACTTCTTCCGCCTGAAACGCTGGATTCTCCTTCGTAGATAACGAGATCTCCCTCCACAGGTACGGAAAACAGATAAGCGGGCTTCAGCGCCACGACAAACCCTCCCCCGGTCAGACCTGCTTCGCCGTCGGAAACAGCCGTTACCGAAAACAGCACAGACAGAATAACCGCAGTCAGAACAGCCGACAGACTGACGATGATATATTTTAGCGCCGCTTTCGCGCCTCTGAGCCCCGACTGTACCGCCGTCTTGCTCTGTTTCATTTTCTTCCCTCCCGAGAGAAGAACGCCTGCGGCGGATAAAAACCTGAAGAGAACCGATCTGTAATAAAAAGAACCGCGTACCGGATTTTCTGTTTTATATTTTTACTGACTTTCCGGAAGATTCTTGTAGACGGAACCGAACTGATCAAACGGATACAGCCTTACAACGGCTTTTCCGATGACGAGATCTTCATCCACAAATCCTACTTCAGGGGAACGGCTGTCGATACTGACGACGCGATTGCCCCCCATCAGGAACAGTTCTCCTTCCGGTACGGTAGTCTCGTCGATCCCGCCGTTGGTGTAGCCGTCTTTGATATACGGTTCGTTGAGAATTTCACCGTTTCGGTATACCTGACCGTCAGCGATCGCGATGGTATCTCCGCCTTTCGCGATGACACGCTTGATCAGCAGCTTTTTCTTTCCGTTCTCCTGCTCCACATCGCTTTTAAATACGACGATATCTCCGTATTCCACGTCACCGCCGAATTTGTACGCCATCTTGGAAAGAATCAGATAGTCGTTGGGCTGAAGCGTATTTTGCATGGAATGTTCTCTTACGATCGTCGGCTGAATAAACTGTGCGATGATAACCGCGATGAGAACTGCTGCGACAATATCTCTGATCCATGCCATAGCTTCGGAACCCCGTTTCTTTTTCTTTTTGATTTTGCCTTCCTGCCGCGGCTCTTCTTCGCTGACTTCACCGACTCCGGAAACAAAATCCGCTTCATCTGCCGTCTCTTCTTTTTCCGCCGGTTCCTTTCTTTCTGGTTCCGCCGCATTCGTTCCGTCCGTATCGACGTTTTTCGAATTGCTCTGAATATTCATAATTTATAATACCCTCCTGCCTTTTTTTCATACACTCATGCGCAGGCGAAAACACCCGGTGCGCCTCCGCACGGCGTTCGCTGATGCACTTCAGATCTCCGCATATTTCCGAACAGGTTCCGCTTTTCCAAACAGATCTATGACGATGCGCTTATAATTCTGCGGCAGCGCCGCGCGGATTTCTCTGCCTTTTATATAAGACAGCACACTTTCTGCTTCATAGAATTTTAACATGTATGCGTGAAGAAACTGTGTCGTAAGATCGTATTTTAATGCGATTTTTCTATTTTCCGCAAAATTTCCGTATTTAGCATCACCGATAATAGGATAACCCGCAGCCGCCAGATGCGCCCGAATCTGGTGAGTCCGCCCGGTCATCAGACGAACTTCCGCGAGAGTAAAGCCGCCTGCAGAAGAAATGGGCTTCACTCTGGTATCCGCGGACTTTGGCTCTCTAAATACTGCATTGTCAGAAACATGAGGATCTTCGACAACCGACACCATATTTCTCGCGTGATCTTTTGACAGACTTCCCGTGAGCTGCATCTCCTCCTCTAATTCTCCGCAGACAATGGTGAGATAATACTTTCCCACCGCATCCTTGTCGCCGATCATCCCGTTCAGCGCCCGCAAAGCGGCGCTGTTTTTCCCGAACAGAACCAGTCCTGTGGTATTACGGTCCAGACGATTTGCCGCTGCAGGAGAAAAGCTCTTTTCCGCGCGCGGAACATAATCGCCCTTTTCGATAAGATAATCCGTCACTTGATTGACCAGCGTATTCTTTTTTTCGTGCTGATCGCCGTGAGTCAAAAGTCCAGGAGGTTTCTCCGCCGCCAGGATATTCTCGTCCTCGTAGGCGATACCAAATTGGCGTTTTACTCTCTTTCGTACTGTCTGCTTCGGCCGGAACCTTTTCAGTTCCTCTTCAGAAAGATACAGGAAGATCCGGTCTCCACAAAAAAGCATCGTGTCTTTAGCTGCTCTTTTACCGTTTACTTTGACATCTTTTCTGATGATTCTGTAAATATAACTCAGGGAAGCGCCTTTCAGGTATTTCCGCAAAAATCTGTCGAGACGCTGCTCCGCTTCATTTCTTCCTATTTCAATCTCAACCATCTCACTGCCCTCTGTCCGCTTTCGCATCATCCGGAAATCCCCGCTGCGGATTCTTCGCATCCGCAGCATTCTCTCATAAAAAATACAATCCGGCCGACGCTGCCATAACACTCTCGTTTCAGATCCCGCCGTCTCCGGCCTGCCTCACGATACACCGCGGCTGTTTTCTCTCTGCTCCGCTTCCGCAAAGCCAATCGCGGAAATCATTATATCATGCGCGCCGCAATTCATCCAAGGCATTTTAAATAATCCGAATGCGAATTCACCTCATCTTCATTGTCCGTTTTTTCTTTTTATGATAAAATTACTTCAGATTAAAGGAGATTTCATATGAATACATTTAAGAACTTCATTTACAATATCAGCGATATCCTCGTCGCTCTCCTGATTATCGCCGCAGCGGTACTCATCATCGGATGGCGTGTAAACACGATTATGGACTATCCCGATAAAATTGCAGCGGTTCAGACAGAGACCAAAGAGGATAATGCGCCAAAGCAGACAGACACCGGTTCCGCATCGGAAACCAGCCCGGCGGAAGAACAGACGAAAGACGATGCACAGATTTCCGGAGGAGCAGATACGGAGACTGCATCGGCCGGCAAAAATTCCGCGCCGGTTACGATCAATGTAATGCAGAATGACACCGTCTCTGATATCGCACAATCCCTCGTCAGCGCAGGCGTCATCTCTGACCCGCAGCTGTTCATCGACGCGGTGGAGGCCGCCGGCGCCGCCACACAGCTGAAATACGGAACTTATGATATCCCTGCCAAAGCGACGATGGATCAGATCATTCAGATAATGATATAAAATTGTGCGTTATGCGCGATAAATGGAATTTTTAGTCTTTACAAAAGAGGACAGAAGAGTTATAATATTCTTTGTCCGTTGGAGACCGATTGTCTTCATCAGATGGGATAATTTATCCATGCGCCATTAGCTCAGCTGGATAGAGTAGCACACTACGAATGTGAAGGTCGTAGGTTCGAATCCTACATGGCGCGCCAAAAGAAAAACACCGTTCAAAACATTGAAATTTCAAGGTTGAACGGTGTTTTTCTTTTTCCGATATTTCTCTTATTTTGCCCCAAATCGGCTCAATTTGCCCTCAAAAGTGCGACACCCACTGCGACACCCTTTTTTATAAATCGATGATACAATCTGATCAGAGCCGGTAAGATGCCGGCTCTATATTTTGCCTTCCGATATTGAGCTGTTGTGAGAATGCCGGATGTCTACTGCACATAAAATCACATCCGTTCTCGGGATCACGCTGAATGATCTATGGGAGCCGAGTATAGGAAAAGCCGGGGAGGGATCCCCCGGCAAAAAACTCTTACACAAGATGCCTCGGCACTTGTGTTGTATATTTTTCCAATTTTTCTTTTTCTTCTAAACGTATCCTTTCCGCAAATTCTATTATTTTATTACATATCCACATGTAAGCAGTAGTATCTTTAGAATAATCCGCTTCTGCATACATATTTATTCTACCTTCTACTCTCATTCTCTCCACTTGTTTCATCGCTTCCGAATCACCTTTCGGATAAATAGCAAACGTTGCACCACCGTTTTTATTAACTACTGAAAATGCTGGTATATCACTTGGTCCGTCGGCAATATATGCCATATTAATAAAATGGACTCTGCGATGTTCTTCTGGTATAGATGTATTAGCTTCAATACCATTTCTACGATGCACACCCTTATTTATTTCAAATAAAGCTCTTGTTTTACTTGTATTATCTATTGTATATCCGACTTCACTTATAATCAAATTTCCTTCTTCATCGGGACCTTCTATCAATTCGCAACCCCAAACATGTTCAACATATTGCATTACACTGGAACCTTTTATTACTCTACTCATTCCGGTACTAACAATATAATGTTCAACTTTTATATCGTGCTCTTGATAAATTGGATTTCCTTCAACTAATTCCTTTGTTTCTTTAAATATTTCTGGAACTCCTTTATAGAATTTCAATTTTTTACCAAATTCCTCTAATTTTTTATTATTTAAACCTTCGAATTTCTTTTCCTTTGTATATTTAATAAAGTGATTTAAATAAATCGTATCCTTATTTACCTGAACATTCTGTTCTTCTAAATATTTTTGGGGTAGTGCATTTACCTCGGACCAAAATTGTTTTGCATCAACCCCATATTCTTTAAATATTGGATCCTGCATATATCCATCGACTAACGTTTTGTCAAAATCCCATACTATTGCTATGATATTAGCCATAAATAATTCTCCTTTATCCTTCAACTATCTTATAGCATTATTATAGCACAAAATATCACCACCTCATTTCAAGTAATTCTGTCATCCGTCGAATCATCGCTACCGCTTCTTCTCTCGTGATGAAAGATTGGTATCTTTTGTCACCGTCAGGATCTCCCTGGATGATACCATTTTTCTCCGCCCACTTTCGATCTTCTTCTGACCAGTCACGTGGAGGCTGTGCTGCACGCTCTTCCAGATATTTGTCCATCATCTTGTTAAACTGTTCCTGTGTCATCTCTTCCTCCTCTTCTCTGATTTTCGCCGTGAAATATTTCCAGTCGATTTGATCCTTCATGTATTTATTATCCCTCAGAATCCGCGGACAATTTTTCCCCGACCAATGATGATGCTGAAAGACACTCCCAGGCTGAATTTCAAATTTATCCATAAGCTGTTTCGTCAGCCGCACCGCATTATCTACGGCCGCCTTGCGGCTGCCGCTCTCGCAGATTTCGATCGCGATGCTCTTCCGATTTCCCGTACCGCTGCCGCCGTCTCCGGCGTGCCAGGCAATCTCATTCGTTGGAAGTACCTGAATGATCTGCTTCTCATCACAGACAAAGTGAAAAGACGCCTGACGCACAGAGTTTTTGCAGACATAGTCCGCTTCGTTCTGCGCTGTACTGGATGGATTTCCGGTGCTGTGAATCGTAATAAATTGCGGAGTCATAGCAATGCCCGGCCGCTGCGTTTTTCTACTCTTTGGGATAATCTGCTGTTTGATCTGCATTTTCTGCCTCCTGATTTCCTGCACGAAAAAAAGAAGCCTTCCGGCTTCCTCTGAAATTTTCTTGATTAAGTTCTCTCTGCGTGGTAATCTTAATATAGATAGAAAAAGGATTACCGCCTTTGGTACGGCGGTCAGTCCGAGAAATACTTTTTCAAAGCGACCGTCTAATCCTCAGATTAGGCGGTCTTTGCTATTTCTTGCGCAGTAACAACACGCAAAGGGTAATAATACTCACGATCAGCGAGCTGAATGTAAACAGCTCTGAGTATGTAACCATAAGCGTCACCCCCTTTATCAGAGAGTGACCGACCGCCAAACGGTAATCCTTGTCCTTATTTTACCATAGACCTATCCCGACCGCCATATTATTCCTCCAGCTCCGGCAACCCTGCAACACTGGTCAGCAGAGACAGGATCCCGGCCAACGCCGAAGCAGATGCCACTGCTAACCAATTGACCTCGGACAGCAGGACCGATGCACCGATTGTAGCGATTGCCGTCTGAGCGATCGTCTTTACTGCTCTTATTCCTGCAGCTTTCCACCATTTTTTTGTCATTTCAGTTTTCACCTCTTTTAATAGTCTGTTTAATATAATGTAGGAATTTGAAACCTTATTAAAAAAATCGACCACTTTTTTAATAAGGCGACCGATCTATACCTGCTCCGCTAACTTATCCCGCTCAAATTCCCGGAACTGTTCAATTGCTTCGTTGTATCTGCGCAGCCCTTCAGACATTTCTCCATTTGTATTTCCATATTTGACTGCTACGGCTGTAGCTCTGGTCAGCTCTGCGGTGGCTACTAAAAGGTCAAGCTTTACGACCTCGCTCTTTTTCCGTTCTTCTTCCCTTTTGTCTGCGGCTTTATCCCGTTTATTTTGACGTCTTCCAAAAATCGCAAGCACAATACCGCTCAAAAGAGCAGGCAGGGCAGACCACGCAATCTGTGTAAGCATGTCCACTATTTTCCCAGTGCCTCCACAATATTTTTCAGAGTATCTTCTCTGCAATAGTTACGGAATTCCTGATACTGCTTCGTGATTTCTTCTGTTTTCTGAATTCCATGATTTGAAATGTACATGTCAAGACCGACACCAATGTCCACGTCTTCCTTTAAGCAGATATCTCTGATCTCCGCAGCGCGGGCAATAAAAATGTTCTTCTTCGCAATCTCTTTGTAGTTTCTTTTCATGTTAAACCTCCATCTCTTCTGCTGTTACTTCTTCCCATGATGCCGGCAGTTCCTTCGGGCTATGTACCGTGTTGGCTGCCGTGCATCGATATGTTTTCCCCTCAAAGAAACAGCACTCGTCGACCTGATACATGCCGCGAGTGCCTTGAGATGTTACATATTCTTTTGCTGTTTTCGGATCTGTCGTGTGACAGATATCCCAAAGACTGACTGCTTTATCCGGATTCCAGTCCGGCTGATTCGTGGAATCATGTGCCTGCCATAACTTGTATACCTGACCATTGTACCGGTACGGAGTGCCAATCGGTACATCCGTAAAGTCCCGCTGCCGCCACGTCGGGATCTGATGTTCGGCGGCGATCAGAGTCGTACCATCTGCATCGCCATCTACTGACTTCGCCGCCAGTGCGGCGGCATCTGCGGCGCCCTGAGAGCGCATGGCATTTAAAACGATGGATTTATTATCCAATGGATTCGACCCCCTCTCTATAGGCATCTGCGAGTGCGTCCCACGTCACAAACTTACTGGGAGTTTCTGTAATTTTACCCGGTTTCGGAACATCCGTTTCTTCAATTCTCGAACCTTCTGCGCTTAATATTAATTTGTTTGTTTTCTCACTCATATTTTCTCTCCATATACATATGTACTTCCTTTCCCGAGCCTATCTGTGTACACCGTTATTTTCTGACCATCCCAACTATCATTTATATTTCCAATTACGATATTGGAGTATCCGGACATTACTATTCGAGATATTAAGCCGGTCGGCATTGAGGTCGGATCGCTACTACGTATAGGAATATTAATATCCATAATACGAGCTCCTGACAGGGAGGCGCTTGTCCAGTCGTCGTTACATATGGGAATATCATCGTTGTACTCGTATCTTGCCATAGTGAGGTCACTGTCTGTATCCAGTACTAAGGCGACTCCATCACTACTATTAGATATCCCCGAAAACGAAACATAAGAAGACAAACTGGAGGGTGTTGATGAAGATTCAATATGTATACTTATAGACATGTATTTGGATAAGTCTATAGAAGATAAATCTAACTCTATCCTGATAATATTGTCTTCATATGTATAAGATTCTGAAAATAGAAGTTCCCGTGACGGTATTTTCTCTATCTTATCGTTAATTGCGTTGACTGCTTTCGGTGTAACAGCTAACGATTCGCTGTTAGAGAGAGCAGATGTAAGTTTCGTTCTGCCGTATCGCGAAGTGCTTGCATATGGATTTGCGAGATTAAATACAGCTTTTAAAGCTTCGCTTACGGTCGCCTGATCTCCCGATAAACTAATCAAGTTAGCGACATCATCGCTTAGCAAAGTTGCCTTATTTAAAGGTGTGCCAACCTCAACAGGCTCATCCGCTCTCTCAACAGTCGCATAATACGGCGCGCCCCCATTTTCTGGGGTAACGTAAACACGCCCCGGATATTTTGGTACTCTATCTTTCATTTTCAAGCCTCACTTTTCTACCAAGATCGTTACTCGTTTTTTTACAATCTCTCCCGCGATCTCGAATGTAAACTCCATTGTATACCCTCCTGCGACCGGCGGCTCAAGCATACAGATCAAATCATTTCCGCTGACAGCCGGTGTGCCTGAGGCGATTACCTCTCCGCTACGCATCAACTCATATTTTGGATTCCGAATCGTAAAATCCTGCCCACCTGCAGTAATACGTACTGTCAAACGTCTACGCTCACCTATAAGCATGTTCACTGTATTCATGATTATCACCTACCATCTCCCGCACAGTTCACAGCGGATGATCTCCGCGCGGATATCCGTAAGACTACAATCCGCATCATAATCTATCAAACTGCTTTCCGTCGCATAGCGAATCACCTTAACACGCACACACATATTTGACGTATCGACAGCAAACAGGACGGTAGCCATATAGCTGATATTGCCGGCCTCATCTTCCGCATACAGTTCTGTGACGTATTCTCCGTCCACATCTGCGGGGACTGTAGTTTCCCACAGCCCCGTATCGATATTCGGAGTAAATACCACATCCTGATTATCTACCGCACCAAACACACGCTTGACCATCAGTCGGTTACCTCAACACTGATGACAAAAGTCTTTCCAGCATCTACCGGATTTGGTGTTATCGTTACGGACTGGAAGACCGGCGCACCAGTATCAAGCGTCACATGTCTCGTTACCGTCGTGCTCTTGCCTGCAGAATCAGTAGCAATAATTGTAATTGTGTTCTCTCCGCTGTTAAGTGTGATGGTGGTGGAGAAAGCACCGTCTGCTCCAACTTCGACAGGATCGGAATTGATAGTCAATGTCACCGGTGATGACGTCGCATCATTTGTCGTACCAGAAACCGTGATAGTAGCCTGATTCGTTACAAGACCTTCTTCCGGCGAAATGACAGATAACGTAGGTGGAACAGTATCCACTTTGAAAGTAGTTGTTTTCGCTGTTGCTTCATTTCCGTCGTAATCTGATGCATTGACTGTAATTGTATGAGATCCATCCGATAACGCCGTCGTTGGTGTATAGCTACAGGTAAAGCCCTTACCCGATGCTGTTTTGGATATGCCAGACGTAATAACGGACCCACTGTCGATCTTAATCGAAATCGTGTCTGGATCCACACCGGAGTCTTCATCCGTAACCGCCCAAGCGATAGTAGGCTTATTGTTTGTGATTGTCGCACCTTCAGTCGGGGCGGTGATTGTGATGATCGGTGCAACTTTTTCCTTTACCTGGAGCTGTAACGATGCGCCGAGCGTACCGTCCGAGGCGTCTTTCGTGGTCGTATTGCCCGCGTCATCTTCTGCTGTCACCTGAACATTATAGTAATGTCCGGGTTGATTATAAGAAGACTCTGCGGGCGCTGTTACAGTCGCTTCGTACTTTCCGGTTCCAGAGTTCAGAGTAAGATTATAAGTCTGACCGTTGATTACGGCTTTCACTGCTTTAATTGCCATTTATTCCTCCCCTGTGTAAATATCTCCGGAGTAAAACCACTCCGGATAAAGTATTTTACTGATTTCAGTTGCTTTTACGGATATTTTAAGTGCTGCGTTCGTATTGACGGGATTTGGAGTAAGGCTGACCAAGGTAATGTCTGGCAGCGTGATCGTGATGGTATCCGCCATTTACTACACCTCCCCACTGTATAATTCACCGCAATAAAAAAAGGCTGCCATCATTCGCTGCAGCCAGATGTCAATGGTCTGTAGATCCCATTCAAGTGCGTTCGCCTGGTTAAAATCTATGGTATTGTTATACACGATCTCCCGCCAATCCGGAAGACTGTAAAAGCCCTGCTGTAAATTATCGACATTATGCCGGATCCGGTCGATTTCAGAACGATAAGGAAAGTCTGACATCATCCACGTTTTTTTTCGTGTATTCGTTACAATTGCATATCCGTACTCTCTTAACCTCTCCGCCAGATAGGCGCACCAGCTTTCAATACGATTCAAAAAATCCACACTGGCTCTCGCCTTATCCAACCCGGCATCTACATCTGCTTGTGTTCGATCATAAATCAGATTTTCCATTTCCCCGTATCACCGCCTTCGCTATGAATCCACCGGTCAGATCGATATCCATCTGTTCCACAGCGCCTTCCAGTACCTTTCCGCTGGAGTTTTCCAGTTCTACCAAATCACCGACGGTTTCTTCTGATAAAAGAAAGCTGCCGGTGTCGGTGATCCGCCGCTGGTAGTAATCGTAAATATGCTGTGCCAGCGCCTGGGCGTCGACATGTAACGTACAGTCTTCGATCTGCAGAACATTTGGCAGCGCATTTGCCGGCAAATTCTCAGCATATACACTTCCGGACAGGCTCTTTGTTTCCTCGTA
>ERZ857750.4497-NODE-4497-length-10381-cov-3.391826_pt1 | contig 10381 bp, 8 predicted proteins | sample MGYA00519915_ERZ857750 | MGnify/ENA primary metagenome ERZ857750 (study PRJEB31778, sample SAMEA3449358) | human gut metagenome | biome: human gut; feature: human-associated habitat; material: faeces | place: United Kingdom | collected 2010/2012 ... | reverse complement strand
AACAGGTATTCGGACATCCGTGGCTGCTTCAGGGCGATGGAAAAATGAGTAAATCCAAAGGAAATGTTATTTATGCAGACCAGTTAGTTGATTTCTTTGGAGTAGATGCCGTTCGTTATTTTGTACTGCACGAAATGCCATTTGAAAACGATGGTGTGATTACATGGGAATTAATGGTAGAACGTTTAAATTCTGAACTGGCAAATACCCTTGGAAACCTCGTAAATCGTACGATTTCCATGTCCAATAAATATTTTGGCGGAGAAGTAAGAAGTACAGGAGTGACCGAACCGGTTGATGAAGAATTAAAATCAGTTGTACTTGGAACCAAGAAAAAAGTTGTAGATAAAATGGAAGAGCTGCGTGTCGCAGATGCAATCACAGAAATCTTTACTCTGTTTAAACGTTGCAATAAATATATTGATGAGACAATGCCATGGGCACTTGCAAAAGAAGAAGATAAAAAAGACCGCCTTGCAGAAGTACTCTACAATCTGGTAGAAGGTATCTGCATCGGGGCTTCTTTACTCGAATCCTTTATGCCGGAAACAACAGAAAAGATTTTAGCTCAGTTAAATGCACCGAAGAGAACTTATGAAGAACTTGATACATTTGGTTTATATCCGGCAGGAAACAAAGTAACAGAAAAACCGGAAATTCTCTTTGCACGTCTTGATATCAAAGAAGTGATGGAAAAAGTAGAGGCAATGAAGAAAGAAGAAGCCGAGAAAGCCGGAACAGCAGAAGAAAAGAAAGAAGAACCGGTAATTGAAATCGAAGCAAAACCGGAAATTACATTTGATGATTTCATGAAAATGCAGTTTCAGGTAGGTGAAATTATTGCCTGTGAAGAAGTGAAGAAATCCAAGAAACTGCTTTGCTCTCAGGTGAAAATCGGAAATCAGGTAAAACAGATTGTATCTGGAATCAAGTCCAATTACAAACCAGAGGATATGGTTGGAAAGAAAGTAATGGTATTGGTAAACTTAAAACCGGCAAAACTTGCAGGTGTACTTTCTGAAGGTATGCTGTTATGCGCAGAGGATGAAAATGGTAAATTGGCATTAATGACACCAGATAAAGAGATGCCGGCAGGTGCAGAAATCTGCTAAAATAAGAGAAAACTTTCTGATATGTAAATTACAACAGACCTCCATAGGTAAGATGAAAATCGGACTATGGGGGTCTTTTCCTAAAAAGGAGAAAGAAATGATATTTGAAACACATGCACACTATGATGACGAGGCGTTTGATGGGGACAGAGACAGCCTGATTTGGGCGATGCATGAACATGGAATTGATACCATTATCAATGTTGGGGCAAGCCTTAGAGGGGTAAGAGAAACAGTAACCTTGATGGAACGCTATCCATTTGTCTATGGCGCAATCGGTGTTCATCCGGATGAAGTCGGAGATTTGGATGAAGAAAAAATCGCATGGATGCGTAAGCTTTGTGAAAAAGAAAAGACAGTTGCCGTCGGTGAAATCGGCCTGGATTACTACTGGGATAAAGAGAGCCATGAAATTCAGAAGAAATGGTTTGTGCGTCAGATGGATTTAGCAAAAGAGATGAGCCTGCCGATTATTGTACACAGCAGAAATGCGGCAAAAGATACCATGGATTTGATGAAGGCAGAGAGGGCGGATTATTTAAGAGGAGTGATTCACTGTTATTCCTATTCTTTAGAACATGCAAAAGAATATATGAATATGGGATATTATCTTGGAATCGGCGGTGTTGTCACATTTAAAAATGCAAAGAAATTAAAAGAAGTGGTAGAATATGCACCGCTTGATTATTTACTGCTTGAGACGGATTCGCCTTATCTGGCGCCGGAACCGTATCGTGGAAAACGTAACTGCTCGTTGTATTTAAATTATGTGGCAGAGGAAATTGCGAGAATTAAAAAAATTTCTTATGAAGAGGTTGTCGAGACAACGAAAAAAAATGCGCAGAAATTATTTGGTGTAAAATAAGTAAGAAGAAGGCTTGCTTTTTAATATACCGATTGGTATAATAGAGTACAACAAAGACATGCAGACAGCCGGAGGGCAGTTTATGGATAATAAAGAATTGATAAAAAAGTCAGCGTTGAACCTTTTTTATGCAAGAGGATATGACGCAGTTGGGGTACAGGAAATTGTAAACACTGCAGGGATTACCAAACCAACGCTGTATTACTATTTTGGAAGCAAACGGGGACTGCTTGAAAATCTGCTACAGAGTGGATATCAGCAGTTAGAGGATGAAATCCTGGACGCAATTAATAAAAGCGGAGATTTAAAAGACGTGCTTTATCGTGTTGCGCGCACTTTTTTTGATTATTGTAGCAAGCATCAGAAATTCTATTTATTCATGCTGTCTCTTTTTTATCTGGGAAGAGAAAATGAAGCTTATCAGGTGGTTGCACCTCTGATTGAGCGGCATTATAGAATGATGGTTAAAATTTTTGAAGATGCGGCAGGACAGCTTGGAAATATGAGAGGACGTCAGGAATTATTTGCGGTTGGATTTACCGGTGTATTAAATCACCACATTCTGACTGTAAATTACAGTCTGAAAGAAGGCGAGACGTTTCACATTTCGAATGAGACAACGTATGAGATTGTGCATCAGTTTTTACATGGGATTTATACCTGAAATGGCTGCGGGGTTTGACAGAAAAAGAAAAAATAAAAATATAAATGATAGAAAATTATCAGTTTAAAGAAGGGGAAAGCTTATGGCGAAAAATAAAACTTTAAAGATTACGGAGATGGACCGTTATCTGTTCGGTCAGGGAACACATTATGAGATTTATAAACTCATGGGAGCACATCCGACAAAACAGAAAGGAAAAGACGGCGTTTATTTCGCAGTATGGGCTCCTCGTGCACAGGAAGTAGCGGTAGTTGGAGATTTTAATGGATGGGATCCAAATGAAAACATTATGAAATGTGATAATGACATGGGAATTTATCAGCTTTTCATACCAGGAGTCAAATCTGGAGACTTATATAAATTCTGTATCACATCACCATCAGGAGAACTGCTTTATAAGGCTGACCCTTATGCAAATTATGCAGAAAAACGTCCGGGAAATGCTTCCCGCGTTTATGATATCACAAACTTTAAATGGAATGATTCTGTATGGATGAAAAATCGTCAGAACTATGATGTAAATAAAAATGCGATGTCCATTTATGAAGTACATCCGGGTTCATGGAGAAAACATCCTCAGAATGAACATGATGAAGATGGATTCTATAATTACAGAGAACTTGCACATTCTCTGGCAGAATATGTAAAAGATATGGGCTATACCCATGTAGAATTAATGGGAATTGCAGAACATCCATTTGATGGCTCCTGGGGCTATCAGGTAACCGGATATTATGCACCGACTTCCAGATATGGCACACCGGATGATTTCCAGTATTTTGTCAATTACATGCATAAAAATAAAATCGGTGTTATCTTAGACTGGGTACCGGCGCATTTTCCGAAAGATGCTCATGGACTGGCTGATTTTGACGGCACACCGACTTATGAATATGCAGACCCGAGAAAGGGTGAACATCCGGACTGGGGTACAAAAGTATTTGATTATGAAAAAAATGAAGTAAAGAACTTTTTGATTGCAAATGCGCTGTTTTGGATGGAACAATATCACATTGACGGACTTCGTGTAGATGCGGTGGCTTCCATGCTGTATCTGGATTACGGAAGAGAAAATGGACAGTGGGTTCCGAATAAATACGGAGAAAATAAAAACTTAGAAGCGATTGAATTTTTCAAACATTTAAATACAGTTGTGCTTGGAAGAAATAAAGGAACGGTCATGATTGCCGAAGAGTCTACTGCATGGCCGAAAGTAACCGCACATCCGGAAGAAGGCGGTTTAGGATTCAGCTTAAAATGGAATATGGGATGGATGCACGATTTCCTTGAATATATGAAGTTAGATCCGTATTTCCGTCAATACAATCATCATAAGATGACGTTCTCTCTGACTTACGCATACAGTGAAAATTATGTGCTGGTATTATCACATGATGAAGTGGTTCATTTAAAATGCTCCATGATTAATAAAATGCCGGGACTTGGACAGGATAAAATCGAAAACTTAAAAGTCGGTTATTCTTATATGCTTGGACATCCGGGTAAAAAACTGCTCTTTATGGGTCAGGAATTTGGACAGTATCGGGAGTGGAGCGAAGCAAGAGAACTTGACTGGTATTTAACAGCAGAGTCCAGCCATCGTGAATTAAGAGACTATGTAAAAGAGTTGCTGAAAATGTATAAGAAATATCCGGCACTTTATGCAACAGACCACACAGATGGTGCATTTGAGTGGATTAATGCGGATGATGCCTGCAGAAGCATTTACAGTTTTATCAGAAAATCACCGACAGGAAGAAATAATCTGTTGTTTGTCATTAACTGTACACCGGTAGCGAGGGATGATTATCGTGTCGGTGTTCCGAAAAAGAAACAGTACCGTCTGGTATTAAACAGTAAAGACCCGAAATTTGGTGGGGATGTGCCGGTAGAGAAAACCGTTTATATGGCACAGAAAAAAGAATGTGATGGAAGAGAATTTTCTTTCGCATATCCATTACCGGCTTATGGAGTTGCTGTATTTACATATTAATTAGAGGACGGAGTTTTTGGACTTTTGGGGTCTGAAAACTCCGTAGAAAAAGATTGTAAAGAAGCATTAAAACAGATAGACGAAAAGAGATATACACAGATGTTGGAGAAAGAAGGAATCGAACAAATTCTGAAATATGGAATTGCATTTCAGACGAAGAGGTGTTGTGTAAGAAGAGGCGAGTTGTCATGATTTACACCGGATGTATTCCAAAAATTGATGAAACAAAATATGATGAAGTCTGGTGGATTGTCCGTTCCCCGGATAAAATTCCCACAATAGAAAAGCTGGTGCAGGAACTGAGTCCTTCAAAGGAAGTATTTAAAGCATACAGAAAGGCATTCCACCTTGGAATCTTTGATGAAGAATACTTTCAAACTGTTTATGTACCTGATTTTTTAGACGACCTTGTAAAAAATCAAAGTGCGCTAGAGAAGCTTGGATGGTTGTGTGAAAAAAGCAGAGAAAAAAATATCATACTGGGATGTTACTGTGAGGAAGAAGCGCTTTGTCATAGAAGCATTATAGCGGGAATATTGCTTGGAATGGGAGCAAAAATAGAAACGAAAGCAGAGTATATCAAATATTTTGAAAAAATGGAGTTTTTGGTTTGAGCCAAAAACTCCATTTTTGTCATTTTATCAGTTGTAGTATCATTCATCGTAGATGTTTACAATTTCCCCATCTAAGATACGGTTCATATTTTTTACAGCACAGAAGTTTCCACACATACTGCAGGTATCTTCCTTTTCCGGTTTGGCTTCGGCGCGGTAGCGTCTTGCTTTTTCCGGGTCAATACAGATATCAAACATTTCCTCCCAATCTAATTTCTTTCTTGCAAGGCTCATCTGGTGATCCCATTCGATGGCACCTTTTACGCCTTTTGCAATATCTGCGGCATGTGCTGCAATCCTGGAAGCGATGATGCCTTCTTTTACATCATCAAGGCTTGGCAGACGCAGATGCTCTGCAGGAGTTACATAGCAGAGGAAGGAAGCTCCGGATGCAGCAGCGATTGCACCACCGATTGCAGCTGTGATATGGTCATAGCCTGGAGCAATATCCGTTACTAAAGGTCCGAGTACATAGAAAGGTGCACCCTTGCAGATAGTTTTCTGGATTTCCATATTTGCGGCAATCTGGTTCATTGGCATATGGCCAGGACCTTCTACCATAACCTGTACGTCTTTTTCCCATGCACGTGCGGTCAGTTCGCCTAAAGTAACAAGTTCTTCAATCTGGGAGATATCAGAAGCATCTTTTAAACATCCTGGACGGCAGGCATCTCCAAGACTCATAGTGATATCGTATTCACGACAAATGTCAAGAATTTCATCATAATGTTCATAGAATGGGTTTTCTTCACCGGTCATTTCCATCCATGCAAAAATGATAGAACCACCACGGGAAACGATGTTGGTAAGACGACGGTTTGCTTTGAAACGTCCTGCGGTGGCTTTATTGATACCACAGTGAATGGTCATAAAGTCAACTCCATCTTCCGCATGCATACGCACAATATCAATCCATTCTTTGGAAGTGATTTCTTTTAATGGTTTGTGGTAATAAACAACTGCGTCATAAATCGGAACAGTACCGATCATGGCCGGACATTCTTTGGTAAGACGTTTACGGAAGGTGCGGGTATCTCCGTAAGAGCTTAAATCCATGATAGATTCAGCCCCCATTTTGACTGCATTGTTTACTTTTTCGATTTCCATATCCATGTCTTTCCAATCTCTGGAAATTCCAAGGTTTACATTGATCTTGGTTTTGAGCATAGAACCGATAGCGTTTGGTTCGATTGAAGTATGGAGTTTGTTACAAGGAATGATAACCTGGCCTTTTGCCATATATTCCATTAATTCTTTGACATCCATGTTTTCTTTTTTTGCTGCGATTTCCATTTCTTTTGTGATAATGCCTTTTCTTGCGGCATCCATCTGTGTTGTGTATTCCATAATTACGGTTGATTCTCCTTTCGCATTTGATTGATAAGCTTTTGTTTGAAGACGTTTAGCTAATAAAAAAAGGTGCACCCCGACAGGTACACCTTAATCATTCACATAAAATATGCTTCCTACGCCGGCATTATCCGTATCAGGTTCTTAGGGTCGAAATCCGTTCGTATTTCTTCTCAGCCGACGCGTCAGCTCCCCTTTTTTTATATCATATCGTCTATTCTGATATTTGTCAAGAATAGATATAAGACCATTTTTTTAAATCTTTGATAAAATCTTCAACAGCCTGTTCATTTGTTGCCCAGGAGGTGCAGAAACGAAGACAGGTATGGTTTTCATCCGGTTTGCACTGGAAAGTTGTGACATAATTCTCATTGATTTTTTTTGCGAATTCATTCGGGAAAATCGGGAAAAGCTGATTGGTAGGTGAATCGCATAAAAATGGAATCTTGCAGTCAATGAATCCCTGTTTTAAACGCTGTGCAAGTGCTACACTGCGTTTTCCGAGTTCGAGATATAAATTATCCTGAAAGAGTTCTTCAAACTGTACGCCAATCATCCAGCCTTTGGCGAGAATCGCACCACGCTGTTTCATATTAAAACGGAAATGGTCTTTTAAATCATCGTTTACTAAAATGAGTGCTTCACCAAACATTGCTCCGTTTTTTGTACCGCCAATATAAAAGGCATCGCATAAATCCGGCAGATCTTTTAAGGTCAGCTGTGTTTCTTCTACGGCAAGTGCCATGGCAAGACGTGCACCATCGATATAAAGATACAGATTATGGCGTTTGCAGAACTGATAAAGTTTCTCAAGTTCTTCTTTTGTGTAGACGGTTCCAAGTTCGGTTGGGAGAGAAATATAGACCAGACGAGGTTCTACCCAATGCTCATTTTCGTGCTGTTTTAAGACCGGACGAATCAGGTCAGCAGTCAGTTTTCCATCGGTACAAGGAATAGAGAGCACTTTATGTCCGCTTGCTTCAATTGCTCCGGTTTCGTGTGTATTAATATGACCGGTATCCGCACTGATGACTGCCTCATAAGGGCGCAGAGCATGCGAAAGAAACGTAAGATTTGTCAGCGTTCCTCCGGTAATAAAATGAATATCAACTCCATAATTTTCCAGTGCTTCCTGGATTTTATCGCGGGCATTATCGCAATGCTCGTCTAATCCGTAAGAATTATTCTGGTGGTAGTTGATGGTCTCAAGTGCGCGAAGAATATTTGGATGTGCTCCTTCGCTGTAATCATTCTGAAAACTGTACATAATAAAAATCCCCTTTTTTCAACAACATCTTTCATCTCATTCTAACACAATTTTCGTAAAAAGAAAGTGAAAAGATTTAGAAGAGAAAATTAATTGACGATGGACTGGACAATTTCGAGTTAGTTGTGGTAAAATCCTAAAATAGATGATAAACAGGGGCGGAAGTACTGAAAGTGGAACTTTCGTCCCCTTTTACCGTGCTATACAAAATGTACTCTTGGAGTCTTTAAACATTTGTTTTGGAAAGGAAGTAATTGAAGATGACAAAAATTGATATTTTTTCAGGATTTCTTGGAGCAGGTAAAACAACATTAATCAAAAAGTTATTAAAAGAGGCATATAAAGGCGAGCAGGTCGTTTTAATTGAAAATGAATTTGGTGAGATCGGTATCGACGGCGGTTTCTTAAAAGAAGCAGGAGTAGAAATTCGTGAAATGAATTCCGGATGTATCTGCTGCTCTTTAGTTGGTGACTTTGGAACTGCTTTAAAAGAAGTAATCGCAAAGTATGAACCACAGCGTATCGTAATTGAACCATCAGGAGTTGGAAAACTTTCTGATGTTATCAAGGCTGTTCAGAAAATCGAAAACGAAGTTGAAATCAAATTAAACAGCTTTACAACTGTAGTGGATGCAACAAAATGCAAAATGTATATGAAAAATTTCGGCGAATTTTTCAGCAACCAGATTGAATATGCCGGAACTGTTATCTTAAGCAGAACGGACAAAGCTTCCGAAGAAAAAATTGCAACTGCACTTGAGATTATCCGTGGACTGAATCAGACAGCAGCAGTTATCACAACTCCGATTGAAAAACTTTCCGGAGAAAAGATTTTGGATACCATGGAAAACAACCGCTCTTTGGAAAAAGAATTAATGGATGAAGAAGTTTGCCCGGTATGCGGTGGACATCATGACCATGAGCACCATCACGACCATGAAGAATGTGGATGCGGACACGACCATGAGCACGAGCATGAACATCATCATGACCATGACCATGAAGAATGTGGATGCGGACACGACCATGAGCATGAGCATGAACATCATCATGACCACGACCATGAAGAATGTGGATGCGGACACGACCATGACCATGATCATCATCACCATCATGCAGATGAAGTGTTCACAAGCTGGGGGAAAGAGACAACAAAGAAATATACAAAAGAAGGAATTCATGAGATTCTGGAAGCACTCTCTAACCATAATGACGAGTACGGAATGGTACTGCGTGCAAAAGGTATGGTAGAGGGCGAAGATGGACAGTGGATTTACTTTGATATGGTTCCGGGTGAAGCAGATGTACGTGAAGGTGCACCGGAATACACCGGAAGAATCTGCGTCATCGGTTCTAAGATGAAAGAAGCAAATCTGGCTAGATTATTCGGTCTTGCATAATCAAGATACGAGAGAAAAATAACAATACAAATAACAATACAAATAAGTTTAAGGTGTGAGTGTTGAACTGAAGTTTTGACACTCACATCATGATATTTAAGAAAGGTTATGAAAAATGGACGAATTTAAAGTACCGATTTACCTTATGACAGGTTTTCTTGAGAGTGGAAAAACATCATTTTTGAATTTTACACTCGCACAGGAGTATTTTCAGATTGATGAACCGACTCTTTTAATTCTCTGTGAGGAGGGTGAAGAAGAATACGATAAAAAAGTGCTGAAAAAAAGCCGTACTTCTGTAGAAGTAATCGACAGCATTGAGGAGCTGACCACAGAGCGTCTGGTTGCTTATGATGCATTTTATAATCCGGGTCGCGTTATCATTGAATACAACGGAATGTGGCAGGTAAGCAAATTAGAAGAACTGACATTTCCGTCTGGATGGGGAATCGAACAGCATATTGTGACAGTAGATGCAAGTACCTTTCAGGTATACCTTAACAATATGAAATCCCTGTTTATGGAAATGGTAAGAAATGCAGATTTAGTATTATTTAACCGTGCAGATACCGAACTTCCGCTTGCAAATTTCAGAAGAAGCATTAAAGTTGTAAATCCGGGTGCAGAACTGATTTTTGAAGATGAAGAGGGTGAAATCGAGGATATCTTTGACGGAGAAATGCCATTTGATGTCAAGGCCGAGACGATTGAAATTCCAAATGAGGATTATGGAATCTGGTATCTGGATGCGAGAGACCATGCGGATACTTATAACGGAAAGAAAGTTTCTTTTACCGGAATGGTGTTAAAATCCAGAGAATTTGCTAAAAATGAATTTGTACCGGGACGTATGGCAATGACCTGCTGTGCAGATGACACCACATTTTTAGGATTTGTCTGCAAGAGCGATGAAGCACGTCATCTAAAAACCGGAAAATGGGTGAATGTCGTAGCCAAAGTGAAATATGAATTTGTACCGGCTTACGGTGAAACAGGTCCAGTACTCTATGCGATTTCTGTGGAAGAGACAGAACCGTTAAAAGATGAACTGGTATATTTTAGTTAAGGAGCTGATATGTATTTAATAGTAGGACTTGGAAATCCAGGAAAACAGTA
>ERZ857750.4496-NODE-4496-length-10381-cov-6.313481_pt1 | contig 10381 bp, 9 predicted proteins | sample MGYA00519915_ERZ857750 | MGnify/ENA primary metagenome ERZ857750 (study PRJEB31778, sample SAMEA3449358) | human gut metagenome | biome: human gut; feature: human-associated habitat; material: faeces | place: United Kingdom | collected 2010/2012 ... | reverse complement strand
CGCGCCGCCAGCGTTCGTCCTGAGCCAGGATCAAACTCTTTATAAATGGTATTTAATCGCCATTTAAAAGCGTTAAATCTCTGTAATCACTCAGACACAATCGCTTGCGTCCTGTATGAATTACTTGTAAATTTGGAATTGATTAACGTGGGTTTCCAAACCCACGATCAAGGTTCCACAAGTTTCAGTTTTGTTCAATTTTCAAGGTCCTGCTGCGCTGTCGCGTTTCCGTGACAGCTTGTATATTATATATCAGATTCTCTCGTTTGTCAAGAGGTTTTCTGAAAGTTTTTTGAAGAAGTTTTCTTCAAAAAACGGCGTACAAGCTGTAGGTAAAGGCTCCAGCGGCTGCCGCCGCGGGCTGGGCTCGCGAGACAGCTTGATTATTATAGCAAGTAGTATGACCTTTGTCAACAGGTTTTTGCAAGTTTTTTTGATTTTTTCGACAAAGTTTGAGGGTGAAGTTTGGGCAAGGTGTATATTGGGGTGATGGCAGTTGGCGGGCACAAATTATGGGGGTGGTGGGTGGCAAGAGGGTTGCGGGATCAGGCGGTTTGGGGGAATGGGTGAGCGGTGGAAGATTGACGGCAGGCGATGGGAAGGTTGCGGGCCGGGCATGCCCGGCCCCTACGGGGGTGGTGGTGGAGGGAGCGGTGTGTTTTCCACATTCGGCACGTGTGAATGTGGAAAACACTTGCAATTTCTACCTTATTATAATAGTATAGAGGCAACATACTTGAAACGAGGTCCTGTCATGATCCTGGCATTGAATATCGGCAACTCCAATATTACGTTTGGCGGGTATACGCCGGACGGCAAGCTGGTGTTTTCGTCGCGGCTGTTTGCGGACATGGCGCTGAGCAGTGATGAGCTCCTGTACAAAATCGTAAACATGCTGGCGCTGTACGGGGCGGAGCCGCAGCAAATCACGGCGGTCATCTTTTCCAGCGTGGTGCCGGCGCTGACGCCGCGGCTGCGCGAGGCCCTGCGCAAGATGTGCGAGTGCCAGATCATGGAGGTCGGCCCCGGGCTGAAAAGCGGGGTGCGCATCCGCATGGACAACCCGGCCCAGCTGGGCGGCGAGCTGCTGTGTGCCATCGTGGGCGCGCTGCAGCGGTGCACGCCGCCCTGCGTGGTGGTGAACTTTGATACCGCCACTACCCTGCTGGCTGTGGACAGCACCGGCGCACTGGTGGGCGGCAGCATCCTGCCGGGGCCGCAGTGCTCGCTGTCGGCGCTGGTGCGCAACACGGCGCAGCTGCCCCAAGTGGAGCTGGAGGCCCGCCCGCGGCGTTTGCTGGGGGCCAACACGGCGGACTGTCTGCACAGCGGCATTGTGTACGGCACGGCGGCCATGCTGGACGGCATGGTCGCGCAGATCCGCGCAGCGCTGGGCGCACCCGACGCGCCGGTGGTCGCAACCGGCACGCTGCCCGACAGTGTGCGCACGGCGTGTGCGACGGACATTGTGTACCGCGAGACGCTGGTGCTGGAAGGGCTGTATTGGATCTGGAAGAAGAATACGCGGAAGTGACATTTTGGTTGCGGGCCATCTCTGTAGGGGGCGACGCCCCGCGGAGGGGTCAAGACCCTCCCTACGATGCAAACCAGTAACAGGCGGCGACGCAGGGTTGCGGGCCGGGCATGCCCGGCCCCTACGGGGTGGTGGATGGTTGGCGGGTGCTGGCCGGGAGGTGCGGGCGGCATATATGCCGCTCCCTGCGGGCAGGCGTATTGTACTATCCGTATTCCGGACAAACATCATTCTATATCCAAAGAGGCGCTGCTTGCACCTCTTTCTTTTTTTGTGGTGTCGTGTTATAATATATTATGTATAGTTATGTACAAAATTTACAGAGAAAGGTATTTATTCATCACCTATGCAGCATTTGAAAAACTTTAACTGGAAGAAATTTCTCTTGCAGGGGTTGCTCCCCTGCCTGCTGGCGGTGGCGGTGGGGTTCATCTCCCGCTATCAGCTGGAGCTGTCCGACGGCGTGACCGAGAGCTTTTTGCAGCTTCAATGGCCGCTCTACGCGCCGCTCAATGCGCTGACCGCCTTTTGCCTGACGCTGATTTTGTTTGCGCTGCTCGGCAAGTGGAGCCGCGCAACGGGCATTTCGGGCGCGGTGTTCACCCTCATTGCGCTCATCAACTACTACACCCGCGACCTGCACGGCTCGGCGCTGATGCCCCAGGACATTTTGAACCTCGGCACCGCCGCCGAGGTCATGGGCAGCTACACCCTGAAAATCACGCAGGACGTTGTGAAGATCGTGCTGCTCTACCTGCCGATTCTGGCGATTGTGTTCGTGCAGGCGCAGCTGGTCAAGGGTGCGCCTAAGCGCGCCGGCTGGAAGGCCCGCGGCGTGCGGGCGGTGGGCAGCGCACTGGGCGTGTTTCTGGTCATGTTCTTCGGCTACTTCGGCCCCGTGACCATCAAGCCCAAGACGACCTACGGCTGGGCGTGGCAGAACACCTACTACACCTACGGCTATCTGGCCGGGACGATTGAGGCCACCAGCCTGATGGCCGACCCTGTCATTGAGCCGGAGAACTACAACGACGCCGCGGCGGTGAACACCGCCCGCAAGGCCGACGACTACATCGCCCCTGCCAGCCCCGAGAGCGCCGAGGACTACCCCGACATTGTGCTGATTCTGTCCGAGAGCTTCTACGACTTTGACCTTGTCACCGACCTGCAGGCCGACACCGACATCATGCCGGTCACCAAGAACCTGCCCAACTCGGTCTACGGCCACACGATCAGCCCCCATGTGGGCGGCGGCACAAACTCCACCGAGTACGAGATGCTGACCTCCAACTCGCTGATCCTGATGCCCAGCATCACGCCGTTCAACTGGCTGAACCTGTACAACGCCAACAGCGTTGTCAGCTACCTCAAGGGTCTGGGCTACTCCACGATGGCCGCCCACCCCTACACGAACTCCAACTACCGCCGCGACTCCGCCTGGCTGGCGCTGGGCTTTGACGAGACCCATTTCCAGAGCGATTTTACCACGCAGGAGACCTACGGGGACCGCCCGTACCAGACCGACTCGGCCACCTACCGCGACTGGGAAACGATGTACGAGGCCATGCCGGAGGACAAGCCGCGGTTCAGCTTCCTGGTCTCCATCCAGAGCCACGGCGACTACGATATGAACGATGCGTCGCTGGATATTGTCCACGCCGCCACCGACTACGGCGACTACGATGCGCTGATGGACGAGTACCTGAGCTGCATCAAAAAGACCGACGCCGCCGTGCAGGAGCTGTGCGATTACTTTACCGCGCAGTACGAAAAGACGGGCCGCAAGGTCATTGTGGCCATGGCCGGTGACCACGCGCCCAGCTTTGTGGCCCATGTGGCCGACCCCAGCTTTGCCGAAACCGACAACGAACTGCAGATTTTGGAGCGCAGCACGCCGTTTTTCATCTGGGCCAACTACCCGCTGGAGCACACGGCAGCCGCCACCAGCACCACCGACCCGCTGAACCGCATGGACATGGTCATGCTGACCCCCACCCTGCTGCAGCAGGCGGGTCTGCCCCTGAGCGACTACTACGAGTACCTGCTGGAAATGAAGCACAACACCCCCGTTGTGACCGCCGCCAACGACTACATGAAGGTGGACGGCAGCACAGCCGAGTACGGTGCAGACCCCGCGCTGGACGAGTGGGCCAAGGGGTATCTGATGCTGGAATACAACAACATCGGCGCGCACGCCAAGCGCGACCAGAGCATTTTTGACCCCGCCGAATAAAGAGGAGGCATCCCTATGACAGGTCTGAAACGAATCCCGCGCAGCCGCGGCGGCTTTACGCTGGTGGAGCTGATCGTGGTATTGGTGATTCTGGGTGTGCTGGCGGCCTTTGCCGTCCCGGCGCTGACCGGGTACATTGACAGCGCCAAGGAAAAGCAGGCCGTCAGTGAGACGCAGGCGTGTGTGATGACGGCGACCCGGCAGGGTGCGCAGAACTACGCCCTGGTGCAGAACGCATCTGTAGCCGGGAACGCCGAAAATGCAGCCGCCTTGACCAATTGGGCAGGCCCATTAGAAGCAAACGCACCCGAGGTCACAGGCGGCAAGGTCGCCTTGACCGAGGGCAGCGGGCAGTATCTGCTGGATGTGGCAAGCCCGCCTGCGGGCAGTATTGCCACGACCACGATTGCGGCAGATGCCGGGGTCAAGGGCACCGTGCAGTGGATGACCTGCAACGCCAGCGGGCAGGTTTTATACTTAGTGTATACCAGCGCCGATGGGATACAGGTCGTATACACGAACGCGGGAACCACCGCGAGTGTAAATATCGGCAGTGATGAGGCTGTTGTTGTGCCGACACCGAAGCCGGGCAGCAGCAGTGGTGGAACGACCGGCGGCGGTGAAACCGGCGGGGGCAGCACCGGGGGCGGCATTTCCGGCGGCGGTACGACCGGCGGCACTGTTACAGCAAATGAAAAGCAGTTCATTATCCACTTGCAGGATATTGAAACTAAAAACTCTGCGCCTTTTGCAAACAGAAAATATCACATTCAGAGCGGCGATAACTCCATTGATGTGACCTCTAATGAAAACGGTGATATTCTGCTGGATATTTCTCCTAAGGAACACCCTCGTCCCAACACTGTTATCGGGGATACGCTGACTACTATCACCGAAGCTGAAGTTCCTAATGGCTACCAAGTCATTCCCAGCAGTACAAAAATCTATATCAATGTTTTCAATGAGGGGGACGACTATCATCTCAATTCCATACAGAATAACGGAAATGACAATCCATTTGATATCGATATGGAAAAAAGGCAGCTTACCATTATGCGCTTTCCCGTTGCCAAATTGGAGCTGCGCGTCACTGACCCTGATAGAAATCCGCTGTCCGGTGCTACTTTTGCTATTATGGACGGCTCAAAAACTGTTGCCCAACTCACCAGTGGTAGTAACGGAGAATGCTCCATTCCTGTCAAACTGCATGATGAAGATAACATCGGGTATTCTGGTGCTTTCCTAACTGCCAGCGACGAAAATAGCCCAACTTATGTTATAAAGGAAACTCCTCCTGCCGGATATAAGGGAAGCTTCACATGTTCTTTTAATTTATATTATAAGCCATATCCCTCTACTCTGACTTCCCATCATACAACCTGGTTCTATATTAATGCTTTTAACGACAATAGTGGAGAAGGGGGTAGTCATAGTCTGGTAAATACTGTTGGTGAGCAGGATACTTTTCATGTCACAAACAAAAAACTCTAACTCTGCACTGTCTATATCCGTAAAATTGATAACGCCGGAAATCCTGTATCCAACGCCAATCTAAAAGCTGACAATACCGGCATCTTCGTTACGCCAGAGCATAAACCAAAATATAGCAGACTGTCGAAAAACGCTTGTAGGGGCGAGCATTGCTCGCCCGTGCCCGTTTGCCTTGCAAAAAACTGTCCCGGAAAATGCGTTGCTGCGGTAAGTTGGCGGGCGACCCATGGTCGCCCCTACGCACGCAATAAGGCAAGAATGCAATTTATTGACGGTCTGCTATATAATTTCACCCTCAATCAATAAGAAAGCCCCCATCCAGCCGCAGAACATCTGCGGTTGGGTGGGGGTGGTTTATTTGTAGGGATTGCAGGGGCACGGCGGCAGCGGCAACACGCCCGGGCGGATATGGGCTCCGCCCCTGCGTTCTCTGCCAATCACAAAAACTCTTTCCAGTAAATCTCTGCGCTTCTCGTCATCTCCCGGGAAAAGTCGCTCGCGTACTTGCGCTTGCAAAATGCCTGCACGGCTTTGTCAAAGTCGTAGTCGAGCTGGCCGTTGGCGGCGGCTTTCGCCGCAAAGTCGGCGCGCAGCTCGTCGGGGGTGCGGTCCGTGTACACATTCTCGCAGACGACGGCCTGCTCGGCAAAGCGGGCGGGCTTGGGGCGGCGCTGCTGCTGCTCCGTGGGGCGGCCAAACACCAGCATACAGGCGGGCACAACGTACTGCGGCAGGTGCAGGGCGTCGCGCATGGCCTCCGCATTCTCGAGGACGTCGCCTATGTAGCAGCTGCCGATGCCCAGAGACTCGGCGGCGACCACGGCGTTCTGGGCGGCAATGCAGGTGTCGGCCACGGCCAGCATCAAGTCCCCTGCCCCGGGCTTGCGGGCGTCCGTGATGCCCGCGGCGTGGTAGGCGTTGAGCCAGCGGCGGCAGTCGGCCAGGAACACCAGCACCAGCGGCGCCCAGGCAATGAACGGCTGGTGGTCGCACAGGTCGGCCAGCGTGGCCTTCAGCGCCGGGTCGGTGATGTCCAGGATCGTGTACAGCTGCTGGTTGCCCGCCGTCGGTGCCTGGAACGCCGCGTTCAGGATGGCCGCCCGCTCGTCCGGCGTGACAGGGTCGGGGGTGAATACCCGCACGCTTTTGCGGGCAGAGAGGGCGGAGAGGATAGCGTTGTTTTCCATAATAAGCTCCTTTCGGCCATGCGGGCGGATGCGAGCATCCGCCCCTACAAAACGTAGGGGGCGGCGTCCTCGACGCCCCGCAGCAGCCACATACAAACAGCATTGTAGGGAGGGGTCTTGACCCCTCCGGGAACGTAACGCAGCCGCGAGGTTTCGCGGAGGCGTCAAGACGCCTCCCTACAAATCACTTTTTCACTTTGCCTTCTTCTTCAAAAACTTCCCGATCAGCGTATCCAGCATGCTCAGCACCTCGCGGATGTTCAGCACGCAGACCACCGCGGTGATGCCCACGACGGGCAGCGCCCAATGGGTCAGGTTCATCATGCACCAGATCTCCGCCAGCACCAGCGCCAGATTCAGCACAAGCCACGCCGGGTGGAAGTCGATCTCCAGCAGACCGCGGGTCGAGTAGGCGCGCAGCAAAAACACCAGCATCAGGCTCAGGAAGCTGGCCGGGGTTACGCCCCACGGGCCCCACTGCAAAATGAACAGGTAGTTCAGAATCAGGTTCAGCACCGCACCGGCCAGCATTGTGAACAACGAGCCGGTAGACCGTTTATATACGACGTAAACGCTGTTCAGAAACTGGTTCAGGCAGGTCAGCATCGAGCAGAGCGTCAGGAACGGAACAAACGTCCAGGCGTCAAAATATTCAGCCTTGAACACCCGCATGAGCAGCTGGCACAGCATGATGATGCCCGCCACGCAGCAGAACAGCACGCTGGCATACACGCGGAATATCTTGGAGAAGAACGCCTCGCGGTCCGTCTCCTCGGTCACGGCGGAGAGCTGCCACGCCTCGTAGAAGATGCTGCCCAAAATCGTGATGATCTGCGGCAGGAAGTACCCCGCCGACAGCAGCCCGACCCAGTGGTTGCCGCTGCGGCCCGCGTAGCCCTCGCACATGCCCTGCACAAAGAACATGTCGCTGGCGTTGATGATCCAAAAGCTGATGGACGCCGGGATCATCGGCAGGCAGTAGCGCAGCATCTCCTTCCACAGCGCCTTGTCAAACGCCTTGGGCTTGAAGTACCGCCAGCACCCGCCCGCAATGAACACAAACACCATGGATGTCAAATCTGCCAGCGCGTTTGCCAGCAAAAAGCCTGCAGCGCCCATTTTTAAGACGCTCAGGAACAGCAGGTAGTAGAGCAGCAGGCTCAGCGTTGTCAGCACACCGTCTATGGCGACCAGCCGGTTCAGCATCCGCGAGCGGATGAACTGGGTACACAGTGTTCTCATACAGCTGGCCAGCACGCAGAGGTACAAAAAGCCCAGGTACTCCGCAGCGTTGGGGATGAGCCGCACCAGCGGCATGGCCAGCAGCAGCACCACAAAGCCCAGCCCGATAGTCGCCGCGCCGTTGACAAAGACGCTGGATTTGTTGGTCGCTTTGTCCAGCCCGAACCGGATGACCGCATAGGCCACGCCAAGGCTGACCACCGGGATCAGCAGGTTTGTGGCCTGCTGCAAAAGGCTGGACACGCCCATAACGTCCGGCGAGTCGAGCGCGTAGCTCAGATACGGGCGGATGAAGAAGCTGAGCAGCTTGGAGCTGAAGTTGGAGATGGCAAACAGCAGCGTATTGCTGACCAGCGTCGTATATTTTTTCTGTGGAGACGGCAAGATGGGAACCTCCCTTGTTTGTAGAGTATGAAGCCTTCCCCTCCGGGGGAAGGTGGCCAAGCGAACGCGAAGGTCGGATGAGGGCAAACCTTCCGCCGGCACCCCGTTCACGGGCAATCGCGGCAAACTCCCGCTCTCACCGCAGCTTCAGCATCCGTTCCCGCTGCTTATAATCCGGCAGCACCTCCGCCACCGCGGCCCAGAATGCCGGGCTGTGGTCGGGGTGGGCAAAGTGACAGAACTCATGCACAACAACGTACTCCTGCGCGGGCAGCGGCATCGTGCAGAGCCGCCGCGCAAACGCCAGCGTGCCGGTGCGCAGACTGCACGACCCCCAGCGGGTGTTCATGTCGCGCACCGCAATTTTGGGCATCGCGCCGCCCGGGCAGGTCGCCGCAAACTGCGGATAGTATGCCCGGCACAGCGCCTGCATATAGGCCAGTGCCTCGGCCTTGGGCGGCAGCGCGGGGGCCTCGGCGGCCTCTCGTTCGCGCCGGGCCGCCGCACGCGCCTGTGCGGTGCGCACCCAGTCGGCCCGCGCCGTGACAAAGGCGTCCACATAAGCTGCCGGCACCCGCGGCGACGCACTGGCCGCCACACTGCCGTCGGCCCGCACGCGCAAGTTGATGTTGCGCACCCGCCGCCGCGTCAGCGTGTAGGTGATGCCGCCCGCCGTCCGCTCCATGCCCGGCCCCCCTTTTGCAAAAGTATATAGTTTATTGTACACGCATTTGCCCAAAAGTGCAACAGTTGCCTGCGGCGGCGCATTGTGGTATGATACTGCCAAAAGGGGGCTTTTGCATGAAATCGCTGTTTTTTGTTCTGCCCGCCCTGCTGCTGGGCCTGACGGCCTGCGGTGCGCCGGTGGCCGCCGTGACCCTGCCCGACACCGTGCAGGTCGAAAAGACCCAGACCGCCGAGACCGCCGTCCTCTACGAGGATGCCGACGGGCGTGCGGTCAGCCCCCGCCGCGCCGCCCTGACCGAGTGGCGCTGGTCTGTGGCCGATGACACGATTGCCGAGGTCGATCCCAGCGGCATTGTGACCGGTCTGCGCGGCGGCTCGACCACCCTGACGCTGCAAAGCGCCGACGGGAAAATTTCCGCCAGCTGCCCGGTGCAGGTGTCCAGCCCGCTGCGCGGCATTGCTTTGGACGACTACACGCTGTATTTTGACGACGAGCTTGTGACCTGGATCACCGCCGACGGCACGCGCGAGTCCGACTACGCCTACGCCAGCCGCGTCGGCGCAGTCTGCCATCTTCTGCCGGAGGACACCACCGACCATCCCGCCGTGACCTATCACATCGCCGACGAGCGCATCGCCCGCTTCGACGGCTCCTGGCTCGTCCCCGTGAATTACGGCACCACAACCCTGACCGCCGACTGCGGCGGGTTTACAGCGCAGTGTACCGTAACGGTGGTCAGGGCGGAGGAACAACCGTAGGAACAGGCAAAGGCGGGCACCGTGCAGTGCCCGCCTTTTGTTGTCAGAAATTGAGGATTGACAGAATCGTAAATAAAGCCATCATAATAATGGACATTCCGCAAAGCAGGAGAGCAACAAAGTTCAGGATTCCCGGTTTCTCTGCCGTTTTACTTGTATCATACGCATATTTGAACAGACAAATTTCCAGCAGCAGCATAGGGGCATACATCCGCACACTGCGGCCACTCTGCTCAAAGAATGTATAGCAGCTGGACGCCGTAAGGATCGCGCACAGCAAAATCATCAGCACACTATTCAGCGTCCGCCGCCAGCTACTTATAGCGGGGCGTGCGGGTTGGGCGAGCTGCTGCTTTTTCTTTTTACCAGTAGACTTTTTCTTATGCTTGGGCTCACTGTTGAGACTGAAATCCCCACCGTATTCTTTCTCTTTGCGTTTAAAATCTTCTCTGTACCAATCGCGATCTTCGACGCTCATTTGTGTTTCCTTTCTGCGCTTTCATTTTAGCTTTATTATAAAGCGAATACAGAGAAAGGTCAATCTTTTTATGACGGCAATTGAAGATACTGCATGTTTTGCCTTTTACTTCAAAAGTTTGGTACGATTGTGGTTACACGTCAAAAGGTAAAGGAAATTAGGGACTACCTTGGTGACCCTCCCGTCCATCTCCCGCGCCCTAAAAACAGCCCGCGGGGCTGTTTTTGCCCCGCGGGACGCGGACGCGGGGCCCGGGCTGTTCGATTCCCGTACTCCTCTACTCCTTACAATGTATAATAAAAAGAAAAAAGCTCAACCTCTTGCGAAGTTGAGCTTTTTGGTGACCCGTACGGGAATCGAACCCATGTTACAGCCGTGAAAGGGCC
>ERZ857750.4495-NODE-4495-length-10382-cov-2.539847_pt1 | contig 10382 bp, 9 predicted proteins | sample MGYA00519915_ERZ857750 | MGnify/ENA primary metagenome ERZ857750 (study PRJEB31778, sample SAMEA3449358) | human gut metagenome | biome: human gut; feature: human-associated habitat; material: faeces | place: United Kingdom | collected 2010/2012 ... | reverse complement strand
GTGACGGCGGCAGAGTTCAGGCTTTGACCGCCGTTTTGTCATGCATTCGAAGAAGGAGGAAAAGCCGTGTCGATGAAGGATCTTGATGCCGCAACACAGCTCGTGCACGCGGGCCGCGACTGGGATCCGGAGTGGGGGTACGTCAATCCGCCCGTGGTGCGCGCCTCGACGGTGCTTCACAAGTCCTGCGAGGACATGATGGACCGCGTCCATGACGAGATGGCCTGCCGGGACGGCAAGCCCTGCTACGGGAGCTACGGCGGTCCCGCACACAAGGCGTTCTATTCGGCGATGAAGACGCTCGAGGGCCCGAACGCCGCGGGCGCATGGGCCTTTTCGACGGGCCTGGCCGCCACGACGACGCCGCTCTTTGCGTTCGTGCGGGCGGGCTGTCATGCGCTCTTTTCGGACTCGATCTACGGACCCACGCGCGAATTCGCCGAGCAGATCCTACGCACGATGGGCGTTGACGTCGAGTTCTTCGATCCCGCAGCCTCGCCCGAGGCGATCGAGGCCATGATGCGGCCCGAGACGACGCTCCTCATGATGGAGAATCCGGGTTCGCACTCTTTCGAAATGTCGGACGTGCCCGGCATCGCCGCCGCCTGCCGCAGGCACGGCGTGACGAGCGTCATCGACAACACCTGGGCGACGCCGCTCTACTTCAAGCCGCTCGACCATGGCGTCGACATGGTCGTGCACGCGGCCACCAAGTACATCGCAGGCCACTCCGACCTGCTCATGGGCGTCGTCGTCTGCAACGAGCGCGTCTGGCCCGCCGTCTACCGTACAGCCGTGAGGCTCGGTCAGGCGGCTTCGCCCGACGACGTCTACCTGGCCTACAGGGGACTGCATACGATGGGCGTGCGTGTCGCACATGCGGCAAAGTCCGCCGAAAGGATCGTGCACTGGCTCCTCGAGCGCCCCGAGGTCGAGACCGTCAGGTGGCCTGCGCTCGAGTCTGACCCTTCGCACGCGATCTGGAAGCGCGACTATACGGGTGCGACGAGTCTCTTCGCCGTCGTCTTCAGGCCCGAGTACGACGGCAGGCTCGCGCCCTTCGTCGATGCGCTGAAGCTCTTTGGGCGCGGATACTCATGGGGAGGATACGAGTCGCTCCTCATCCCGTGCTACGGAACAAGGTTTGTACGCACGAGTACTTTTTCAAGAATGGTGCGCATTGCGGTGGGCCTGGAATCACCCGACGACTTGATTGCAGACCTTGAGCAGGCGCTCAAACGCCTGCGCGACTGACAGGAGTGCATAACGTCAGGCATCATGCACTGCGTTTTTTGTTTGCAAAATATCGTAGCATGGGCCATAATCCTAGACTATTCCGATGTGCCGGACCCCCGTTTCCGCTATCGTGAAAATATTTCGCAAGGCACTGTCGCGAAGACCCGGAACGACGGTGACGGCGGCAATAAAGGGAAGAGACTATGACAGAAGGCAACCACGAAGCAGGAGCGACGGACGTCACCGTGCGACACGTCCGGCGCACCAGACGCATCTGCGTGCACAATGCAACCGAGATTGGCGCACTGGTTCGTCTTGCGCGCCAACGTCTGGGCATATCTCAGACGGATGCGGCGATCTGCTGCGGCGTCGGCCGCCGCTTCCTTGTCGAGCTCGAGAATGGCAAGCCCACCGTGCAGCTCGACAAGATGCTGGTCGTCCTGGATGCGCTCGGCATTGGCCTCATGGTCCGCGGTCCCGGCGTCTCCTTTACGGCCGAGGAGCTTGCGCAGGCCGCCGTCAAGCGCGAGTCCGAAGATCCGCCGCACGTCTGGGAGGCGGAGTTTTCGTCGGGCGTCGATCGTCCGAAGCGCCCCGATGCGTCCGAGAAGCCGCACCGCGGCCGCACGCCGGGCACCGTCGCCCTGAAGTACCGCCGCCAGTCCTCCGTGAGGGAAGAAGGAGGGACTCTGGTCTACGAGACGGTCGACACGAACCCCGTCATCGCGAAGAAGAAGGAGAAGCACGTCGAAGTATGCCTTCGACAGCCCAAGCGCCGCAACAAGTCTGACGACACGAGCCCCGTGACCGACTTCGGCGGCTCGATGCGTCTGGACACCAACGGCCGCGGCTGAGTTCGAACTCCGCACGCGCGACCGCAGCAAAAGCGCAGCAGCGCAAAAGAAGGGCAGAATGCCGTGAAGCATTCTGCCCTTCGTCATTTCCGGCGCTCCAAATGCGCCTGAGGGATGCCGGAAGCGGCATCAGGCGCGCGGCTACTCAAAGGTTTTCCTCGAAGAGCGGCGCCATGTAGGCGATGTCCCTCGGGTCGGCTCCGAATTCCTCGGCGAGTCCTTCCCAGCCAGAGAGGATGCGGCGCATCTCCATGAGGATGCCCTTGGCGTCGCTCACGGTGAGCCCGAAGTAGCGGGCGTAGGGAATGGCGTCGTCCGCGCAGGAGAGCCGCCTGCGGCCGTCCATCGTGAGGCCCCGGCCCAGGGCAGAGGGATTCCACTCGAGCGTGTGGGCGGGCGAGAGGCGCCAGCCGAGCGGCTCTCTGTGGAACTGCCAGCGGTTGAGCGAGTCGCCCGCGCCGCCCGTGAGGAGCTGGAAGGCGATGCGCCGCCACATCTGGGGGAGGTCCTCCTTCGGGGCCGCGCCGCCGCCGTTGAGGATGTCGGCGAGCGCCAGATAGCCGGGCGGAACGGGTCTCGGGGACTCCTGACGGGCGGCAAGCGTTGCGCCCGTGAGGGTCAGGAGGGGCTTGTCGGCGGGCGCGTCCGCATTCGCGCCCCTGCGGTCCGCACGGCGCGTGAAGAGGATGTTCTCGCCCATTTCGTGCTCGAGGTCCGTCTCGACCGTGCGGATGCCGCAACGTTTGGCGGCGACGAGCGCCATGTGCATCCAGAGGGGGCGGTCGATCGGATCGAGCATGCTCCTCAGTCTTGCGGTCTGCGCCTCGCGATGCCGCTCGACCGTGAAGACGGGACGGCGGCCGGGGAGCGTGAGGCCGTTCTGAAGCAGGCTGACCTCGTCGCTCCCAGCCTTGCCGCGCTCCATCGCGTGGTAGGCGTAGATGAGTTCGGGAAGCTCCGACTGGCGCTTGACGCGCGGACGCTCGGGCAGGGGATCGACATCGACGGGCGTCACCGAAAGGGCCCCGAGCGAGTCGGTCCTGTGGGGGAGAAGCAGTGCGGTCGTCTCGAGCCTGCCCGCCCCTTCGGGAAGGCCCGAGAGCGGAGAGGCGGGGTCATTGAAGATGGAGAAGACAGGGGCGCTGATCGCGCGGTCTTCCAGAAAACCGAACGCCGACTTCCCGAGCCTTGGACGCAGCACGCCGTGCTCGAGCGGGAGGTCCGCGCCGAGCGGCACGCCCGACTCGACCCAGTCGCCGTCGTACTGAAAGCGCATCACCGCCGCGGCGCGGGCGGCCTGAGCCGGCGATGCGCCCGGATTTTGAAGAGTTCCCGAACGGGGTCCTGTTGAAAGAGGAACGGCCAGGCGTCCGACGAGAGGGTCGCCGGGGAGCCAGCGCGCACGAATCTCATAAAGACGCAGGGAAGGGCTTCTCATTTTTGCTCAGATCTCCTTCTTCGGCTGGCGGACCCGACGGGGGAGGCGGCGTGCCTCGAGCATGAGCCCCGTCTCATCGTCGCCCGCAGCGGCGACGTCGGAGAAGGGGGTGCCTAGCCCGAGCGCCTGAAGGACCGAGGCGACGTTGCCGATCGCGATCCCGCAGTCGCCGTTTTCAAGTTTTGAGAGGGTGTTGAGCGAAATGCCCGCACGCTCCGCCACGACGGATTGGGGGAGCCTGCGGCGAAGACGCGCCGCCTTGAGGTTGGCGCCAAGCGTCCTGACGGACTCCTCAACTGCAAAACTGGGTCTCATAACACGCAGAATCCTATGAACTAAACCACTTTACATGAAGGAAAAGAGAGTTAATGTCTTTTTTGAGCTTTTCGTTCGAAAAGGCGGAAAATCGCCGTTTTCGGGCCCTTTTCCGCATGAATCCGAAGTTCAGTCCGAAGTCCTAACATCTCGAATAATGGGAATTATACGCCTTTCATCCCTCGAATGCTGTGAATTAAGCAAGATTTTTGAGGTGGTTCGGGGGCGTCATTCTGAACCCGCGCGTCATTTCGAAGGCTTTTTGAAAGGCGGATTCTTCGTTTTTGCAGGCTCCCCGGCGAAAAACCGACGGTTCACTCGCGCGGTTTTGAGCGCGATCCGGAGAAAATTCGCGAACCCGCCGGCGCGTGTCCGACGCACCGGCCTTCACGATTGTGCTCTCCCCTTTCAGGGAGTCTGCGTCACTCTCTTCAAAAGCGAAGCGTCGGGAGGGACTTTCGAAGGCTTCTTCATGCCTCCTTTCGTCCAAGGGGCGACAGACCCTCCGAGACCGCCTCTTTAAACAAAAATGCTTAACTTTGGAAGGCGCGCGAAGATGAACGGTGCTGAGTCCTGTCGCAGCACGCTTGCGCGAAATTCATCCCGTTTGTTTGCGTCCCGTCCTGATCGCCTACTGCTGGAGGCGTTTGCAAGTGACGGACGATCCGCGTCCTTCTTGAGAAGACGGTTTTTTCCTCTTTTTTGAGGGTCCGGCCGCCTTTTTCAGGGCGTTTAGGACCCTGACGGGGTCTTAACGATGCCTTGAAGCAGCCGTCGGAAGCGGCGTACAGCGGCGGCACAGGGTGCGTATTTTGCCTCAAAAACGCCCGCTTCGGGGGACTTTTTTCGACCGAGCCCGGCTGTCGTTTTCGCACGACTTGATACGCTGGCACTGCACGCCTCCCTTCCTGAGGTCGGGGAGGACCGCCTTCGGGGGAGTCTGCAGCAGATGACCAATAAAAACCCGAACGGGAATCAAACGATCGTTGATGCAGGAGAGGAAGAGAAGTGTCGTTCGGTTTTACCGGACGGCGAAAAAACGCCTCGGAGGGGCTTCTGAAGGCGGTGTCGATGCGCTCGCCGATGCCGTCCCGGGGCATCCCGAAGGGCTCCGGAGCCGTTGCTCTCAGCCGCACCCCGGAGGTCCCCGGGAAGCACTGTTCCGACCTCTGCGGTGGCGCCTGAGCATGATCCCGTCGAGAGGAGCCTTGCGCTTCCCAAAGGGCCGTGCGGGCCGCGACAATCGGGTTCATCCTTCCCGAACATCGTCGTTTCGGAGGTGCAAACGGGGAGGGGCGGACAGGGGCCCGGCGCGTTTTCTCTCTCCTGGTCTTCTTCGACTCAAGTGAGAGTTTCAGGCAAGTGATTCGGGTCTCGGCCCATGTGAATTTTCGATCCTTCGCGCGTTTTCGTGAGACGATCGTGCAGATGAGGGTATGACGGGCGAGAGGGCTGCAGGGCGGCCTCGCGGGCTTTCAGACAACCAATGAAAAGGCGGCGCGGGAGCACGTGGCTCCGGCGCCGCCTGAAGGATGCGGTGGGAAAGGCGGTCAGAAGAGCGTGAACTTCGCGCTCAGCGCATCGGCGTCCGCGCCCGCGAGCACGGCGTTGACGCGCTTCATGCCGAGGTCGGAGCACCAGACGCCGCAGAGGATCATCGCGGCGCCCATCACGCCGATGAAGGTGACGGACTCGTCGAGGATGACGAGGCCCGCGATCATCGCGATGACGGGGATGAGGAAGAGGAGGTTCCTGATCTGCTGTGCGCCCGTCTCCCTGGCGGCGCGCTGCCAGAGCAGCGTGCACAGCGTCGTGGGACCCACGGCGAGGAAGACGAGCAGGGCGGCCGAGACCGGATCCGTGAGCGCCTCGACGGGAGCCGCGTCCTCCATCAGATAGAAGGGCATGACGGCAATGAGACCCCAGCCGAAGGTCTTGCGGGCCATGAAGACCGCGCCGTACTTGTGCACGCTCTTGAGGAGCGCCGAGTAGCACGCCCAGGCGAGCGCGGCACCGAGCGCCAGATAAAAGCCCGCTGCGGGAAGCTGCTGGATCACGTGGTTGTCGAACCAGATGAGGCACATGCCGGTCGCCACCGTCACGATCCCGAGCTTCGTCATCCAGTGCAGCCTGAAGCTGTGGTGGAGCGCAATCACGACGAAGGCCGTGAAGAGCGGCGCGGAGGCCATGATGGTCGCGACGGTGCCCGCGTTCGTCTCCTGCAGCGCCAGATTCTCAAGCCCGTGGTAGAACGGAATGCAGGCGACGCCGAGAAGCGCGAACTTCGCCTCGTCGATCAGCTCGTCGGCAAGGAACTGCTTGTGGGAGAGAATCAGAAGCACTGCGTAGGCGAGGAAGGTGCGGATCGTCAGAACCGCAAAGGGACCGAGGCCCTGCGTGTAGAGCCATTCGGTCGCAATGTAGGAAAGGCCCCAGGCGGAAACCGCGACAAGCGCGAGAAGAAGGCCCGGAAGCGTGGAGCGAGTCTGCTGCATATGAGGGCGTCAGGAGTTTGGACACCGCCATTTTACTGCGCCCGAAACCGCTTGAGGCGCCGAAACCCCCACTTTTCGCACGGGCGGAGGACTTTTCTGCACTTGATGCAGCCATGGCGGCGGGATCGGACAGGTGACTCTCTAGGTAAAATTCCTTAGGTGCCGTCCCTGTGCGACGGTCCTAGAATGAAAGTCCGGCGGCCGGTCCGCCGCCGATGAACGACAACACACATTCGTATGGAGAATGGGAGCGTCCTCCCGTCCGACGCCCCGTGCCGAGGGGCTTTTCCTTCGGGCGCCCGGGTGCCCTGCGGCGCTCCTGCTTTTGAGGAGAAAAAGCAAATGAAATCCACCATGATCAAATCCGCCGTCGCCATGGTCTTCGCCGTCGGCTTTGCGGCCGCCTCGATGGCCGCTCCGGTGACCGCCGAGGGTACGGGCGTCGGCAAGCACGGCGACATCACGGTCGCCGTGACGTTCGACGCCGGCAAGATCCAGGACATCAAGATCGTCAAGAACGCCGAAAACCCGATTCTCGCCAAGAAGGTCTTCACGGACCTCAAGGATCAGGTCGTGGCCCTCTCCTCCACGGACGTTGATCTCGTCTCCGGCGCCACGTTCTCCGCCAAGGGCTTCATCGACGCCGTCAACGACGCTGCGAAGAAGGCCGGCGTGACGCTCGCCAAGGCCGACAAGAAGGCCCTCAAGAAGGCCGCCCGCGAACTGCCGAAGACCTCGAACTACGACGTCGTCGTGATCGGTGCGGGCGGTGCGGGCTTCTCCGCCGCCATCACCGCCAGGAATGCCGGTGCCAACGTCGTCCTTCTCGAAAAGATGCCCGCCGTCGGCGGCAACTCGCTCATCTCGGGCGCTGAAATGAACGCCGCCAAGAACTGGGTCCAGCCCAAGCTCGGCATCAACGACGACTCTCCCGAACTGCATGCCCAGGACACGTTCAAGGGCGGCGACGGCAAGGGCGACATGAAGGTTATCAACGTCATGACGCACCAGGCGCTTGACGCCGCCAAGTGGTGCCGCGACTACCTCGGCGTGCGCTTCGAGGACGACAACCTCTTCTTCTTCGGCGGCCACAGCCGCAAGCGCGCCCTGATTCCGGTCGGCCACACCGGCACGGAATTCATCGCCAAGTTCCAGGCCAAGGCCGATGAACTCGGCATCCCGGTCATCACTAACATGAAGGCCGAAGAGCTCATCAAGAACAAGGACGGCCGCGTCGTCGGCGTCAAGGCCACGATGGACGGCTCCGAATACACGTTCAACGCCAAGGGCGGCGTCGTGCTCGCCACGGGCGGCTTCGGCGCGAACCCCGAAATGGTCAAGAAGTACAACCCGAAGATCGACGAGCGCTTCAAGACGACCGACGCTCCGGGCACCACAGGCGAAGCCCTTTACATGGCCGAACGCGCGGGCGCCGAGCTCGTGAACATGGGCTACATCCAGACCTACCCGATCTGCGACCCGCTCTCGGGCGCCATTGAGCTCATCGCCGACGCCCGCTTCGACGGCGCCATCATGCTCAACCAGGAAGGCAAGCGCTTCGTCGAGGAACTCCAGCGCCGCGACGTCCTCTCCGAAGCCATCCTCAACCAGACGGGGCAGTACTGCTGGGTGCTCTGGAACGACAACATCGGCAAGATCTCCAACACGGTCAAGGCTCACGCCAACGAGTACGAAGCCTTCACGAAGCAGGGCATCATGACGACCTGCGATGATCTGAAGTGCATCGCCGACTTCACGAAGATCCCGTTCGACCAGCTCCAGAAGACGGTCAAGCGCGTCTCCGACATGGCCGGCAAGGGCAATGACAAGGACTTCAACCACCGCTCCGGTCTCGTCGACATGCAGCAGGGCAAGTACTACGTCATCAAGGCCGTTCCCTCCACCCACCACACGATGGGCGGCGTGCGCATCAACGAAAAGGCCGAGGCCCTGACGGCCGAAGGCAAGGTCATCCCTGGTCTCTGGGCTGCGGGTGAAGTGACCGGCGTCACGCACGGCACGAACCGTCTCGGCGGCAACGCCTACACGGACATCATCGTCTTCGGCCGCATCGCGGGCGAGGCTGCCGCCAAGGCCGCCAAGTAAGAGGACTCGATGACGGGGCGCATCCGCGCCCTGCGTCCGGATCCGCCATGAAGCCGCTCCCGGCGTTTTCGCCGGGGCGGCTTTTTCAACAGTCTTCCATTTGATAGAAACCGTGCGCCGCAAACCTCTCATTTAATGACATGGACCACCCACCCGATGCCTAGGCAATCGATTCTCGCAGATCGATAATGGGGCATCAGAACTCTTCATGGAGTCCATATCATGGCTAGAAAGCGCACCCTGTCAACACTCGACACCTCGATCGCATACGAAGCTGTTGGCCTCGACCTTGCCAAGGAGGATACTGCCATTGCCGCATTCGGCCCTGACCACGAGGGGCCTTATCTCATTGACCGTATGCCCTACGACAAGCTCTATGAGCTTCTGGCAGACATGGCTCCGACCTTGGTTGCCATGGAGCCATGCAGCGGTGCTCATCAGATCGCCGAGCAGATTCAGGAGCTCGGACATGAAGTCATGATGATCAGTGGGCGGCATGTCCAGGCGTGGGTGAAGGATCATTGCAACGGTCAGAAGACCGACCTCAATGACGCGTTCGCCATCCTGAATCTGGCCTATGACCGTTGGCTGACGCCCATCCGCGGGAAGACGCGTGAGGAATGCCGTCTGCTCGCTCTGCAGGCCTCCTATCGCCAATTGAAGGGGCAACGAACGAAGACTATGGTGCACGTCAAGGCTACGCTCCATGCATGGGGATTCCCCATTCGTGCGGGCTCCTTCAACCAAAAGGTTTTGCATGAGCTGATCGATGCCAACCGAGAAGCTTTCGGTGATGAAGTGGTCGAAACTCTGCACCTCATGATCAATCGGGTGCGTGATCTCGACCATGACATTGCTACGGTGCTGAAGCTCCTGACAGAGGCTACCAAGCGTGATCCGCGGGCTTCTCTGCTCCGTTCCATACCGGGATTCGGAATACTGACGATGAGCCGATGGTGCGCCGTAATCGGCGATATCGCAAGATTCGATTCCCCGAAGCAGACCATGGCGTTCGTTGGTCTTGTCCCGAACAACAGAATTACCGGGCATCACACGGAGACCTCTTCCGGTCGTGAAGCCCGAGGCCAGGGAAAGATGTCGAAGCGAGGAGACAAGATGCTCCGATCGCTCTGCATACTGGGCGCAGCCTCATTGTGCTTGATGGTGCGCAACGACCGGTTGCCTGACTGCCCGTTCGTTGCAAGCATCAAGGAGCGCCTGGCGTCGTCTCGACCCTGGTTCAAAGTCCTAGTCTATGTCGCAGCCAAGCTGGTGCGCATAGCTACTGCTCTCCTCAAATACGGAGAGACGTTCAGCTACGAGAAAGCTGGCATATCAAAGGCGGTTCTAAAGCAGTGGGAGCTTGAACAAGCCAAAGCCGCATAAGTTTAACCGCCCCAAAGAGAACAGTCCGACCTCAAGCAAGATCGATTCATGAGATGCCTTAAAGGCGCCGTCAAACAGCCATTGCCCTGAAGTTGCAGGTACTTGCATTCGTCCTTATCTGGCACTGACGGTCTTCTGAAGTTCATGTTGAGCATGGAGTCCGAAACGGGATCCCGACAGCTCTGAGAGATTGGTGGATGGGCCTCTCGCATGAAGAGAATTTGCTTGATCTGAGTCCGCATAACCTGGTAATAGGCTGCGGATCAGGGGCGCTTTTTCCCGTCGTTTTCCTGCGTTCCTGGGCGGGCCTCATTTTCTGAATTCACGCGAGCAAGCTCGCTCAAATTAGTACGGCCCGCGGCCACTGCGAGAGCGCTTTCGCGCTCCCGTATCGCCAGCGGCGAAGAAACCTTAACATCTTGCTTGACAAGAGTGGGTGGTCCAGAGATCAATGAGGGGATAAGGCGCACAAAGTTTTCGAACGTGAAGTAACATTGCCTTATGCGCACCTCCACCTCTTCCTACATTGTCGAACTTCCGCTTCGTGTGAAC
>ERZ857750.4489-NODE-4489-length-10394-cov-13.017216_pt1 | contig 10394 bp, 10 predicted proteins | sample MGYA00519915_ERZ857750 | MGnify/ENA primary metagenome ERZ857750 (study PRJEB31778, sample SAMEA3449358) | human gut metagenome | biome: human gut; feature: human-associated habitat; material: faeces | place: United Kingdom | collected 2010/2012 ... | reverse complement strand
ACTACTTTGATAAAGAAAATTACGATCACGACGATCATGACCGGTTTCACGATCTTATGACCATTTGATGTAAAACTGTGACTTCCAAGATAGTTTCCTGCCATATTACAGCAGCCCGCAGCAATTCCCAGTGGCAGGAGTACCTTACCATTGATCAAAAACACAACCAGTGCCGTAATATTGGTTGTAAGATTGATTGCCTTCGTTGTTCCCGCTGCATCATTCAGTGTCATATGGCAGAATCCTGTAAAAAGAAGCATCAGGAACGTGCCTGTTCCCGGTCCATAAATTCCGTCATAAATACCGATTACCACTGCGATCAGAATGCATTTAAAGATCAGCATTCCATTGACTGCATCTGTAGTATTTTCGTCATTCCCCTGCAGTGCTTTGCTTCTGAGAACATAAAATAAGATTACCGGCAAAACGATCACCATTGCTATTTTGAGAACTCTGTCTGAAATGAGTAATGCAAGATGAGACCCCATCCAGGACCCGGCAATCGCACCAAAAATTGCCGGAATACATATTTTCCACTTCATAAAGCCCTTTTTCATATAATGGTAAGTTGCAACAGAAGTCCCCATGAAGCTGCTCATTTTATTTGTTGCAATCGCAGTATGTACCGGCAATCCGGCGATCATATATGCCGGAAGAGAGATCAGTCCCCCACCGCCGGCAATCGAATCTACAAATCCTGCCAGAAATACAAAAAAACATACTAACAGATAAACTAATATCACTTTTTCTCCCACGTTCCCTGTCCTCAACTTCTTTTGTTATTTATTATTTCTTCTTCATCGCAATCAGTGTAGGCCGAAGAATTTCCACATATTCTTCGTACATAACTTCTCTGAGAAAATCCACATATTCCCAGAAAGTCAACTCTCCATCCGGCGTGAGAAGTTCAAAATCTGTATCATAAACATTTACAAACAGACCGGTCTCTTTAAGACCATTTCGCAGATAAAACGCTTTTCTTCTCTTACGTTCTTCTGCATTCTCTGCTTTTTCATCCTGTGTTTCAATCTCAAAAATATATTTATAATTTTTAAAGCGCTCCAGAAGCACTTCCAGACCTTTGCTTCCATAACCACCATTTCGTTTCTCAGGTGCGATTGCATAATAGTCCAGAAGAGCCCGATTCTGCTCTTCATCGATTAGATTGATCGCCAGACCTGCAAATTCATCCTCATCGACCAACGCAAGCATTTCCATCTTTCCATCAGCAGCCAGCTGTTCCATAACCTGGAGTGGCTTTTTTTCCTGCTCTGGAAACGCCTTATCGTATAAGTCATACAGCTGCCATTTATACTGTGCGCCTTCATCGGCAATGTTCATCAGTTTCATATTATCTGTCTCCTGTTTAATTATTAATCATATCCGGCCATGACAGAATCTCTGCAGCAATTTCTTTTTCGTAATCGCCCTCGATATCCTGGCTTCTGCCTGCTTCATAGATATTTGTCTCTGCTCCCCAGACTTCATCGTGATATTCCCACACATGAAAACGAAGTCCGCGAAACATGAAATCAAGACTTCCACAGTCATCTTCTTCTGTATATTCATATTTGATATTTTTCTGTTTTAACGCATTCTGTACCATCTGCAGTTTCATATCTGTTTCTCCTGTCCTTATCATATATTTCTGTTAAACATCGAAATCGTCTTAACGACGACTTTGCTTTAAATACTCATGTTCTTTAGTATAACACATCCCTGTCGGTTGTCTATTGTAAAAATCGCTTCCATGCTTTATTATAGTAAATAGCGAAAAAAGGAGTGTATACCAATGACTACTAAAATGGTTTTTCACGGAAGTGATATAGAAAAAATTTGCGCTTACTATCATTTGAATAAAGAAGATATCGTTAAATTCGGAGCAAACGTCAATCCACTTGGTCTTTCTGCTTCTGTCAAAAAAGAAATTGCAGAAAATATAGATCTGTTTTCTTCTTATCCAGACAGAGATTATGTCAGCCTCCGAAATACGATTGCTGCATACTGTCAGATTCCTGCAGAATTTATTCTTCCGGGAAATGGCTCCAGCGAGTTGATCTCCCTGCTTATCCAGGAGCGTGCACCAAAGCATACACTGATCCTCGGACCGACTTATTCCGAATATTCAAGAGAACTTTCTTTCTCCGGAAGCACACAGGAATATTATCATCTACAGGAAGAACGTAACTTTAGTCTGGATGTGGATGATCTGTGTAAAACACTGGAAAAAGGCTATGATTTCCTGATCATCTGTAATCCGAATAATCCGACTTCTTCTGCGATCATGCAGGAAGATTTGAGAAAGCTGATTGCGTTCTGTTCTGGAAAAAATATTTTTGTCATGATTGACGAAACATACGTGGAATTTGCACCGAACATCAATGCAGTAACAGCGGTTCCTCTGACCAGAGAATTTACAAATCTGATGGTTCTGCGTGGTGTATCTAAATTTTATGCGGCTCCGGGTATGCGTCTCGGCTATGGCATTACAGGAAACAGAGAATTTCTCGCCCGAATGAGAGAAAAGCAAACGCCATGGTCTCTGAATAGTCTTGGTGCATTTGCCGGCGAAAAAATGCTCCTTGACCATGACTATTTCCGCAGGACACGTGATCTGATCCTCGGTGAACGTGACCGGATGGAAACTGAATTAAAAAAGCTTCCAATCTTCAAGGTCTATCCGGCATATGCAAACTTTATCCTTCTGAAAATCCAGAAAGAAGGCCTGACTTCCGCAGATGTATTTGAAGTCTGCATCAAAAAAGGGCTGATGATTCGTGACTGTTCTTCTTTCCAGTGCCTAGACGGAGAATTTGTCCGGTTCTGCATCATGATGCCTGAAGATAATACACGATTGTTAGACATACTGAAGCAGCTGTGATCCAGCTGCTTCTTTTTTATACTTTTATGCGTATATTCTTAACTGTTCCTGAGCATCTCCCATTTTGCTGTTTTCAATGATGCATATGCAGATATTTCTCCCGGGTAGCAAGTCCGCCACGGATGTGACGTTCTTCTTTATTCACATCCAGAATCTTACGCGCCTCTCCCGCCAGTGCCGGATTGATCTGAATCAGCCGGTCTGTTACATCTTTATGTACTGTACTCTTACTGATTCCAAATTTTTTCGCCGTCTGTCGTACTGTCGCTTTTGTTTCTATTATGTAATGTGCAATCTCCACTGCACGTTCTTCGATATAATCCTTCAAAGAAAAATCCCCCGAAGACACCGTTTTTACAGTGTATGCGGGGGATTTATGTGGTATGTCTTACTTATTTATCTCTTAGAAGAGCACCGGAATAATATAAATTCCAAGTGCAATGATCGTCGCAACAATTGTGGCAATCTTCCAGATATTGTATTCTTTGTCCATCTTTGCTTTTTCTTCCGGAGATGGCTCCTCGAGAACACCGATCTCTTCCTCAATTGTCGGGATCTTGTTCTCATGTTTTCTGGTAAAGACTGCCCAGTAAATGATTGCTGCTACGGTTACTACTCCAGAGGTAGCAAGTGCTACTCTGTCTGCGAAAATCAGCATGAAGATATACACAACGATCGTGAACCAGCAGCCGAATTTTCCACCAGGAGCTACATATGGTCTGTTCATATCCGGATAATTTTTCTTCAGTCCCATATATGCAAGACATCCAATGATGTAGCAAAGTGCCAGAGAAATCAACGATACCGATGCAATATAGTTGATAGAACCTGTTGCGATCAGAATGATATTGATAATACCTACTGCTGCAACTGCAGTGTATGGTGTTTTGTATTTCGGATGTACTTTGCAGAAGAAAGAAGGAAGAGATTTATCTTCTGCCATTGTATAGATATATCTTGCCGGAGCTGCAATACCAGGGTTGATCGTAGACAGGTCACCACCAAATGCAATTCCGATGCAGAGAAGGATGATCGGGAATCCGATAAGTCCTGCTGCCTCCAGACCTTCTGCATAAGGAGCATCTGCTGCTGCAAGCAGTGGATAGAATTTGTGCGGTACAAGACCAACCAGGAACCACTGGAATAATGCATTACATACAAATACAAGGAATACAGATACTTTTAAAGCTCTTGGAAGTGTATACTGTGGGTATTTTGTTTCAGCACCCATAGATACACAGGTTTCAAAACCTGTATAGCACCACCATACAAGACCAAAGATGTACATCAGTTCATTAAAAGGTGGCAGTGAATCCATTGCAATTCCACCAAAATATTCCAGATGGATCTTAGGAATCATATACAGGAACCATGCGATCGCACAACCCCAGAAGAAAAAGATAAATCCAGTCTGTGCTTTACCAGACATCTCAATTCCCTTAAAGTTCAGTATCAGGAAAAATATTACCAGGATAATTGCAATGACACGGGAATCGACACCACTCAGGTCAATCCCAAACTGGCTGAAAAGAATCTTAAAATAGTTTGCAAAAGCAAGCGTCTCACCAGCACCGATTCCAACTACTGAAATAATATAATGCCACCCTGCCAGGTTTGCCCATACTCTGTTCAGACCACGTTTTGCATAGTTGTATGTACCACCTGCACAAGGCAATGCTGCTGACATCTCACCATAGATCAGACAAGGCCAGATAGAAATCAAAAGAGATAAAAATGTGATTACAATGATCCAGGATCCTACATGACCGATCTGAGCAGAACCACAGGTGAATAATCCGACACCTACGACTGTTCCAATCGTCATACTGATGGATTCTTTTAATCCAAGTGCTCTGACAAGCTGTGTTTCTTTGTTTTCCATAACAATCACTCCTCATTCCGCGTTATTTTATTTATAAAAAAATGGAGTACAGAATTTTTCATTTCTGTGCTCCATTGCAACTTTTGTATCTGTCTTTTTATTCAATTAACTGGCGCTGGCAAATTCCACACCGCTTTTCTTTTTCTCAAGTATCTGCGAGATCAGATCCACAATATGGGCTGCTGCCTCTACCGGTGGAATTCCATGTCTGCTGATATTAGAAACTACCGTATATTCCGATTCCAGCATATCCGGTCTTGCATTGTAGGCAATATATGCTGACATACTTTCTGAAGTGAGAAGTCCCGGTCTCTCTCCGATCAGTACACAGGTAACCTGTGCATCCAGTAGAGGGCCGATCGTTCTTGCCGTATTTACTCTGCAATATCTGACAAAAAATGGTGTTCCGACTGTAATTCCTTTATCCTCCAGACCCATCTTGATCGTAGGAAAAAGGTCCGGGATATTTGCTTCTATGGACGGTGAACAAAGACCGTCTCCAAAATAAATCTGCACCTGTGGATGATGTACACAGTTTTCGGAAATTGTTTTCTGTGCCTCCGGTAGAAAAATTCTTCCCCAGTCCGGTCTCAGAAGCATTTCATTTTTATTTGCACATTTTGTCTGTACTTCAAAAACTCCAAGTTTCCTAACGGTTTCTTCCGGCACTTCATTATAAACTGCATCATTTGCAGCTGCATGAGAAGCCAGGAACCGAAGCTCTGCTTCTGTTGTATATCTCGGTCCACAATGTCCGATTCCAATTCTGGCCGGAGTTGCATGTTTCATTTTCCATATTTCTTTTTCATTATACGGATGATCCACATGCATATAATCCATAATATCCGTTTCCATAATATCCCGAAGGCATCCTGCTGTAGCACTCATTTTTCTTCCCTCCCGTGATCTCAAATTTTATTTTGCAAAGAATACGGATGGATCACCGGCATTTCTGCCAAGATGACCATTCTCCCAGAATCCCCATTTCTCAAGCCACTGTCGAAATTCCGGAATCGGCTGCTTTTTCAGAAGCTGTCTGACACTGGCAACGTCATGATAACTGGTAGATTGATACATTAACATGATATCATCTGCCTGTGGAAGTCCCATAACATAATGAACACCCGCTGTTCCAAGCAATGTGAGAATCGTTTCTGAATCATTCTGATCCGTCGGCATGTGGTTTGTATAACAGACATCACATCCCATCGGGAGTCCATGAAGGTGTCCGCAGAACGCATCTTCCAGTGCTGCTCTTGTCAGCTGTTTGGTATCGTAAATATATTCCGGTCCCATAAAACCAACGACAGTATTTACCAGAAATGGATGATAATGCCTTGCCAGTCCGTAGCATCGACACTCCATAGTCTGCTGATCCGCTCCAAATGCTGCCGAAGAAGATAATTCTGAACCCTGCCCTGTTTCAAAATACATAACATTCGGGCCCTTTGCATGTCCTTTTTCTTTAAATAAGGCTTCTGCTTCTTCCAACATTTCCGTGGTTACACCAAACGCAGATAATGCTGCCTCGGAACCTGCAATAGACTGAAAACAGAGATCTGCACTTCCCTGTCCGCTTCGCAGTGCTTCCATCTGTGTTGTCACATGGGATAACACACAGGTCTGTGTCGGAATCTGGTATTTATCTCTGATGTCTCCCAGTGTCTTCCAGATAGCCAGTGTACTGTCAACAGTATCAATTGCAGGATTCAGACCGATTACGGCATCTCCTGATCCGTAGCTTAATCCCTCCAGCGTACTTGCGGTCACACCTTCCACATCGTCCACCGGATGGTTGGGCTGAAGCCTTGCTGCCAGGACATTTTCTGTCCCAATCGTTGTATTGCAGGTTGCTGTAATATGCATCTTGCTTCCTGCAAGGATCAGATCCATGTTTCCCATGATCTTGGAGATTGCTGCGATTGCTTCGCTTGTCAGTCCCCTGCTGGCCCTCATGATCTTATCACTGTCTGTTGTGTCATCCAGTATCCATTCTCGCATCTCCTGAATGGTTTTTCCCTTGATTTCACGGTAGACTTCTTCATCTATGTCATCCTGGATGATTCTGGTAACAGAATCATCTTCATAAGGAACTGCCGGATTTTCTCTCAAATCACTCACCGTAAGCTGTCCAAGAACCTCTTTTGCTGCAATCCGTTGCAGTTTACTTTCTGCCGCTACTCCCGCCAGTTCGTCCCCGGATTTTTTTTCGCTTGCTTTTGCCAGAACATCTTTGACGTCTTTGAATTCATATACCTGCCCTAACATAGAAGTCTTTAAAATCATATTTTGCACCTACCCGTTAAATATTAATGTCTTCACAATGACCGGAATAACTTTTCCCGATACGATCGGCTCTCCCAGATCTACAAAATCTCCACTTTCACAGTAAATTCCATCAATACAGATGATTTTTCTCCGGTTCTTTATTCTGTGATGGAGTGCCTGCCCCAGGGCTTTGCCAATATCTTCTTCCAATACAATGATCTGCACATTGTCCGGCTCACATTCCCTGTCATACTGTTCGGTAAGTTTTTCTGCTATCTCCTGTATCTGTGCGAAAGACGGACATTTCAGTCCTTTCATCGCGATCGCGATCTGCCTTCCTTCGCCGCGGCTTTCCTGATAGATCTGCATAGCACGATGAAGTTTTTCATCAAGATCTGCAATATCCTCTGGCTGTTCCAGAGCAATCTTTACAACCGGAATATTTTTCAGTGGAAACGTATCCTCTGTATACTCGATCGTACTTCCGGAAATATTCATGCTGTAGTTTCCGGCACCTATTACTGTCGCACGCATCGTTTCTTTTGCCTTGCAGACATTTCCCTTCTGAAAAACAGGATTTTCCCTGATGGACTGTGCAAGCAGCACACCTATATCGCCATATCGAAACAGCTCTCCAATCTCCTCAAAACAAGAGGCTACACCTCCAGAAAAAGTAATCAATTCCGGTTTCTTCTGACAGGTAATTGCATGATTGGTTTTCATCTTCTCAATAAAAACATCTGCATCTTTCATGCCAACCGCTTCTGCCAGAATCTCTGCCATTGCATCTGTCAGAACTTTCAGTTTTTTGACTTCTACATTCTGTCCTTCTGCAATTTCCAAGCCAAGCTGTTCAGACAGCCATCTGATCTTGGGTGCGACATAAGTAATCTTTCCATCCGCTACCTTTACCAGTCGTCCGCCAATATCGAAGCATGCTGTATCAAGTACATTTCCATTTTCAAACAGACAGATATTTGTTGTGCCGCCGCCAATATCAAGATTGGCAACAATTTTTTCTGTTTTCCGTGACAGTTCTGCGGCTCCAGCTCCTTTTCCTGCCAGTACCGACTCCAGATCCGCTCCCGCTGTTGCCATAACAAAATCTCCGGCTACATCTGCAATCGCTTCTACAACATCTTCCGCATTTTTCTTACGGGAAGTCTCACCGGTTATGATCACGGCTCCGGTAGAAAGATCCGCCGGTTTCATTCCAGCTTTTCTGTATTCCTTTTTGATGATCCTGTCTACCCATTTTCCATCGATCTCTTCTCTGGAAAGCAGTGGTGTGAAATACACCTGGCTCCTGTAGATGACCTCTTTGGAGATCACTTTGATCTGTGGAATCTTTCCAAAACCTCCCGTATTCTGAAGAAGCATTCTGCTAAACACCAGCTGTGTAGTTGATGTTCCAATATCAATCCCTGCACTTAAAATTTCTTCTGTCTGCATATCTTTCATCTCCATAAACGACAAAAAGGGACATCAACGATTGTTGATGCCCCTTTGCACTTCGCTTCTTTGAAATTGATTGCATTATAGCACGGAGTTTTTTAATGCACAATTCAATTATTCACCAAATTTTTCCTGTAAATTCAAAAAATTTCATTATATTTGCATAATTGTACAAATTTAGTTCAATGAAATCTCATCGATCAGCTTCAGTTCCTCTTCACTGAATGGTGCACTGGAAATAGCTTTTATATTATCCAGAATCTGCTGTGTTTTGGATGCGCCGATCAGAACACTGGTCACTTCTTTCTGCTGCAGAAGCCATGCAAGTGCCATATCTGCAAGCTTTTCTCCTCGCTGTGCTGCCAGCTCATTCAGCTTACGGATCTGATCTAGTCTGTGTTCATCCAAAGTACTTTCTTTAAGGAATCTGCCGTCGGTACGGATACGGCTGTCTTCCGGGATTCCATGCAGGTAACGGTCAGTCAGCTGTCCCTGTGCAAGCGGGCTGAATGTGATCAGACCCTTTTGCAGCTCAGCAGTTGCCTTTTTCAGACCATTCTTCTCTACTGTTCGATCAAAAATAGAATAACGGTTCTGATTGATGACAAACGGACAATGCAGATCCTTCAGAATTGCAGTAGCCTTCTTTAATGTCTCTCCATCATAATTGGAAAGTCCGACATAAATTGCCTTGCCGCTCTGTACTGCACTTGCCAGTGCACCCATGGTCTCTTCAAGCGGTGTATCCGGATCCATTCTGTGATGATAAAAAATATCTACATAATCAAGGCCCATACGTTTCAGACTCTGATCCAGGCTGGCAAGAAGATACTTGCGGCTTCCCCAGTTCCCATAAGGGCCATCCCACATCTCATATCCGGCTTTTGTTGTAATGATCAGCTCATCACGATAAACGCCCAGGTCTTCTTTCAGAATGCGGCCAAAGTTCTTTTCTGCACTTCCTGGTTCCGGACCATAATTATTTGCCAGGTCAAACTGTGTGATTCCACTATCAAAAGCCGTAAAACAAAGCTTTCTCATATTTTCAAAATTTGCGGTGTCTCCAAAGTTATGCCATAATCCCAGTGACACCTTTGGCAGCATCAGACCACTGTTTCCACAATGATCGTATTCCATGGTTGTGTATCTTTCTTTAGACGCAGTGTACATATTCTTTTCCTCCCAATACGAATATATTTACTTCTCTTTACAAAGATTAGCACTTCAAGTATACTTGAAGTCAAGAATTTTATATAAAAGTAAATTTGTGATTCGGCATTTAATTTTTTACGGGAGGTATCGCATCTAATGAAAAACTATACGATCAGAGAAATATCCGAAATGTTTGGGTTACCATCATCTACACTTCGTTATTACGAAAGTGAAGGACTCCTTCCAGAAGTACCCAAATCCTCTTCCAGACAACGTATATACAGTGATGAACATGTTGAACGTCTTAAATGTATCAACTGTTTCAAACGCACAGGAATGACTATCCCACAACTTCGAAAATTTTTTATATATGAGGCAGATGAAGCAGCTCACATTGATAAAATTATCTCTCTTCTAAAAGATCAGGAACAAATTGTAAATGAAAAGCTGATCCAGCTTCAAAAAGATTCAGCACATGTCCATCACAAAGTAGAATACTACTCTGAAATCAAACATGCGCTGGAAAATAATCTTCCTCTGCCAGTTTGGGTAGATGAGGATTGATTTCACTTATTCCTTCTATCTGAAACTCTTTAAATATGCCTTCTGCTCTGGTGTGATCCGGTAGCTCTCCACCGCCTTCTGGATGGCCTTACGGTGTACCCATTCCGGCAGACATCGTTCCTCGATATACGGAATGGTTGCCTCCCATTGCTTTGCAAGGGCCGTCGCAAGATACCAGGCGATCATCATGTT
>ERZ857750.4488-NODE-4488-length-10395-cov-14.625048_pt1 | contig 10395 bp, 10 predicted proteins | sample MGYA00519915_ERZ857750 | MGnify/ENA primary metagenome ERZ857750 (study PRJEB31778, sample SAMEA3449358) | human gut metagenome | biome: human gut; feature: human-associated habitat; material: faeces | place: United Kingdom | collected 2010/2012 ... | reverse complement strand
ACAACAGATGTGTTCCTTGTCGATGTTTTCTTTTGTGATTCGGATATACTCCATCGAAGCGTCCCCCCTATATCCTTATGCCTTCTCCGACACAGCGACCTTTTTGTTTTTGGCTGCGGCCTACCGCATCCGTCCATCGCCGCCCATCAAGGCGGTCATTTCCTCAAGATAGTCCAGCGGGAACGGCGGAGAGCACAGGGGCTTCATGGCAATGCTCATGAGCTTCATGGGATTGTCGTCTGCCGCCACCCGGTTGGAGCTGAGCTTTCCGCAGCGTTTGCAGCGGTGGATGATGGCCCACTCGCCGCCCTTGCGTACCCAGACGGCCACCGGCTCCATGATGCCGCCGCAGCCATACATTCCAAAGCAGATCTTGTTTTCTTTACAAGCAATCTGTCATCATAGATTCCGCCGACGATTTTGCCATGATAATAGAGGATGTATTCTCCCATCATAGACCGATACGAGATATCATCCAAATCTGATAGCTGTTCCAAAATAAAATGAAGATATTCTTTGCTGGAAGCCATTATTTCACACCACCCTTCGTATTGATTCATCGGATGATTTCATTTTTCACCTCGTTCAATGTTAAAGGTACGGAAGAACAGCTTTACATGAGCGTCCAACTTTTCAAGGCTTTCGGCTTCTCGTTCCGGCTGGCGGTCGCAGACGCTGAGCAGGGTGATGACCGGGGAAACGTACATCCATGCCAATGTATCCGGGTCCTCATCCCGAATTTCGCCGCCTGCGATCAGGGAACGGAAAATTCCTGCATGGTAAGAGATCATACGGTCCACATAGCGTTCCGAGAACAATGCAGGCTGCACCTCCCTGCAGGATGCTTTTGAAGGTGTCAATCCGTACATCCTAAAACAAAAGCCGCCCGAAGACGGCAAGATGCATCACGGAAGCAAATATGAACGCGGCTCAGGGCCATCAGAACAGATCCAGCATGTTGTCCAGATAAATTTCTTCCCGGACGCGCAGCTGATACTCAGGCTTTGTCATGTAGTAAAGCAGAAATTCCAGTATCAACGCGCTGCCCAGTCCCCGCCCCTCGATCTTGAAGTTGGAAAAGCCGCCGGGCAGATAAATTTTGCGGATATCCCCGGCCCCGATGAAGCCGGGGTTTTCCATTGCCTTTGAAAAACGATAGCCCTGCTGTGCGCCCGGCGCTGTGCAGCGGTGGTCCGGGCAGTCCTCGCCCAGATTTTTGCGGCTGACATTCTCGTAGCAGTGCTTTCTGTCCCGGCAGCCGTACCAGCAGCATTCGTTGCACAGAAATTCCACCTTGTCCTTCTGATCCTGCGGCAGGGTATCCAGCTCTGCAAACGACTTGTTCAGGCGGAAATCCGGCACAACATAGCGGAACTCTTCCCGTTCCGTCTCTCTGCGGAGCTGCTGAAAATCTGTAAGGACCTTTGTTGTGGAGGACACGAAATAAAGGCCCGGATACTGCCTTTTCAGGTAGTTCAGCAGCAGGTCCGAATGGACGATGACACCATTCTGCACACGGTTTTCTTTTTCAAACAGCGCACAGAGGGCATTGCATTTCCGGTCTGCAAGGTGCTCTTCCCGGAGCAGCGAATTGCTGAAGGTGAGCCGGGCCGATATGCCATATTCCTGCATCAGTGCAAGCACCCGGTGCGGCTGTGCATCGCCAAAGCCAGTGCGGCCCCCGCCCCAGATGCAGTCGGCCGGTGCACCGTAGACCGAACCGATCTCGCACCAGTCGTAAAAATATTCCCTGTGTTCACGGAACAGTGGCAGAAACACACGGTACAGTTCATAAAATTCAAACAGTCCCGGAAGATGATAATATGCCGTGCCGCGTTCGTGCTGTGCCATTGCCGTGTGTGTTCCTCATTTCTGTAAGTTTCAGCTTCCCTGCAGCAGCTTTTGCGCTGCACCCGGAGATCTTTTGGCCAGTATAGCACAGTCCTGCCGGGAAAGGAATCATCTTCCTCTTGACCTTGAGCGCACTCCAAGTTTTATCATGTGCATGCTGGTGATCTTATCTCTCTCATTATATTCCTTTCTCTGCGAAAGAACAAGAAGTATCTTCATGTCTGACATGAAAAAACAGATTTTTGATCTTCCTTACCACTCCTGAAAGAACGAGACGAGCTTTGCCCAGCTTTCGCGCCTTGCTTTACAGCACAGCGCCTGTTCTGTCAAGAGATGAAACGTTTTTCGTGCATTGCGAAAAATGTTTCGGTTCACATGCTCTGCGGCTCGATCTTCACCGTTCTGCCGCCCAGGTTTTCGTAAATGCGGTGGGAGACTGAGAGCACCGTGCGGCCTGCAGAGGCGCGGCGCAGTGCTTCCAGCACACGGGCTTCCGTTTCAGCGTCCAGATTTGCCGTGACCTCGTCCAGCAAAAGCACAGCCGGGTCCGCAGCAGCAGCGCGGGCAATGGACAGCAGCTGCCACTCGCCCTGCGAAAACATGCCATCGCTGCAAACGGTGTCGCAGCCTTCCGGCAGGGCCTGAATGGCTTCGTCAATGCCCGCAAGCTTTGCCGCATTCCGTGCCATCTCTGCAGTGATCTGCGGATCGCCCAGCGTGATCTGCTCCAGCACGGTGCCCGGCACACGGGAGAAATGCTGCTCCACGCAGCCGATGCAGGTGCGGCGCTCGCGGTCGGTGATGCGTGCCACATCCACGCCGCCAATGGTAACAGAGCCCGCCTGCGGCTGGTACAGGCCCAGCAGAAGCTTGAACACCGTGCTCTTGCCCGCACCGGTGCGGCCCACCAGCGTGACCTGCCCGCCATGCTTTACCGTCATGGAGAAATCACTCAGGACGGGCTTTTCGCCATAGCCGAAGGTCACATGCGCAAGCTCCACATCCCCGCGCGCAGCGGTCCGGCGCTCGGCAGGGATCGTGCGCTCCGGCTGAGCGAGAAAGGCATCGATGCGCTTGACACCCGCCATGGCCGACTGGATGGTCTGGATCTCCATGCCAAGGCTTTCAATAGGAGCAAAAATGCGGGAAATGTAGTTGATGATCGCCACCGAGGTACCCACCGACATCCCAAAGAATGTAAGCACCATGGCATTGCCGGAAGCGGAAAGCAGCATCACGATGCCTGCCACCACCGCGTTCAGCGCCAGCACCACCGGCGAATAGATGGCATCGTAAAAATTGGTGCGCTCCATAGCGGCGTAGCTCTCGCCGATGCAGCGGTCATAGCGGCGTTCCCTATAGCTTTCCAGCCCCAGTGCCCGGATGGTGCGGATGTTGTGCAGCGTCTCCGGCACCTGACCGGAGACAGCTGCAACGGCACGGCGGTTATCCAGTTGTGCGGCCAGCATCCGCTTTTGCACATGGCGGGTAAACACGGCAAACAGCGGCAGCACCAGCAGCAGCACCAGCGCAATGCCGGTGTTTTTTACCGCGATGACCGCCATGATGGAAATGATGCGGCAGGCATCTGCCGCCATGCTGATGACGCCGGAGGTGAACAGTGCTTCCACCGTGTCCACATCGCCGGAAAAGCGTGCCGCCACCTCGCCGGGGTTCTGGCCTGCCAGCGTGCTTGCGGGCAGCCGGGTAAGCTTCCGGGACATTTCCGACCGCAGCGCGTGGGTCATTTTCTGGCCAAAGAGCACCAGCAGGCTTTCCTGCGCGGAGGAAAGCCCCCCTTCCAGCGCCAGACTGCCAAAGTAAAGCAGCACTGCTGCAAAGGTGAGCGGGATGCCTGCGGTGAGCCGGTCAATGATACCGGCCAGCAGCAGCGGCGGCAGCAGTGATGCCACCACCGATGCCGCCACGCACAGGATGGTGCCCGCCGTGAGCAGATGATGCGACATGGCGGCCATGCGGATGGCTTCAAATACGCCGTTATCCTTTTTACTCTTCATCCAGATCGCCTTCTTTCTGCACCGTCTGGCTCTCGTACAGCTGGCGGTACAGCGGAACCGTTTCCATCAGCTGGGCATGGGTACCAACGGTGGTTTTACCGCCGTCCATAAAGATCACCTTCTGCATCTGCGGGAAGTGGTACAGCCGGTGCGAGATGAGGAAGACCACCTTATCCTTTGCATCACTCTGCAAATCGGCAAACACAGTATCCTCGGTATGGCGGTCCAGCGCAGAGAACGGGTCGTCCAGGATCAGCACCGGGCGCGGGTGGGCCAGCGTTCTTGCCAGTGCCAAGCGCTGGGCCTGACCGCCGGAAAGGCGGGTGCCGCTGGGGCCGATGACGGTATCCACACCGTTTTCCATGGCCAGCACTTCGCCGTCCAACGCGGCGGCAGCAAGCCACGGCATGGCATCCTGTTCACTGCCGCAGAGAACATTGTTCTGCACTGTATCGGCGCTCAGCTCCGGATCATGGCCCAAGTAACCAACGGTGGCAGAGATCTGCCGCGGGGTCATGGCAGCAAATTCCGTTTTGCCAAATTTTGCCGAGCCGCCGTAGGGTGCTTCGCACAGGAACACCCTGCCAAAGGTGGATTTGCCGCAGGCCACCGGGCCGGTGATGCCAATGATATCGCCGGGGTGCGCCGTCAGGCTCAGGCCGGAAAAGATGGGTCCTTCGCCATAGGCAAAGGAGAGGTTTTCCAGCGTCACGTCCTGCGCCGCCGGGATATGCAGGGCTTCCAGCTGTTCCGGCTGCTTCATCAGTGGCTTGATGCGCTTCCACGAGACCTCGGCTTTCTGCACCGAGTTGAACAGCTTTGCCACCTTGGAGGATTTGACCACCAGTTTCGTGAAGCAGGAAAGGAAGGTGGTGAACGCCGCAATGTCCCATGTGCTCCAGCCGGAACCGAGCACATTTTTAGCGCCGAACCACAAAATGAACAGCACGCCTGCCTCAGACGCTGCCAGATACAGCGGCGGCAGAGCGGACTGCCACACATTGTTGCGCACGGCTGTTTTTTCGTAGGTGTTCAGGGCTTCCTCGTACTTTTCTACGCGAGCATCCTCACAGCCGTAAATGCGGTAGGTCACAGCATTCCGGGCGCGGTCGAGGGTGGCAGCGCTCAGCGCACTTGCCGCCTTTTTGTACGCCGCGCCGGCGCGCTGCACCGGCTTTTTCATCCATGCCGCGCACATGTAGGAAAACGGCGTGAACAGCAGGCTGAGCAGCGCCAGCCGCCAGTCGTACACCAGCAGCATCACAGCATAGCCCACCAGCGCCACGCCGGTATCAAAGATCTCGGTGGTGAACTTGCGCATCCCCTCTACGCAGTCGTCCACATCCGAGATGGCCTTGGTCATCAGTTCACCGGCGCCTTCTTTTTCCAGCGCCGCCCGGCTCTGCCGCACCAGATTGGCATACAGGATGCCCTTCATCCGGCGGTTGATGTTGTTGGCAAAGCGGCGGACATAAAAGCGCTTGATAAAGCGCGCCGCCTGCACCGCCAGCGTGACCACGATATAGGCCAGCACCAGCATGGCCATTTTTGCCGCCGTCTCGCTGCCGCCCAGAATGTCGGCAAGGCACTGGGCCAGCCGGCCCTCGAACCAAGGCGTTGCCAGCAGGCCGATGTTATACACAAGGCCCGACAGCGTGACAAAGGCCAGCGGGAGCCACTCTGCTTTGAAATAGGAGAGCACCCTGTCCGGGCGGAACGTTTTACCCTTTTTCATGAGCAGCCTCACCTCCTGCAGCTTTCCGGAAATGCGGGAAGCCCGCGCGGCTCTCGGTCTTGGATGCTGTGTACAGCTTGTTCAGCGCAGCGGCAAAGGCAGCGGCTTCCTCGGCGGTGAGCACATTGGTCAGGTATTCGTAAAAGGCCGCTTCGATCTCTGCCTTGGAGGATCTCAGGCTTTCCGCCTTTTTGGTGGGATACAGCAGCTGGCTGCGCCGGTCGCTGGGGGCATCTCTGCGGATCAGAAGACCCTTTGCTTCCAGATTTTTTGTCCGCCGCGCAATGGCAGCCTTATCTGCGTGCAGCAGTTCCGCCAGCTGCGCCTGCGTGCAGCCGGGGTGATGCCGCACTGCATGGATCAGGTCGATCTCTGCTGTGCCGACCCCTTCCTCCCGCATCGTGAGCAGGACCAGTTTTTCCGCTTCGCGCGCAATCTTTGTGATTTTTCGTTCCGTAATATCCATAGGCTCCTCCGGGCTTCATCGCAGGAAGTTGTATCTACATCGTTGTATGTACAATCAATAGTATAGCATCTCGTTTCCAAAATGCAAACAGTTCTTTTTGTGCCCGTATTTTTGCAATGCTGGCAGGCTCCACACCCAGTGCATGGGCCGCTCCTGTACAGACCAGCCATGTGCTGCGGCATTGCCCGCTTTTGGCATCTGCCGCAGTCCTTTCCCACGTTGAGGCCGATATAAGCCCATTTCCACATCATGTCAACAGGTTTATAGCATCAAAACAGCCCTGACCGTGTCCGCTGTAAAAGCAGGCAGACGATCAGGACTGTTTTTCCGTATTTCTTTATTTCAGCCGGTCAGCAGGCATCCACATTCTTGGTGACCATCACGTCACTGTCCAGCCCGCAGACGTTGTGCAGCACAATGGTGCCTGCCTTGACGGGGGCGGTCAGCACCACCTTGCGGATCTCGTCCATCACCGGGAAGATCATATCCTTGGGGACGGCCTTGGTCAGGCGCACGCTGGTAACAGGCAGCTCGCCGCCCTTAACCAGCACTGAGCTGGCGATGGTGCGGCGGGGCGCAGTCAGCTCCTGACGGACATACTGTTCGCCGCGGGGGCAGGTGTGACCGGTGACCGAGATCACCTGACCATTTTCAACTTCGGCTTCGATCTCGCAGCCGTTGGGGCAGACGATACAGGTAAATTGCTTTTTCATTCCACCGACACCTCCAGTGCGCCCGTTTCCTGCAGCTTGGCAGCAGAGACCTTGAACTGGATCATCTCCGCAGGAATGGCTTTCTTCATCTTCTTGGCAGCAACTTCCACACCGTTCTGGCGCACCACGATGCGGCAGTCACGGTAGTGGTTCCGCACGCGCAGCGACAGGCTAAAGTCGTTCTTGCCGCTGACCTTCTGCGGAATGGTGTGGCCCACGCCCTCGCCGCACTTCACGTCCAGCGTGCAGGGGTCGATGCCCTTGCCCTCAACGTAGGCGGCAGCGTGGCGTGCCAGTGCCTCGGACTCCATAGAAACAAAGTCCACCAGATCATGCACATGCAGCACATTGCCGGCAGAGAACACGCCGGGCACGTTGGTCTGCAGGTTCTCGTCCACCACAGCGCCGTTGGTGTGGGGGTCAATGGCGATGCCGGCATCCTCCAGCAGCTTGTTCTCCGGGATCAGGCCCACGGAGAGGATCAGCGTATCACACTTGTACTCCTTCTCGGTGCCGGGGATGGGCCGACGGTTCGCGTCCACCTCGGAGATGGTCACGCCGGTCAGACGGTCACGGCCATGGATCTCGGTGACGGTGTGGCTGAGATAGAGCGGGATATTGTAGTCATCCAGACACTGCACGATGTTGCGCGGCAGGCCGGAGGGGTAGGGCATCAGCTCGAACACTGCCTGCACATGAGCGCCTTCCAGCGTCATGCGGCGTGCCATGATCATGCCGATATCGCCGGAGCCGAGGATGACGACCTCCTTGCCGGGCATCCGGTTGTAGAGGTTCATGTAAGCCTGCGCGGTGCCTGCGGTGAACACGCCCGCCGGACGCTCGCCGGGAATGCCCAGTGCGCCGCGGCTGCGCTCCTTGCAGCCCATGGCAAGCACCACAGCCTTTGCCTGATACTGGCGCAGGCCGCTGCGGGTGGAGGCGGTGACGACACGATCCTCCGTCAGGCTCAACACCGTGGCGCTGGTCTCGTAAGGGATCTCACGCTTGTTCACTTCATCAATGAACGCCTGTGCATATTCCGGGCCGGACAGGCTCTCGCCGAATCGGCCCAGATCGAAACCGTCATGGATGCACTGGCGCAGGATGCCGCCCAGCATCGCCTCGCGCTCCAGAATGATCATGTTGCGGATGCCCTGCTTGTGCAGTTCCACCGCTGCGGCAAGACCTGCGGGGCCGCCGCCGATAATCACAACGTCTTTCTGTTCCATCGCTCAGTTCTCCTCCTTCCGCATATTGCCGGTGAGTACCCATGAACCCTGACGGCTGTAACGCACATTCTCCGGCTCGGTGCCCAGCTCCTGCTCAATGAAGTGTTCGATCTTCATCTGGCAGAAGCCGCCCTGACAGCCGCCCATCATGGCGCGGGTGCGGTACTTGATGCCGGTCATGGTGGAAACGCCCAGCGGGTTGTGGATAGCCTGCAGGATCTCGGCCTTGGTCACTTCCTCACAGCTGCAGATCATCTCGCCGTAATCGGGGTCCTGCGCGATGAGCTCTGCCTGCTGTTCCGGCGTGCACTCGGCAAACTTGACGATGCCCTTGTGGTGCGGGTCAAAGTCTGGGTTTTCCTCAAACTTTTCGCGCTCCTGCATCAGGCCGATGACGTAGCGGGCCAGCGGCACGCTGCCGTCCACGGTGGGGGTGATGTGGATGCCCATATAGGTGTTGCTGGGCACCGGGTACACCGGCATGGGCAGCAGCTTGCCCATGCGCTTGTGCAGGATGATGTAGTTGCTGCGGGAGCCGATGACACGGTAGCCGGTCAGGCCCAGCAGGTCGGAGATCTGCTTTGCGCCCAGACCAGCGGCGTTGACCACCCAGCGGGTGCAGAAATCGCCATGGGCAGTATGCAGGTAGTACAGCTCATTTTCCCGGGTGATAGCCTCTACCTTGTGGTCAAAGAAGAAGTCCACGCTGTTGGCGTGTGCATTCTCGGCCAGAGCCACCGTGTACAGGAACGGGTCCATGATGCCGCTGTTTTTGGACCACATGGCAAACTTGCCCACCACGGCTGGCACCAGCTCGTGCAGCTTTGCTTCATCGATCATCTCAAGGCCGGTGCAGCCGTTGACAGCGCCCTGCTTCATGGTGCGCTCCAGCTGCTCCATGTCCTCGGGGGTGTTGCCCACCAGCACCTTGCCGCAACGCTTGAACGGGAAGTTCAGCTCTTCGGCCAGCTGATTCATGATGCGGTTGCCTTCCACGCAGCATTTTGCTTTCAGGCTGCCAATGGGGTTGGCAAAGCCGCCGTGCACCACCGCAGAGTTGCGGCCGCTGGTCTCGTTGCAGACATCCAGATTTTTTTCCAGCACTGCAATGCTCAATTTGTAGCGCGAAAGTTCGCGTGCAATGGCGCTGCCCACGACACCCGCACCGATGATGACCACATCGTATTGTTTTTTCATGGTATCCACCTTTCTTCCTGATTTTGAGATCCGGCTTTTGTGTTATATATTTCATTGACCAAAATATATAACATTTCATAATCTCTGTCAAGCCGCTTCCGGCAAAAAACTGCACAAAAATATGCCGCATCTTTTGGCATAGATACGGCATTTCTGAACGTGATACGGTTGTTTCAGGCTTTGAAATAGTGTGGGAATGCTTCCCGGATCGCAGAAAGGTTCTCCGTGTAGCGCTGCATATGCTGCCCGGCAATGCGGTGTGCTGCCGCCGCATCCTTCTGTTCAATGGCTTTCAGCAGGCTGACGTGATCTTCGTAGATCGTTTTTGCGGGCCTGCAGCGGAAGCTGAGGATGGTGGTGCGGTCAAAATGCGGAGCCAGATTTTCCACCAGATCGTACCAGTATGGGCAGCCGCACTGCACATAAAGCAGCCGGTGGAACCCCTTGTCCAGCTCAAAGATCTTTTCTTCCTGTGCACGCTCAATGTACATGCGCCAGAGCGCCACGTTCTCCCACAGCTGGTCGATATCCGCCGGGGTCAGCTTTTCGCACGCCATGCGGGCGATCTCTGCTTCCAGTACAGCGCGCAGATGGCGCACTTCTTCCACCAGCTCTGCATCGATGAGAGAAACATAGGTGCCGATCTTGGGCCGGATCTCAATGAGCCGCCGCTGCGCCAGCTCCAGCTCTGCTTCCCGGAAGGGGGTGCGGCTCACCCCCAGCTGTTCGCACAATTCCGGCTCGTTCAGTTTTTCACCCGGCTCCAGACGGGTATTGATAATATTATCGATCAATACCCGCAGAACAAAACTTTTTGCAGATTCATGCTCTCTGCGCTCTGAAATCGTAATCATCGGAAGGCTCCTTTCCCTCACAGGGAAATACTGTTCTCAGACTGCTGGGTCCAGTATACCACACTGCACACCGGCGTAAAAGAGGACAATATATAAAAGGAAGAAAACTGTGTCAGAATTGTAAAAGATAAAATATTTTAACTATTATTCTTGACTTATCCAACGATTCGGCTATAATGGTCGTGTTCGCAAGAAACTTCAAAAAATTTAGATATTCAAAACAAATCAAAGGAGACTAACTACCATGACGTTTGAAGAAATGAAGAAGATCGTTGTTGATACCCTGAACTGCGACGAGGACAAGGTGACCATGGAGGCCAGCCTGACCGAGG
>ERZ857750.4475-NODE-4475-length-10423-cov-6.473958_pt1 | contig 10423 bp, 9 predicted proteins | sample MGYA00519915_ERZ857750 | MGnify/ENA primary metagenome ERZ857750 (study PRJEB31778, sample SAMEA3449358) | human gut metagenome | biome: human gut; feature: human-associated habitat; material: faeces | place: United Kingdom | collected 2010/2012 ... | reverse complement strand
CTGTGATCTACATCGGCATGGGGTGGCTGTGTGTGCTGGCATTTTCCCAGATTTTTCACGCACTGTCCAAACCGGCATTCGGATGGCTTCTCGCAGGAGGTATTATCTACACGATCGGCGGTATTATCTATGCACTGAAAGTACCTATTTTTAACGCGAAACATAAAAACTTCGGTTCCCATGAGATTTTCCACCTGTTCGTGATGGGCGGAAGCGCATGCCACTTTGTGACGATGTTTCTTCTTGCCTGAGTCTTTACAGCCCACATCACGAATCTGCTGTATTTAGTAAAAACTATATACGTCAAAAATCCTGCCGGAAGTTCCATTTGAAACTTCCGGCAGGATTTTTCTATTTTGTCCTTTCTTATACCGTAATTTTTCTTTTTGCATGTTCTGCTGCCACTTCTTCTACGGTTTTCTCTCTTACAACCGCTGCACCCTTGTATCCCTCACAGCGAGGTGTTACATAATGTGCTTTCAGTTTCTCTTTTGCAGCTGCAATTCCTTCTTTATACTGTGGCAACCACTGTTCCTGTGCAACCAGCATCTCATCAATCATCTGCCATACTTCCGGCGGATTGCAGACTGCTCCGGTCAGTGGATCCATCAATGCTGCCTGTTTCAGCAGAGCGACATCTCCGTGAACTGCAGCTTCCACTGCCAGTTTCTGTACCCAGATTGACTGTGAACACACTGCTGCGCATCCAAGTGGCAGATCTCCAAGTTTTGGAATACTGATTCCGTTACCATCTACATAGCACGGAACTTCTACTACACTCTCATACGGAAGATTTGTAATGCATCCTTCATTCATAACATTGAAATGACCTCTGTATTTTCTTCCAGTTTCCAGTGATTCGATGATATAAGAGCAATGTTCTTTTCCTCTTTCAGATCCGTCCAATTTCTTTGGTTCTTCCTCACGAATCTTTGGATAATCTGTTTCAAACCAGTTTCTTTCTTCTCTTGTCACACGCAGATATCCACCGGTTTCCCCATTAATCCAATTATCCAGATTGATCCAGTCTTTAATTTCATCCGGACGTTTTCTATACCATGCCACATATTCTGATAAATGACCATTTGATTCTGTAGAATAGTATCCAAACCGTTTCAAAATATCAATTCTGACTTTTTCTTCTTCTCTGAATTTCTCATGTGCTTCAAATCCTGGCAGAATCTTATCTAGCATTTCTTTTCCATGATGTTTCACAGACACATACCATGTCTGATGATTGATTCCTGCACAAGTAATATCCAGTTCTTCTCTCGGAATTCCTAAAACTTCTGCTATCTGCATTTCTCCATGAATTTCTCCATGGCAAAGACCAAGAGTTTTAACACCACCGTACTTATTACAAGCCCATGTTGCCATAGCATTCGGATTCGAATAATTCAGCATGATTGCGCCCGGTTCTGATACTTCACGAATATCTTTACAAAAATCCAGCATTGCCGCGATTACTCGTTGTCCGTACATAATACCACCAGTGCACAATGTATCTCCAACACACTGATCCACTCCGTATTTTAGCGGAATTTCGATATCCGTCTCAAACCCTTCCAATCCACCAACACGTACGCAGTTTACAATGTATCTTGCATCTTTCAATGCTGTTCTACGATCTGTTGTAGCTTCGATAACCACTGGAATTCCATTTGCATCCAGATCTCTCTGACAAAGTTCACGTGTTTTCTCCAGATTATCCGGATTGATATCTGTAAATGATATTGCTGCCTTCTGCAGTTCCGGTACAGACATGATGTCAGTAAATAATGTTCTTGCAAAAACAAGGCTACCTGCCCCAATAAATGTAATTTTTAAGCTCATAAAAACCTCCCGTTATTCCTTGTTGATTCCATCTTTGCCGGCCTTAGACGTTTCTTTTTATAGCTTCAATATATCAATTTTATACCGTTTCTCACAGTTCTTTTCTCATTAAAAATCATACATTTTCTACCATTATGCATCGATTATGTATATTTTGCTTTATCTTGTCATATGTATGGTTTTTATCCATCTTATACTTGTTTTTTTGATAATTTATAAAGCTTCACACCATGCGATTTTACTTTTGTCACTATCTTATCCACGTTTCCAAGATCTTCCCGTTCCCACAAATCACGAACTTCATAATATCCTTCTAAACCTGCTTTTCTAAAGTCAAAGCTGAAAGTTTCATCCCAGTTAGTAACATTAAACAGTGCAATATAACAGCTACCTTCCTCATCGTGTGCACCCCATGTGATCAGATCAAAGCTTCTCTCAATCTGATGTGCATCTCGACTGTCTTTATGCATCTTCAACACTTCTTCATTTGTCAGCAGCGATAATGTCCGGGAATCCAGATCTGTCATCTCCGCCCCTAACATCAAGGGCGACCGGAAAATACACCATAATGACATCATTGTTTTCTGTTCATCCGGTGACAAACGACACATACGATTTCCCACGCCATGTTCACAACCAATGATAGAAATATGTCCTAACGGCAGCATATCACAATCCGGATAACATCCCTCAGACACATATGGGCTCCATTCATTACATCTGGAAAACATTTCCATAATATTGTCCCAGCTGTCCCACAGGTCATTAGTAATTCGCCACATATTTGCATTCTTCCGCAGATGTTCCGCTTTATCTAACATTGCCGGTCCCGGAGAAAGGCTTAATACGATTGGACGTCCACATTTATCAATAGCTCGTCGAAGCATCTCTATCTCGTCTCCACCATAAGCAAGTGTACTTTCATCATTTGTTCTTCCATATTTGACGCAAATATCATCTACCTTAATAAAATCGACACCCCAAGAAGCATATAATTCCACTATAGAATCATAGTATTCCTGTGCACCTGGTTTGGTGCAATCAAGACCGTACATATCTGAATTCCAACAGCAAATAGATGCCGGATGCGTAACCTGCCTTGCTGTATATTCTGTTCCTTTGATTTTTACATTCTGTGACACTGCCTGGCGTGGAATACCTCTCATAATATGAATTCCGAATTTTAGTCCCTTATTATGTACATATTCTGCAATAGGACCAAAACCTTTGCCACCTGCAGACGAAGGAAATCGATTAGGTGCTGGAATTACACGTCCAAATTCGTCCATACAAAGATCTGCAAAAAGATGATAATGGCTGGAATCTGCAGTGGGTTCATACCACTGAATATCACATACAATATATTCCCAACCGTACTGTTTCAAATGTTCTGCCATGTAATCGGTATTTTTCAGAAGAATTTCTTCCGTCACTGCCGCACCATAACAATCCCAGCTATTCCATCCCATGGGCGGAGTTTGTGCAAATGTATTTTTATCCATGTCTATTTCTCCTCTCGTATAAAATAAGTGCCAGGTAACACATTGACCAATTATTCATCGCTTTACTCATACTGCACCTGACACTTACTCTTTTTTATTTCGCTTTTATATTCATTTTATTTCAAACAATCTTGCACATGTCACCTGCGGCATTGTCACCTGTAATTTTCCATTTTCAACTACATACTTGCAATCTCCGCTTGACGGATAAATCATTTTAACATCTGCGCCCATAATTCCTGCTTCCGCCAGTGGAATCTCTGCTTTATCAGTTTTTGGTGTAAATACGGCCAGATAACTCTTTCCTTCTGCCTTGATCGCATATGCCAGCACATCATCTCTGGTATCCGTAAAGCCAAGCGGGAATACAGGAACACCCTTTTTCACATCATCACGGATTTCTTTATACAAAGAAATTCCTTCCAGCATCAGTTCCAGGCTTTCTTCTCCCATATCCCATACCATACCGCTCATGTATGGACGAAGAAGCAATCCATTTACCATATTATAGATAACATGTTCCCGTTCATCCTTATATGGATACACCCACATACCTGCCTGCTCCGGTGTCACGGCGCTTGCCACATTGGATGCGATATAGGAATTATAAATGTAATCTGTCTGATCGCTGGTTGACTGAAGACTTAACAGTTTCAGCATACCGTAATCCATACGCTGTCCGCCGGAACCGCAATTTTCGATCACCAGATTCGGATGTTTACGGAATATTTCCTGATACCATTCATACAGATACAGATAATGATCACGGATTGCATCCGCGCAGCTGTCGGAGTTCAGATCACTTCCGTAACCCATGGTTACGTTATAATCTACTTTGAAGTATCCCACACCATAATCTTCAATCAGACGGTCTACTACATCCATACAATACTTGCGTACTTCCGGATTTCTGAAATCCAGAAGATATCTCTTGTTATCGATATGACGTTTCCCATGTCGGCAAATAAACCAGTCATCCGGAAGTTTGTTTGCCAGTTCGCACGCCACTCCCATGACCTCAATTTCCAACCAAAGACCCATGACCATACCTTTTTCTTTCGCATAATCGCATACAGCCTTCAGGGTGTTCGGAAAACGCTCCGACGATTCTTTCCACTCACCGACACGATCCCACCAGAATCCTTTGTCATACCATCCACAGTCCAGGCAGTAGTATTCGCATCCCATCTCTGCCGCTTTGTCGATGATGGCTTTTTCTTTTTCTTCTGTGGGGTCGCCCATCAGGCAGTTCATATAATCATTAAATACAACATTTAATTTTTCATCATCTTCATTCGGGCGACGGATTTTTCTTCTATATTCAGTCAGTTCCGCCATTGCCTCGTTAATACCACCATCAGACACACCGAAGCATGCCGGTACCGTTGTAAAAGTATCACCTGGTTTCAGGTTCTTCCACCATCCCTGCTCGCTCTCGGTTGCCCCGGAAAGTGCTACATACAGACGTTCTCCGGTACTTGGACCATACTCGATCAACCACTGTCCAGAATGCTCTATCTGAAAGAAATAGGTTTCTTTGCACTCTGTATCTTCGCAGATACCCATCGGCAGATATTCACAGGTAGACCAGGAGCTATGTCCTCCATAGCAATATCTGTTCATACCAAATCCCGGCGTGTTAAATCCATCAACAGCCATACCACTCAGGTTGATCTCGCGGCAGTCATTCTTTCTCCACTGGCTTTCACTATCCCAGCTGTTGCATGGAGTATAGACATTTGTTTTCTCAAAATATGGTTTTTCTCCGTTCTGGCAGAGTCCCTGATAGATGAAAGAAGATACATATTCCAGTCCGATAGCCTCGGTGCCCTCATTTTTCAATACCGTCCATACCTGCACAGCTGCAGTTCCCGGATAAAATTGCATATGGTACTCGCCTTTTGCCCTGTACTCCGTAGCCGTATAGATCACCAGCTCTTTTCCTTTTTCGTTCTCTGTAATTTCATGACTCTGGTATGTAAAATCTATAGATCCGCTGCTTACATTATGTTTATATGCATGCATTCCGCGGCTTCCTTTTCCCGTGATCTGAATCTCCGTAATCGGATAAAAATCTTCCGCCTCACGCTTTTTTTCTTTTGCATCGATCCGACCAGACGGGTCGAACTGTTTCAGTTCCACCACTCCATTATCACGAATCTCAAATACCACTTTTAGTTTTCCTTCTTCGATGCGAATCTCTTTTATCATGTCCATATTTTCTCCTTTCTTCGAATCGATTTGCCTTTTTGTAAAAAAAGACTACATCCAGATTCTTTTGTTCCAGATGTAGCCTTATTTTCATTATGCTTTTGTTCCTGTCAAAGCGATACCTTCGATAAACTGTCTCTGGAAAATAATATAAATGATGATCATCGGAATCATCGCCAGAACAGATCCAGCCATCAGGTTCGGATAATTAACAGAAAACTGTCCTCTTAAAGTTGATAAACCTGAGGATAATGTCAACTTATCCAACTTCGTGTTTACGATCAACGGCCACATCAAATCTCCATATGCAAACAATGCTGTAAATACTGCCAATGCTGCCATTGCTGTCTTGGTCAGCGGGAAAGCAATACTGATAAAGCTTCTAAAATGTCCACATCCGTCAATTCTTGCGGCTTCCAGAAGATCATCCGGAATACCCATATAGGTCTGTCGCAGGAAGAATGTACCGAAAGCACTTACCAGTGCCGGGAACACCAACGCGAATAGTGAATCCGTTTTTCCCAATGCTGAAATCATTTCATACTGCGGCAGAATAAACACCTGTGCCGGAAACATCAGCTGGGATAATACGATCATAAAAAACAGATTCTTCAGTGGAAAGTTCACTTTTGCAAATGCATACGCTGCCATAGAGGAGAATACCACTGCACAGATCACTCGAATCACAATCATCATAATCGTATTAAAATACAAGTTAAAAAATGGTAAACTCTTTGTAACCTGCTCATATGCTGCAGTATTACTGAATGATGCCGGTAACAATGTTGGCGGTATTAACGTTGTTTCCGGGACTGTTTTAAAACTGGTGCTTATCATCCAGATAAATGGGAATATCATAAGAACACTTCCAAGTATCAAAACGAGATACACCAATATGTTGCCTTTTTTTATTTTTGGTCTGTTTACTTGTTTTGCCATATTGCTGCGTCACCTCTCTCGTCTATACATCATATGTAACCCATTTCTTCTGTCCGATAAACTGTACTGCTGTAATGATTGCAATCAGAATGACACACCATACAACCAGTGCTGATCCATAACCTTTGTTATTCTTAACAAAGGTCTCCTGATAGAAATTGTAAAGAATCGTCTCACAGCTTCTGATCGCCGGATTCGTTTTTTCAATCATCATATAGACAATATCGAATACCTTCAGGGAAGCCATAACACGCATCATCAATACAAAGAACAACGTTGGCGAAACCAGAGGAATCGTAATACTCTTAAACTGCTGGAAAGAATTTGCTCCATCAATTCTCGCTGCTTCGTAATATGATTTTGAAATACTCTGCAGACCGGACAGAAGCAAGATTGCATCGTATCCAACACTGCTCCAGATAGTAACAATCGCACACGCTAACAATGCTGTCTTAGGATCAGAGATTCACTGAATCTTTGACGGAAGATGCAGTGCACCTAATACAATATTAATAATACCGTATTCTGCATTAAACAGCCATTTCCATACCATGGCCACTGCCGCAGGGGCAACGACCATGGGAAGGAAGTAAATCGCTCTGAATACTGTCTTACCATTGATACTCTGATTTAATAGTACTGCAATTAATAAACCAAGGATAACTGTCACAGGCACTGTCAGTAACATAAATAACAGGGTATTTTTTGTCACAGTCCAGAAACCGGCACTTTGAAACATGGTAACATAGTTGTCTAATCCTACAAACGTCCATTTTCCAAAAGCTCCAGACTTAAAGAAACTCATATAGACGGTTCTGCATAATGGATAAATATTAAGAAGAATCAGACCGAGCACAGTAGGTAACGCCATCAGAAAACCAACGCTGGCGCCCTTATCATATTTTCTTTTCTTCTTTCCCATCTTTGCCACCTCTCATTCTGTCTTATTCAGAAGCAAGACACTCATCTACCTGCTGCTGGCACTGTGCGAACGCATCATCCAGACTCATCGTTCCGCTGTATGCTTCCAGCAAAGTTGCTTCAACTTCCGGGAACCATGTAGATTTGGATTTGGAATACGGATACTGAACACTGTACTCCAGCTGATCTACGTATGCCTGTACATTTTTACCTTCATAATTATTAGCCCAGGAATCACCGGTTCCGTTAAATGCCGGGATAGCTGCACCATTTTCACCGTGAATAATCGCTGCTTCTTCCGTTCCCAGGAATTTCAGTACATCTTTTACAACATCCATATGTGGATTATCTGCGGATGTAGCGTATGCAAGTCCGTTGGAGATGCTGGCTCTTCCGTCACCGGATACCGGATCCGGGCATTTCGGCAGAACTGCCACATCCCAGTTCAGGTCTGGATAGTTGATATACAGGTTATTGATTCCCCAGCTTCCAAGATACATCATAGCGCCTTCACCGGCGAAAAACCGTTCTGCTTTACCAAGATCAGAGAAATCACTCTGGTTTGGAGAAAAATCATAATCGGTCTGCCATCCGATATATTCTGCAATACCTTTCTGTGTTGCAGGATCATCAAATCCGGCTTTTGTCTTATCATCATTAATATAGTAGCCACCTGCCTGATAAATGGTATTTGCCCATCCTTCCTGCTCATTCTCATCTGCCATCATACCGTATTTTCCGGTTTTTTCATGAATAGTTTCAGATGCTTCTACCAGATCATCCCAGGTCCATGTATCATCCGGATAGGAAACACCTGCTTCATCAAATATGTCTTTGTTGTATACAAGACCAATGGTATCAACATCTTTCATAACACCATAGATTTTGTCTTCGTATGTAAAGTTCTCAACCAGATTTGCCGGGAAGTTATTGTGATAATAGTCCGGGTCTTCATCTGCATACAGGTCTGTCAGATCTGCCAGCATACCTGCCTCTGCATATTTACTGAATTCATTGGTATGCATCCAGAAAATATCCGGTAAGGAATTGCTATTTGCCATAGCTTCCAGTTTTGTCCAGTACTCACTCCATGTGGAGATCTGCACTTCGATTGTTACATTCGGATGTTTTTCGTGATATGCAGCCGCCAGAGCTTCCATACCCGCCTGCTGATAGATTTCCCATCCAAGCATCGTCAGTTTCACTTTTCCGTCATCTCCTGAAGAATCGGAAGAACCGCTGTCCGTTGTTGCTGCATCTGAACTTCCACTGTCAGAGTTTCCTGATCCACAGGCCGTCATACTTCCCATCACCATACACGCTACCATTCCGAGCGCCAGAAATCTTTTCATATTTTTCATGCATTTTCCTCCGTTTTATTGGTTATTTTTCTTTTCTTTTTTCTATCCGTCCTTTTTTGCTAGCATTTTGACGTTTTTTACTGTGTTTTTATAGTACCACTTGTTGATTTTTACCAACACATCTTTTTTCATCCTTTCTCTTTCACATTCCTGCATTTATGTTTTATTTTGTATAGTTTGCATTACTTTGTCTGATTTCTCTCTACCTCCCACCCACGAATTTTCAATTATTTTTATTTATCCATATACTTTTTTCATAAAATTCACTATAATAAAGTTTATACTTAGCCATGTACAGAAGGGGGAAAACATATGGCCTGTTACGTCTTTAACTTTAATCTTCACGATTTAAATCTGGTTGAAATCGGCAAACAAAAATGCACACCGTTATATTCCTTTGGACCGTTTATCCGAAACGAATACATTTTTCATTACGTTATCAGCGGTAAGGGATACTGCTCTATGGGACATGATGTACAGGAATCTTCTGTTCAGAGACCTGATAAGCCTTCCGGTGGACCAACCTCTCATGAAGTGAGAGCCGGAGAAGGGTTTTTGATAGAGCCTCACACCAAGCATATTTATAATGCAGATCTGAACGATCCCTGGCACTATATCTGGGTTGTTTTCAGTGGTGCCTCCGCACCTCATCTTCTGCGGACCTGCGGGCTTTCCAAGGCGAATATTGTTTACCATCCCAAGGATACTACAATCCAGACCTTGCAGAATATCCGCCAGCCTCTGATGAATATTCTCGAGCATCCTGATGCTTCTGAAGCTGCAGTTATGGGAAATTTTTACCTGTTTTTGGATCAGCTGATACAAAATGCTGCTCATCCAATCATTGAAAACTCCAACAAGGGAATGTTCCGACAGCATTATGTTAATCTTGCCTGCCAGTATGTCTCCACTTATTATGCAACCATCCAATCCCTGGACGAAATCGCTGTTTACTGCAACATCAGTCAGAGTCATCTTACCAGACTCTTCCGTGAATCTCTTCACATGTCCCTGCAGGAATACCTGATTACTGCTCGGCTGAACAGAGCAAAAGAACTTCTGGTTACAACAAATCAGTCTATTTCCGAAATTTCATGGGCTGTAGGATACCCGAATGAATTGAATCTTCTTCGGGCATTCAAAAGCAGATATGGAATCTCACCAAAAGAATTCCGTCAAAAAAACCGATTGTAATTTCATTCGACAGAATTCGCGAATCTGGCATATAAATCAGCAATCACTATGCCTCTCTTATAAAAGCTGCAGCAATTCTCTGTACATAAAAACAAAAAGTCAGCGAACTATCAATACAACTATGTATCCATATTTCGCTGACTTTTTCACTTTTCTTGACAGGTTTTTCGACAGTGCCTTTTATGATAATAACCTGATATTTTTAATATATTAATTTTTCTTTTTCTTTCCGTGACAGCTGTTTGATCTCCCACTCCCGGCGCATAGCTTCTTCTTTCGTCTCAAACGCTTCGTAATATGCCAGTGTCACCGGCAGACGGGCTCGGGTGTATTTTGCACCCTTTCCTTCGTTATGCGTTTTCAGTCGTTTTGCTATATCATTCGTCCAGCCGGTGTAATAAGTTCCATCACTGCATTGCAATATATATGTATAATTCATTTCGTTCACTTCCCGTTTTTCAT
>ERZ857750.4474-NODE-4474-length-10424-cov-2.777028_pt1 | contig 10424 bp, 5 predicted proteins | sample MGYA00519915_ERZ857750 | MGnify/ENA primary metagenome ERZ857750 (study PRJEB31778, sample SAMEA3449358) | human gut metagenome | biome: human gut; feature: human-associated habitat; material: faeces | place: United Kingdom | collected 2010/2012 ... | reverse complement strand
AAGGAAACAGCCGCTCCGGCAGCCGCAATCGCACCCGCCGCAGCCGGAACGATCTCCACCGAAGAAGAAGCCCCGGCAACCGGAAATGCGCCGGCCTCGGAAGCGGCAGTCCCGGCCGACGGACAGAAGCAATTGCAGGCACTCAAGGCCGCGGAAGTTCAGTCGCCGATCCGCGGCAAAAAACAATTCCTGCCCACACGCCGGCGTATCGACCGCGAAATCAACAAACTCAAATTCGCCTACAAAGGCGAAGTTATGATGGGACTGACGGCATCGTACGGCACCCTGTCAAGCGACGATACGGACATCATGCTCATCCTCGACGGCATCGACGCCGACGGCACGGTGGCCACCGTCAAACCCTTCATCGGCTATTTCTACCGCGACAACAACTGTCTGGGCGTGCGTTTCGGCTACCGCCACATGGACGGCAACCTCGATGCCGCACGCTACGACCTGGGCGAAAGCAACGACGCCTCGGGCAGCATTCCGAAGGTCAATTTCAACAGCGACAACTACTCGTTCGGCATTTTCCACCGCTCCTACGCGGGACTCGACCCGAAGGGCCGTTTCGGACTGTTCGCCGAGTTCGAACTCTCGCTGTCGACCGGAACGTCGAAACTCTCCTACCAGCCCGACACCGCCAGCGACAACATGAAAACCACGTTCAGCGACAATACGCAGCTCAAATTGGCGTTTAATCCGGGAGCTGCCGTCTATATCTTCCCCAACGTCTGCGCCACGCTGTCGTTCGGGCTGGGCGGCATCCAGTACACCTCCGTCACGCAGAAGGACGACGCCGGCAACAAGATCGGAACGCGCAAGGCTTCGAACATGCGTTTCAGGCTCAACGTCGCCGCCATCAACTTCGGCATGACGGTACACCTGTGGGACAAGAAAAAGAAATAAATTATGACCAGATACCTGAAAACAGCACTCCTTGCAGCCGCGGCGCTCCTCGCGTCGTGCATCCACAACGACATCCCCTATCCGGTCGTCGAACTCCGCATCGCGAGCGTCGAAGGCCAGGGCTTCTCGGTCTCGGAAAACAACGTCACGTCGCGGACAGTCACCCTCTCGCTCGACGAAGCGACCGACATCCGCAACGTGCGGATCGACGCCGTGGGTTACGACGCCGTCATCCACAGCATCCAGCTCGACAAGGAGGAGGTCCTGCAACAGATCCGCAGCTCCCGGGAGCTGACCGGCACGTTCGACCTGCGTTCGCCGATCTACACCACGCTTTCGCTCTACCAGGATTACGAATGGACGATCCGCGCCACACAGACCATCGAACGCCGTTTCAGCGTGACGGGGCAGATCGGCGCCACGGAGATCGAGGAGAAAAACCGCATCGCCCGGGTCCTCGTCCCCAGCGACACCGATCTGGCACATATCGAGGTCACGGAACTCAAATTCGGCCCCGCCGACATCACGACCTATTCGCCCTCGCTCGAAGAGCTTTCGGGCAGCAGCTTCGAATCGGTGCATTTCGTAGACGTCACCTGCCACGGAATCACCGAACGGTGGCTGCTTTACGTGGAGCCTACCAATGTGAAGGTCGCCCTCCGGGCAACCGACCTGTGGAACAATACGGCCACGGCCACCGCACTCGTCTCCGCCGAGGAGTATGCGGCCGGCGCCGCGCTGGAATACCGGATCAAGGGCGCCACGGAGTGGCAGAGAATGGCGGAGAGCAGCTACGAGGCCGGCATCCTGACGGCAACGCTCGCGCCCGAATGGAGCTCGTCGACCAACCCCTACGGGCTTGCCGTCTACAACTTCGTGCCGGACAAGGGTCTCTTCGCAGGGCACACCTACGAATTCCGCCTGACAGTCGGGGGCGAGCAGACCCAGCTGATGGAATATGCGGCCCCCGCGGGCAACACGATTCCCAACGGCGACCTGGAGGACAGCTCGCTGAGCTGCTGGACCCAGAACAACAAGACCGCAGAGTTCTGGGGCAGCGGCAACAACACCTTCACCAGGGGACTCTGCACGCAGGCCTCCTTCGACGGAGGCACGCGCGCCAAACTCCAGGCTACGTCCGCCGTGGGAGTCCTCGCTTCGGGCAACCTCTTCTCGGGGCTGTTCCAGAAGGACGTCTTGACCCGGGGTGTCGTGTCGTTCGGCCAGCCTTACGCCTGGAAAGCCCGCCCCAAGGCGCTGAAACTGCAATACTATGCGGAACATATCGGCATTGCCGACATCGACAAGAATTTCGGCGCCCCGATTCACGAAGGAGACCGGGACAAGGCCCGCATCATGGTCGCCATCGTGGACTGGAACACCCGCCGCGAAGTCGGATCGGGCACGGAAGCCCCCACCGGGACCTGGGATCCGGAAGAGACCACTTCGGTCGACGAGGGACCGATCATCGCCTACGGCTCGCTTTTCATCGACCAAAGTTCGACCGGCGGCAAGATGATCGACGTACAGCTTCCGCTCAACTATTACGACACGAAGGCCAAACCCTCCGGATTGTACCAGATCGTGATCTCCTGCTCGACGAGCGCCTACGGCGACTTCATGGCAGGCTGCAAGTCGAACATACTCTACGTCGACAATTTCGAGTGGGTCTATTGACAATGCCTATTTTCGCAACCCGCAAAAAGCAGAGCCTCACCGGTTCTGCTTTTTGTTTACTCCGGCGGTCCGAAAAAAAACACCGGAGGAGGTAGGGTTTCAGCGCTTTCATCCGTGATATAGATAGAATGAAGAGACCCGAACATATCATCGAAGATCTGATAACCCGCCAACTGGACGGCACACCCCTCACCGACACGGAACGCCGGGAACTGCAGGAGTGGCTCGAAGCATCCGAAGCCAACCGCGACGCCTTTCTCCGGGCTTACAAAGCCTGGGGAAACGCCCGCCTTGCGGAAACCCGGTTCAACACCGGGCAAGCCCTCGAAAACGTCATGGCCCGGATTGCCGAAGCATCCAGACCCCGGTCTTTCCTGCGGCCGCAACTGCGCCGTCTGGGCATCGGCATCGCAGCGGCAGCCTGCGTCATGCTGGCCGTTGTCGGTTACTACCGACTGCAACCGTCGACCGTCCCGGACATCGAAATGTTTATCCGGCAGGCCGACACCCCCGTATTCACCCAGAAAGAGGTGCAACTGGTGCTGTCCGAGCAGAAAACCCTCCTGCTCGAAACCCAAAAATCGACAATCCGTTACGATTCGACCGCCATCCGGATCAACAACGCCGAAAAAACCATTCCCAAAAAAGAGGCTGCGACGTTCAACCAGCTGGTCGTTCCCTACGGCAAGCAGACGACGCTGACGCTCGCCGACGGAACCCGCGTCTGGATCAACGCCGGATCACGGCTGGTCTACCCCGTCGTATTCGAAAAGCAGAAGCGCGAAATATACGTCGAAGGCGAAATCTACATGGAAGTGGCGCACGATGCCGAACGGCCTTTCTCGGTACACACAGGCAAAATGGATGTCTGCGTTTTGGGAACCAAATTCTACATATCCTCCTACGGCCGCGATCGCACTCAGGAGGTCGTCCTGCTCTCCGGCTCCGTCAGCGTAGCCCCTGCCGGACGATCCGACCGCGGAATTCGCATCGTTCCCGGCCAACAAGCCATCCTCGGCACCTCGGAATCGCTGGAGGTCCGCGAAGTGGAAGCCGAAAGCTACATCAGTTGGATTCACGGATACCTGCCCTTCGACAACGACCCGCTGTCGAACATCCTCGAACGCCTTTCCCGCTACTACAATTGTCGGATCGAGTGTACGCCCGAAGCCGAAGCGCTGACGCTCTCGGGCAAACTCGAACTCAAAGACGATCCGGCCGAAGTGCTGAAAGTCCTGAGCACAACAGCCCCTATCAACCTGCAAATCACCGGATCCGGGAATTTCCGAATCGACTATAACCCGACTACCAACAACCCAAACTGACCTGCCTATGTAACAGCCCGTATCCCTCCAAAAAAAGACCGGATGTCGTCCCTCAACGACATCCGGAGCGATTGAAAATCTAAAATAGCCTTTTAAACTTCAAATCTTTACAAATGTACAACAAAAATGGTAAAATCGGTCTTTTTAAGGCCGATAATGGGGGATTATTCCACCTATTCCGGATAACATTCCTGTTTTTGCTGGCAACAATCGGGTTCATCCGGCCCGTCAGTGCACAAACGGCAGAGGCGGCGAAAACCATCACGCTCAACATACAGAACCGCCCCATCAAGGAGGTCCTCACACTGATCGAACGCCAAAGCGACTACATCTTCGTTTACTACGACAACATCTTGGACATCCACCGCAAAGTCACCCTGAAAGTAACGAATCAGCCCATTTCGGCTGTACTGAAACAGTTGTTCGCCGGAACCGACAACACCTGGAAACTCTCGGGAAGGCAGATCGTCATCGGACGCTCCGTAGCTGCGGCTGCAGCTACACCCCGGAAGATCACACGCATCACAGGCGTCGTCAGGGACCAGAACAACGATCCGCTCATCGGCGTCACGATCCGCATCAAGGCCCGTCCGAACATCGGTACAGCCACCGACATCAACGGCAAATACCTGCTCGACGTTTATCCCGACGAAGTACTGGAATTCAGCTATGTAGGTTACAAATCGCAGGACGTTTCGGTCGCAGGGCAGGAAATCGTCGACGTGGTTATGCTGCAAAACGACGCCATCCTCGACGCCGTGGAGGTGGTGGGCTACGGCGTGCAGAAAAAGATCAGCGTCATCGGCTCGCAGCAGACCATAGCGACCAAGGAACTGAAAGTTCCCGTCGCCAACCTCACACAAGGCCTTGCGGGCCGCGTATCGGGTCTGGTCTCGGTACAGCGAACCAGTGAACCGGGCTTCGACGACGCGAACATCTACATCCGCGGCATCTCAACGCTGACAGCCAGCATGAGCGCCCCTCTGACGCTCGTCGACGGCGTTCCCCGCTCGTTCTCCAACGTCGACCCCGAAGACATCGAGAGTTTCTCGATCCTGAAGGACGCCTCTGCAACTGCTGTTTACGGCGTTCGCGGCGCCAACGGCGTCATTATCATCAATACCAAAAGCGGCCTGAAAGGACGCCCCAAATTCAGCGTACGCTATACCGAAGGCCTCACCAAACCGACCAAGATCACCGATTTCGCCGACGGCGCGACTTACATGGAGATGTCGAACGAAGCGTCGCTCACCCGCGGCGGCGGCAAACTATACAGCCAGGAGATCATTGATAAGACCCGCCGCGGGGAAGACCCCTATCTCTATCCCGACGTAGACTGGATGAAACAGATCCTGCGTAACTTCAGCCGCAACCGCTCGGCCAACGTCAACGTGCAGGGCGGTTCCGACAAGGCGGTCTACTACATCGGCCTGGCCTACTACGACGAGAACGGCATGTACAAGGACACGAAACTGGCCGACTACAACTCGAACACCTTCTACCGCCGTTACAACGTCACCTCGAACCTCACGCTCAACCCGTTCCGCACCACCGAAATCAAACTGGGCATCCAGGGCTACCTGGCCAACGCCAACTATCCGGCATCTTCGCAGGCAAGCATCTTCGAATCGGCCTATTTCACACCTCCGACCTATATCGCGCCGCTCTACCCCGACGGCAAGCTCGGCGCCTTCTCGGGCGGCGATATAAACCCCGTGGCACAGCTCGGCGCAACGGGCTATGCCAACCAGTGGCGCAGCCAGGTTTATTCGAACCTGCGCATCACGCAGCAGATTTACAAAGGGCTCTCGGTTTCAGGCATGTTCTCGTTCGACACCTACAACTACACGAGCAACCGTTTCACCAAAACCCCGAACACCTACCACGCCACAGGACGCGACGCCAACGGCAACCTGCTCTACGAGCAAACCCGCCAGGGAACCGAAAACCTGGCCTACAGCCTCAGTGCAAAGGGTAACCGCGCCATCTATCTGGAAGCCGCAGTCAACTACCGCAACACTTTCGGCAGGCACACCGTATCGGGCATGATGCTCTTTAACCAGAGCGACGAAATCAATACCAAAGCCACCAACGTCGAAGAGGCGCTGCCCTACCGTTTCCGCGGCCTGGCAGGACGTTTCACCTACTCGTTCGACGACCGTTATTTCGGGGAGTTCAACTTCGGATACAACGGTTCGGAGAACTTCGCCCCGAAAAACCGTTACGGCTTCTTTCCGTCGGTCGGACTTGGCTGGGTAATCAGCAACGAACCCTTCTTCAGAGGCGCCACAGAGGTGATCCAGTACCTCAAACTGCGCGGCACATGGGGTCGTGTCGGCAACAGCCAGATCAGCGGACGCCGTTTCGCCTACCTGGCTACGGTCAAGGACACCAACGACACCAGTTACCAGTTCGGCAAGAACATGGACCAGACCTACGGGACTACGGCCATCGACGAATATGCCGTCGACGTAACGTGGGAGATCGCCGACAAAACCAACATCGGACTGGACATGCGCCTGCTGAACAACAAGTTCAACCTGCAATTCGACGCCTTCAAGGAGTCGCGCAAAGGCATTTACCTGCGCCGCACAAGCATTCCGTCCTATTTCGGTATGATCAACAACCCCTACGGCAACATCGGCAAAGTCGAGAACAAAGGTATCGAAATGTCGGTCAGCTATGCCAATTCGTGGCGGGACTGGTCGTTGAGCGTCATGGGTAACTACTCGTTCAACCGAAACAAGGTCCTCGAAGACGACAGCACCGTGGCCTATCCCTGGCAGAAAACCATCGGCAACAAGGTAGACCAGCGGTTCGGGCTCATCGCACTGGGACTCTTCGAAAGTCCGGAGGAGATCGCCGCAGCGCCTGTACAGGTCGGCGACACGCGCCCGGGCGACATCCGCTACAAGGACATCAACGGCGACGGCAAAATCGACGAATATGACAAAGTGCCCATCGGCTGGGGAAGTGTCCCCGAAATCGTCTACGGCTTCGGATTCTCCGTAGGCTGGAAAGGCCTCTCGCTGTCGGCCATGTTCCAGGGCGCCGCACACGTCGACGCGATCCTCAGCGGCGAAGGCGTACTGCCTTTCGCACAGGGATCGAGCCGCGGCAACCTGCTGAGCAACATCACCGACCGTTGGACCGAGGAGAATCCCCGCCAGAATGCCTTCTATCCCCGTCTCTCGATCGGAAACATCAACATGAACTACGAAGCCAGCACGTGGTGGCTCAAAAATACCAGCTACCTGCGTCTGAAAAACATCGAACTCTCCTATACGCTCCCCGACCGCTGGATGAAACGCATCCACATCAACAATGCGCGCATCTTCATACAGGGCGTCAATCTGCTTACATTCAGCAAATTCAAACTGTGGGACGTGGAACTGGGCGACGGCCGCGGCGCAAAATACCCCAACATCGGTTCCGTCAGCCTGGGTATCAATTTCAACTTCTAAAATCCCCGACAAGCTATGAAACTTAAAACAATACTCACTTTACTGGCCGCCCTCGGCATCCTGACCGCCTGCAACGACGACTTCTTCGACCAGGTTCCCGACGACCGGATCACCATCGAGCAGGTATTCCAGCGCACCTCCTACTCCGAGAAATACCTGGCTACCGTTTACAGCTACATCCGCGACGAGTCGCACCGCACCGACGGCGTACCCTGGGACCCGTGTTCGGACGACCTGGACGTTACCTACGACCGCGAGGATTACAACTCCTTCAAGATGAACCTCGGCAACTGGAGCGCATCGTCGAACTACTACGAGTACTGGTCGCACTACTACCGGGGCATCCGCTCGGCAACCTACTTCATCCAGCACATCGGCTCGAACCAGGAGATGCTCGACGATCCTACGCGCGGCCCGATCGTCGTCGAACAATACAAGAACGAAGCCCGCTTCCTGCGTGCCTGGTTCTATTACTGCCTGCTGCGCCAGTACGGTCCGTGCGTACTGCTGGGCGACGAAGTCCTTCCGGGCGACCTCGACCGCGACGATGTGAAGATGAACCTGCCGCGCAGTTCCTACGACGAGTGCGTGGATTACATCGTCGGCGAACTGGACGACATGATCGACAACAACCGCCTGCCGCTGCACTTCACCGTGCAGGCCGACAAGGATTACGGCCGGGCGACACTGGCCATGTGCATGGGACTCAAAAGCCGCGTACTGCTGCTGGCCGCCAGCGACCAGTTCAACGGCAACCCGGCCTACGCCAACGTGGTCAACACGGACGGCAAACACCTTTTTTCGACCCGAAAAGACCCCGAAAAGTGGAACAAGGCCGCCCAGGCTGCAAAAGATGTCATCGACCTGGGAATTTTCGACCTCTACAAGGAGTACCACACCGACGGAACGCTCGACCCTTACCTGTCCTGCCGCAACGTTTTCCTGGAGAACTGGAACAGCGAGGTGATGATGGTCCGCATCAGCAACTACCTCAAACATTGGGAACGGTCGGCTTCACCCCGGCAGTTCAGCGGCTATGAAAGCATGGGGGCGACCCAGCAACTGGTCGACGCTTTCCGCATGAAAGACGGCACGGCCATTACCCCGGACAAGGAGAGCGGCTATTCGAAGGCGAACTACTCCGACCCCAAATCGGGCTGGGTATTCGCTCCCGCCGGTACGCGCAACATGTTCGTCAATCGTGAACCGCGTTTCTACGTCAACATCTGCTTCAACGGCGCCTACTGGATCGGCGATCAGAAAACCCGCATCCAGCTCTACTACACCGGAGGATCGGGAAAGAAAGGCACGTGGGACTTCCCGCGTTCGGGATACATCGCCATCAAAAACGTTTCGCCCTCGTCCAATCCCAAGAACGGCAACTACATCAAGCGTCCCTTCGTCATCATGCGTTACGCCGAGATACTGCTCAACTACGTCGAGGCGCTCAACGAATACGATCCCGGGAATGCGGACATCGAAACCTACCTGAACAAAATCCGCGAGCGCGGCGGCCTGGGACCGGTCCAAAGCGATCTCAACCAGAGTCAAATGCGCGAGCAGATCCGGCTGGAACGCCGCATCGAACTCTGCTTCGAGCAACTGCGCTATTTCGACACCCGCCGCTGGCTGATCGCCGACCAGACCGACGGAGGACCCTTCTACGGCATGAACGTCGACGCAGGCAACAGCTTCACCGACGAGGCGTTCTACGAGAAAACCGTATTCGAAACCCGCGTGTTCCGGCCCGAGTTCTACCTTTTCCCCATTCCCCAGTCCGAAATCAACCGCGATCCGCAGATCGTCCAGAATCCCGGATGGTAACCGTAAAAACGAATAACGACTATGAAACTTACGAAATACCTGGCTGTCCTCTGCTGCGGAACGCTCTTCGCAGCCTGCGAAAACCCGATTCAGGACGACCTGAACGTGGACAACCCCGAGAACTATACGCGTATTTACACGGTCAACGCCGTCGACGACGCCTCCAAGAACACACTCTCATTCCCGCTCGAACGCGACACGTCGCTCATGGTCTACGCCAACCTGAGCGGAATCCGCAACCCGGGATGCGATGTGACGGTCAAATTTCGCGTCGCCCCCGAACTGGTGGATACCTACAATCAGAAGCACCAGAGCAACTACCCGATGATGCTTGATGGAAGCTACACGATCGAGAACCTCGAAGCCGTGATTCCTAACGGGAAATACATCTCCTCGCCCATCCGGATCGCCATCAACAGCCAGGCGTTCGACGGCGTGGGCGTCTTCCTGCTGCCGGTACGGATCGAGAATGTGACACCCGACCTGGCCGTCAACGAATCGTTGCAGACGGCTTACCTGCGCATCAACGGCTACTACACCGAAAATCCGTTCCCGAGATACGACAGGAGCGGCTGGTCGATCGCCGGGTTCTCGACGCAGGAGGCTGAAGCGACATCAACCTACCCCAACCGCGGATTGGCCGTTTCGATCATCGACGGCGAAAACAACACCTATTGGGGTACGCAGTGGCGCAACGCCAAACCCGGCCCGCCGCACTGGATCGCCGTCGACATGGGCGCACCCAAGGAACTGCACGGACTCACGATCCGCGGACGGTCTGACAAAGAAGGCTCCGACGTTCCCAAGAGCAGCGGCAACCCGCGTATCTTCAACATCGACGTGAGCGACGACAACCAAAACTGGACCCATGCAGGGACCTTTACCGTCGAAAACCGGATCGAGAACACGGTATACCTCGACCACAAGGCAACGGGACGCTATTTCCGTATCTTCGTCACCGCCACGCAGGCCGACCTCTACCAGACCTGCATCGCCGAAGTATGGGCATTCTGATCCGACTAACAAATTTTTAAACCAAACAAAAGACTATGAAAAAGACTATATGTCTGTGGGCGCTGCTCCTGATTGTCGTTTCATGCACCAACGACGACAATTACAACGACGAGCACGGAGACAAGGCAGTCATTCCACCCAAAGGCAGGATCATCCGCATAATGACCTACAACATTTACGGCGCACGCGCCACAAGCCCCGCCAATGCAGC
>ERZ857750.4473-NODE-4473-length-10424-cov-17.495998_pt1 | contig 10424 bp, 8 predicted proteins | sample MGYA00519915_ERZ857750 | MGnify/ENA primary metagenome ERZ857750 (study PRJEB31778, sample SAMEA3449358) | human gut metagenome | biome: human gut; feature: human-associated habitat; material: faeces | place: United Kingdom | collected 2010/2012 ... | reverse complement strand
TCATAGGGGATGAAAATATGATTCAGGAAATGCCGGAAGAATTTAATAAAGTGTTAGAGGTACAGAAATCATGGAAGAAGTAATAAATGGAATCCTCATTCGTGAGGTGGAAACAAAGAACATCATGACCAAGTCCAGTCTGCCGGTAGGCGGTTACTCGGTCAATCCTTATGTAGGCTGTACACATGCCTGCAAGTATTGCTATGCTTCTTTTATGAAGCGCTTTACCGGGCACAAGGAGGAATGGGGCACTTTCCTTGATGTGAAGCATTGGCCGGAAATTAAAAATCCGAAGAAATATGCCGGACAGCGGGTGGTCATCGGTTCTGTGACAGATGGCTACAATCCACAGGAGGAGCAATTCGGGAATACCAGAAAACTTCTGGAGCAGCTGATCGGCAGTGACGCAGATATTCTGATCTGCACAAAGTCTGATCTTGTGGTACGGGATATTGATCTGCTGAAGAAGCTTGGACGAGTAACCGTTTCATGGTCGATCAACACACTGGATGAAAATTTCAAGAACGATATGGACTCTGCTTCGAGCATTGAGCGCCGTATCGCTGCTATGAAGCAGGTATATGAAGCAGGTATCCGTACAGTCTGTTTCGTATCCCCGGTATTCCCCGGTATCACGGATTTTGAAGCAATCTTTGAGCGGGTAAAGGATCAGTGCGATCTGTTCTGGCTCGAAAATCTCAATCTTCGAGGCGGTTTCAAAAAGACAATTATGGATTATATCGCTGGAAAATATCCTGATCTTGTACCGCTTTACGATGAGATCTATAACAAGCATAACCGCAGCTACTTTGAAGCGCTTGAAGTAAAAGCTGAGGAAATGGCTAAGAAGTATGATTGTGCCTTTGTGGATAATGAAATGCCTTATGGCAGAGTCCCGCAGGGACATCCGGTGATCGTGGATTATTTCTATCATGAGGAAATCCGAGGGACAGAAAATACAGGAAAAAGAAATCGTTAAACAGAAATTTGTTAGGAACTGAATAAAAAATGGGAAAAGTAATATTTATAATCATTGTTATTTTTGGAATTATGTTTTTAACTGGAATAATAATGTCAATTTTTGCGCAGGGCCTTTTATTTTAATAAGCACAAGTTCCATACCATTTTAACTGTTCTATTTTCAATACTCCTTTTAACGTTAATATACCTTCCAATGATTCATACTATAGGTTTTATATCTCAATTTGCCCTTATATTGCTAACACCATATAGTATATGGATGGTTGTTGGGAGAATAAGAAATAGAATTATAAAAAACAAATAAATTCCAGTTTGTATCGTTATTCTAACTCTCCCTTTTTCATTTTACATTCAGGCTCATTACGCAAACTTTCAAGATAATCGCCAATCGTTTGACTTGCCTTGTCCAAATCAGCATACTCTTTTTTGAGGTAGCGATATTCTTCATAGAGTTTTTCACGTTCCTCATACAACGCCTGCCTTTGACGGTCAAGCACCATTTCTGACGAAAATCTGCCGTCCGGATACAATAATTTTAACTGACTTCCAACGCTCTTGTACTTCTCCAGTACAGGAGCGTTTTTCTTTGCATAATCTTTTTGTTTCCATGCTGAAAGGGTCTTGTACTTGTCATGATACGGTTTACTGCGTTGAAATTGTCTGACAAGTTCTATCTGGTTTTGTCAATATCACTTGACACATTTTATTCGAACAAGAATTATACAGTGAGAAAGATATGATCATAGTAGAGCTTTCTTCGGTCTGCCGGAGGCAGCCCGCCGTTGGCGGTGCAGATTCTTCTGTTGGCCCAGTAACTCATATAATATCTCCAGATCATAGTCTTCAAATCTTTCATAGTGTAGTTCTCCGGCTTGTCTTCGTGGCTGTAGAACAGCTCTTCTTTCATTCTTGCCCACATACTTTCACAGCGTGCATTATCATGACATCTTCCGCCGGCACTGTTCATGCTTTGAATGATCCCATATTTCTTTACAGCAGCTCGGTACTCTTCGCTTGTATACTGACTGCCTCTGTCCGAGTGGATGATACAGCCTTTTATATCAGGATATGATTTGTTTGCGTTTTCAAGAGCATGGCAGCAGAGCGAAGCTCTCATATTATCTTCAATAGCTATCCCTAGCGGCATCAGATCAAAGCAGTCAAATATCACTGAAACATAGAGCTTTCCATCCTTTGCCTTCACCTCGCTTATGTCGGTCACAGCTTTTTTCAAAGGCCTGTCTGCGTAAAAATCACGTCTGAGAAGATCATCCGATTTTCGAGCAAACCGATCCGCTTTGGTTATCCCGTTTGGCTTTCTGCGAGGCTTGTGTATCAATCCTATCTGCACCATGACCTTGCGTACAGTAGCTTCACAGGGAATGTCAAAAGCTATTTCTCCTGTTTCTTTTTTCAGCGTGAGAGCCATGTACATACGCTCTCTGCCGTAGCAGTCATTATATTGGTCTTCTTCGTGGATCGTCATCATTTCATCTGCAAGTGTCTGATACTTCCAGGGGGCGTTTTTATGGCTGAGATGATCATAAAATGCTTGTCTTGTAACCTCCAAAGCCTTGCAGTAAAAACTGATACTTCCTGTGATCCTACAGTCATCAGTCTTTTTGGAAATGAACTTTAACCGTTCTTCTTTCCTGACTTCCGACGGTTCGCGGTGAAAAAAAGCAGATGCTTCCTCCAGAAATTCATTAAGCTCTTCAAGCTCTCGGTTTTTCTTTTCAAGTTCTTTTATCCGTTTGTTCGCTGCCTGAAGCTTGCGAGCTTTATTGCCTGCTTTTTAAACTCTTCATCATATTGTTTTCCTGTTCCCATTGATGACACACTCCTTTGTTTTTATTATACTTTGATTGTTTTGTATGTGTCAAGTTTTATTATACAGGATTAAAATATCAAATCCAACTTTGGATAACAAAAATTCCACAGAGACTTCTAAGCTTAACAAAAATAATCACGGCTTTGGGTTATACAACATTCGCAGGACTGTCGAAAATCTTGGTGGTGAAATGAAAATTCCAAAACAGTTCCCAGAGTTTATTCTGAAATTGGAGTTTCCGATCAAATGATAAAAGCTGTTGTATGGTTATGATGACATACAACAGCTTTGTAATAGCTCCTATTCGGTTCATTTTTATTTTTCTGCGTTAATGGCATAACACAAGCAGATCATCTTTAATATAAAAAGACTTCACTTGACTATCTTTGCCTGACCTTCACACACTATAACACAAAACCTCCGCAGTTAAACTACGGAGGTTTTATCAGCATATTTATACATTCACCCAAACCTTAATGGTCAAATCTTCCCATTGGTTTCGTCTGAGATATGATCCCTGTGCTTTTCGGTAGTGCTGAGCTTCCTCAAAGCCAAAGGTGTACTCATATAAGGGCAGTTGTAAATTTCGCTTATTTCTGTGCGATAGCAGCCTGAGCAGCAGCAAGTCTAGCGATTGGAACTCTGAATGGTGAGCAAGATACATAGTCAAGACCGATCTTGTTGCAGAACTCAACAGATGTTGGGTCGCCGCCGTGCTCACCGCAGATACCGCAGTGGAGCTTTGGATTAACTGGCTTACCAAGTTCAAGGGCCATTTCCATAAGCTTGCCTACGCCGTTCTGGTCGAGCTTAGCAAATGGATCGTTCTCATAGATCTTTGCATCATAGTAAGCATTGAGGAACTTACCAGCGTCATCTCTTGAGAAACCGAATGTCATCTGTGTAAGGTCGTTTGTACCGAAGCAGAAGAAGTCAGCTTCCTTAGCGATCTCGTCAGCTGTAAGAGCAGCTCTTGGGATCTCGATCATTGTACCAACCTCGTACTCAAGGTCAGAGCCAGCAGCCTTGATCTCAGCGTCAGCAGTCTCAACAACAAACTTCTTAACATACTTAAGCTCCTTGATATCATTTACCAGTGGGATCATGATCTCAGGCTTAACTGTCCAGTCTGGGTGATTCTTCTTAACGTTGATTGCAGCCTTGATAACAGCCTTTGTCTGCATCTTAGCGATCTCAGGATATGTTACTGCAAGACGGCAGCCGCGGTGACCCATCATTGGGTTGAACTCGTGGAGTGAAGCGATGATAGCCTTGATAGTCTCAACAGGCTTGTTCTGTGCCTTAGCAAGAGCCTCGATATCAGCCTCTTCTGTTGGTACGAACTCGTGAAGTGGTGGGTCAAGGAATCTGATAGTAACAGGGTTACCCTCAAGTGCCTCATAAAGTGCCTCGAAGTCAGCCTGCTGCATTGGCTCGATCTTAGCAAGAGCAGCTTCTCTCTCTTCAACTGTGTCTGAGCAGATCATCTCTCTGAATGCAGCGATTCTCTCAGGATCAAAGAACATGTGCTCTGTACGGCAAAGACCGATACCCTCAGCACCCAGCTCTCTTGCCTTCTTAGCGTCAGCAGGAGTATCTGCGTTTGTTCTAACCTTCATTGTTCTGAACTTGTCAGCCCAGCCCATGATTCTGCCGAACTCGCCAGCGATCGTAGCGTCAACAGTTGGGATAATACCATCGTAGATATTACCTGTTGAACCGTCGATTGAAATATAGTCACCCTCGTGGAACTCCTTGCCTGCGAGTGTGAACTTCTTGTTAGCCTCGTCCATAACGATATCTGAGCAGCCAGATACGCAGCATGTACCCATACCACGAGCAACAACGGCAGCGTGTGATGTCATACCGCCTCTAACTGTAAGGATACCCTGTGAAGCCTTCATACCTGTGATGTCCTCAGGTGATGTCTCAAGTCTTACGAGAACGACCTTCTCGCCTCTCTCGTTCCAAGCCTCAGCGTCATCAGCTGTGAATACGATCTTACCACAAGCAGCTCCTGGAGAAGCGCCAAGACCCTTGCCCATAGGAGTAGCAGCCTTGAGTGCCTTTGCGTCGAACTGTGGGTGAAGAAGTGTATCGAGGTTTCTTGGGTCGATCATTGCAACAGCCTCTTCCTCAGTTCTCATGCCCTCATCAACGAGGTCACAAGCGATCTTAAGAGCAGCCTGTGCAGTTCTCTTACCATTTCTTGTCTGAAGCATATAAAGCTTACCGTGCTCAACAGTGAACTCCATATCCTGCATATCTCTGTAGTGATCTTCAAGTGTCTTGCAAACCTTGTTGAACTCAGCGAATGCCTCTGGGAACTTCTGCTCCATTTCAGAGATGTGCATTGGTGTACGAACACCAGCAACAACGTCCTCGCCCTGTGCGTTTGTAAGGAACTCACCGAACAGACCCTTAGCACCTGTAGCTGGGTCTCTTGTGAATGCAACACCTGTACCGCAGTCGTCACCCATGTTACCGAATGCCATGGACTGAACGTTTACTGCTGTACCCCATGAATAAGGGATATCGTTATCTCTTCTGTATACGTTAGCTCTTGGGTTATCCCATGAACGGAATACAGCCTTGATAGCGCCCATGAGCTGCTCCTTAGGATCAGTTGGGAAGTCAGAACCAATCTTAGACTTGTACTCAGCCTTGAACTGGTTAGCCAGCTCCTTAAGATCCTCAGCGTTCAGCTCAACGTCCTGCTTAACGCCCTTCTTAGCCTTCATCTCGTCGATAAGCTCTTCAAAATACTTCTTACCAACTTCCATAACTACGTCAGAATACATCTGAATGAATCTTCTGTAGCAGTCCCAAGCCCATCTTGGGTTACCAGACTGAGCAGCGATAGTCTCAACAACTTCTTCGTTAAGACCGAGGTTAAGGATTGTATCCATCATACCAGGCATTGATGCTCTAGCACCTGAACGTACAGAAACGAGGAGTGGGTTCTCCTTGTCGCCGAACTTCTTGCCTGTGATCTCTTCCATCTTTACAATGTACTCGTTGATCTCTGCCATGATCTCAGGATTGATCTCACGGTTGTCCTCATAATACTGAGTACAAGCTTCCGTTGTGATCGTAAAGCCCTGAGGAACAGGGAGACCGATATTTGTCATCTCAGCAAGGTTAGCACCCTTACCGCCGAGAAGCTCTCTCATGTTGGCATTACCCTCAGAGAAAAGATAACAATACTTCTTTGCCATTGGTTTTTTACCTCCAAAAATTTTTTGAATTCCGAAGCGTGCGGACACAATTATCCCGTCGCCCACGGTTACATATATATTATAACAGATTTAAAGCCAAATTACCATAGGTTTTTCTCACTTTTATACATAAAATCTTATACAATATTTGCTCACTTTTTATGTGCAATATGACAGTTTTTAAATACCAACACATAAAAAAGCCCTGCTGAAATCAACAGGGCTGAAATGTCTATTTTGTCGGTGGAAGCAGCTGCCTCTGCAGAAAATACCTACTTATGTCCGATACCGCAGACAAACGGCAATATATCACAAGCCGTACATTTATAATGCGCTGAACGGGGTGCGCCACGCTTATTTCTAAACCACCTATATCATACCATATCCGCAAGCATTTGTCAATAGCAAAATGTAAAATAAAAAGCCCTGCTGAAAAAAGCAGGGCTAAAATGTCTATTCTGTCGGCTGGAAGCAGCCGCATTACTGCGGAAAAATAAGCTACTTATGTCCGAACTCAGCAGACTCGCTGAAATATATCAGGTTTATTAAACAACTATATTATAGCATATCCGCAAGCATTTGTCAACCCTATACCACCTGGAAAAGATAAAATTTCAGATAATCCGTTTCAGGCACATTGAGAAGTATCGGGTGGTCAGGGGCTTGCTGTCTTGCTTCAATAAGCTTGAGCTGAACGCCTGCGTCCTTTGCAGCACTCATTACCATTTTCACAAACAGCCTGTTCTCCATAAAATGCGAACATGAGCAGGTGGCAAGATATCCGCCCCTTGGCAGAAGTCTCATTGCCCTGTAGTTTATCTCCTTATATCCCCTTTCAGCGCTTCCAACTGTCTTTCTGCTCTTTGTGAAAGCAGGCGGGTCGAGGATTATCATGTCATAATCAGACTTTTCTTCAAGAAGCTTCGGGAGCAGGTCGAAAACGTCAGCGCAAAGAAAATCCATTCTGTCCGTCAAACCGTTTCTCTCAGCATTCTCCCTGGCCGTATCAACAGCGAACTGTGAAACGTCCACCGCCGTAACGTGCCTTGCTCCGCCCATTGCCGCATTGAGTGCGAACGAGCCTGTGTGGGTAAAGCAGTCAAGGACCTTCTTGCCCTTTGCTATCTTCGACACCGCAAGGCGGTTATATTTCTGGTCAAGGAAAAATCCAGTTTTCTGACCGTTCTCAACATCGACCTCATAGCGTATGCCATTCTCCGTTATCTCAGTGATATTTGACGGTGGCTCAGGGAGAAATTCAGCCCTATACCAGCCTTTGTACTGCTCCAAGCCCTCCAGCTTTCTGATAGCGACATCGTTACGCTCCATTATGCCCGAAACTTTAACTCCGTCCTTTTCAAGCTCTTCAACAAGAAGCCTGAATATCATATCCTTTATCATATCCATGCCATAGGAAAGAACCTGCGAAACAAGTATATCTCCATACTTGTCGATAGTAAGCCCCGGCATGCCGTCAGCCTCGCCAAAAATAAGCCTGCAAGCCGAAAAATCGTCCCCCATAACAGTTTTTCTGTAATCTATAGCATAGCGGATACGTCTGCGGAAAAAGTTTTCCGAGAAATTTTCATTTGCGTTGTCAGATAAGATCCTTATCCTTATCTTGCTGTTAAGGCTGAGAAAACCAGTTCCAAGATAAGAGCCTTTTTCAGAGAAAACATCGCAAAGCTCACCGTTTTTCAAGCCCTCAGGCTCGTTTCTCAGTTCGTCACAATACACCCATGGGTGACCGTTTTTCAGGGACATTTCCCCTTTTTTCGATATAGTGAACGCAGGATAGATTCTTTTGCTTTTCATTATTATACCTCACAATAATTTATACATTATCCACACAATATAAAACAGACCGTAGGGGACGACGCCCTCGGCGTCCCACCACTCTATTTTCTGTGTAAAAACATCAGCAATATTGCCTTAAAGTATAATTATATCACAATTCTCTCTATTCTGCAATACATATGTATCGCCGCACCCGAAAATTTTCAGATGCGGCGTTATATGGGGGATTATAACATCAGCACTTTGTATTACAAAGCGCCAAAATGAAGAAAGCTTATTTGTCCGCAGGGTCAATAAACTCGATAGGGTCTATCCACTGACCGTTCTTTTTCAAGCCAAAGTGCAGATGAGAAAGCTCTGCCACTTCCGCCTGAGCAGTGTCGCCCACAGCACCTATGACCTCCCCTGCATTCACCTCGTCGCCCTCCTTGACGGACATTTCCTTTGACAGATTGTAGTAATGCCCTACAATGCCGTTTCCATGGTCGATAGTCATGCAGTTGCCCCACAGAGGGTCGTCCCATATCTTTGTGACAATGCCCTTGTTCATCGCCTTGACAGGCTCGCCAAGGTCAGCTTTGATATCAACGCCATCATGGGTTTTCCAGTAGCCGAGAGTTTCCGACTTCACAAGCTCGCCATTAGAAAACGGCTCTAATATCTCACCGTTCACAGGCATAACATTTGGCTGCGTCTGAATGTCCACATCCGGCTTGGAGCTTTCGTCCTTTTTAACGTCCGTTTTCTTGTTATCAGCCTGCTTTGGCGCAGTGCTGTCAACGCTCGAAATAGTCAGATTGTCGGTGATATCCTCCATAGCCTTGTTATATGCAGCTATACCCGCACCGCCAAGAGCCAGCAGACACGCCGCAAGTGTAATGTAAACACCCTTCGCTCCCAGAGCCTTGCCTGCGTGTGAATTTCTGATACTGAATTTTTTCATACACACAAAACCTTTCTCCGATATGATTTCCGCAGCCACTGTTGCGCCCACGGCAGTCTTATGCTATCGGCGGCATAAGTCCTCTGGCATTATTTTTGACATATACGGGTAAAATATTCACAGCAAAATAAAAATACCGCACCCAAGCTTTCACCCAAGTGCAGTATTTCCTATTTCTAATCACATTTATGTAGGAGACGGTGTCCTCGACGTCCCAATGTCTTTGTATAGGTCCAATTATCCCTATCCGTTTTGTATCTTTCTTTTGTCCTCTCAGCCTTACCTATCCTGCGGTTTTTTCCTCACAAACTTATACACAACCCCTGCAATAGCAAGCACCGCCGCAACTCCCGCCAGACAAAGGCAGACTATAACATCATAGCGGCTGTTGTCAGCACCTTTCAGCGAAACTATCTCAGACAGTTTCATGCCGTTCCATGCATTGCTCAGCACAGTCATTGCCGCTACCCATACCGCAGATGCCACAAAGCAAAGTGCCACCTTGAAAAAGCCGTTCACTTTCAGATACCTTATAATAAGGAACACAGCCCACACCAATGCCACACAAGCCACCGTCGCCATCATGCCGTCACGAAGATCTACCACGTCACCGTATTTCAGCGTACCAAAAACAACGCAGGCAAAAGTCAGTACCGAATCCGCCGCCATGCACACAAGACCCTTGCTGTTTCTCACATACTTTTCAAGCTGTTCACTTCTCAGTACAAAAGGCAGAAACACGACAGCCTCCCCAAGGAGCGTTCCAAGCACCGCCATAACAAACCAATCCCCGTGTGAATAAACGCACCCTGCGGCGTAAAGAAGCATAAGCGAAACCGTCGCAGAACCTAATGTCCATAACGCCCTGTTTTTCTTCACAAGCACAGGCACATTGATGAAAGAAAACGTTAGCATCAGCGACGTGATAAGCACCATGAACCAACCTATACCGCCATGAGCCACATTATAAATAAAGCTCGGTATTATCGTCGCAAGATAGCCTATCCCAGTTATGATAGTGTACCCCCGAACAAAGCTTTTATAACTTCGCGCCATAAACTCAGCCTCTCTCTGCTGATTGTCCTCGCTCGCCGTGCAAAGCTCGTGCTCAGAAATGCCCAGCACCCTGCAAAGTCCCGATATCATCGTTATATCAGGATATGATACCCCTCTCTCCCACTTGCTCACTGCCGACTCAGTAACATAAAGCTCCTTAGCAAGGTCTTTTTGAGAAAGCCCCAGTTCTTTTCTTTTTGATTGAATGAATTTTCCAAGAGTAATTTTATCTTCCATAGCATATCACCTTTCAATTTGTTCGGAGTGCACTCTCTATGGTCAACATTATAGCCCACGGCTTTGAAAATGTCAATAAAATCGGGCTGGACTGTCAGTCAAGTCACCTACCTACGCACTTTGCAGCACCTCCGCCAACACGCAGGCATAAAAAATCGCCCTGCTAAAAAGCAAGGCGTTGTTGGAGCGGGTCAGAGGGATCGCACCTCCATCTCCTTTCAGGAAGAAAAGTATTCTGGTAATTGAAATAAACCCGCAAAAAATATGAAGTCCTTACTTATCGTAAGGACTTTTTTGGAGCGGATTACGAGGCTCGAACTCGCTACCTCCACCTTGGCAAGGTGGCGCTCTACCAGATGAG
>ERZ857750.4465-NODE-4465-length-10434-cov-3.683592_pt1 | contig 10434 bp, 12 predicted proteins | sample MGYA00519915_ERZ857750 | MGnify/ENA primary metagenome ERZ857750 (study PRJEB31778, sample SAMEA3449358) | human gut metagenome | biome: human gut; feature: human-associated habitat; material: faeces | place: United Kingdom | collected 2010/2012 ... | reverse complement strand
CCGACAGCGAATGGGCCGTGATGTCGTGCACCTCCCGGGCGATGGAGACGCGCTCGGCCTCCACCCGGCGGCGCGCCTCGGCGTCGCGGCCGCGCTCGGCGGCAATCGCGCGCTCCTCGATGGCGCGGGTGCGCTCCTGGTGCTCGTGCAGGGCGTAGCCGGCGAAGGCGGCGGCCAGGGCCAGGGCCATGTTCTGGAACACGGTGAGCTGCGTCAAGATGCGCGACTGCTCCGGAGGCGCCGGAGCGAACAGCAGCACGAGGCACATGACCACGCACGCGATAGCCGCCTCGGCCCGCGATCGCGCCGAGGCCAGGGTGAACAGCGCGATGAGGGGCCCGGCCACGGAAAGGGCGATGCCGTTCAGCTCCGCTTGAAGCAGACCCCAGCTGACCAGGCACCACACGAACACGGCCCAGGGGAACTTGCGCCGCAGCACGAGCGGCAGCGTGGTGAGCGCGATGGCCAGAAGCGAGAGGCCCGAGGGCACCATAGCCTGGATGCCCATGAGCCGGCGCATGAACTCGTCGGGGATGAGCAGGTTAACGGCCACGGTGAGCTGCAGGCAGCAGAACCCGAAGGCCCCCGCCGCGATGACGGCGTCGATGAGCCAGTCGGTGGCCGTAAACTTCGGGGTATTTCGAAAGATCTTATCCATGACCGCTATGGTAAACGACCGGACGCCCACGCGCCATACACCGCGGGGTGTATGAAACGAGCCTGTTGAACAACGCCGACCCCAGACGGGGCTCGTTCGCCAGCAGGACGCGGGATCGCCAGCGGGACGCAGCTTCGCTAACGGGACGCGGGATCGCCGTAGAACGGCGCGTCAGGGTACGGAGGCTCCAACGCACGCTTGAAGGCGTTGGCGTCGGTACGGGCGATGACGTAGTCCACCAGATCGCGCGAGAAGCCGTCCTCGGCGATGGCGGCAGCGTCCTTCCCCTCTTCCACGTAGGACACGAGGATCCGATCCAGCGTGGCGTAATCGACGCCGAGGGACTTCTCGTCCTCCTGATCGGGCGCGAGTTCCGCGCTCGGCGGCTTCACGAACACGTTCACGGGAATGGGGCCAGTACCGCCCTCTTCCACAGCCCGGCGGTTGCGCCAGCGGGCCATGGCGAAGACGTCGGTCTTGTACACGCCGCCCAAAGGCGCGAAGGCCCCGGCCGTGTCGCCGTAAAGAGTGGAGTAGCCCATGGCCGCCTCGGACTTGTTGCCCGTGTTCAGCATGAGCCAGCCGTGGGCGTTCGAGAGCGCCATGAGGCACACCATACGGCAGCGGGCCTGGGTATTCTCCGCGGCAAGCCCGGTGAGCGCCCCGCCGCAAGCGCGGGCGAGCACCGCCTCGAAGGCCTCGAAGGGCTCGCAGATGGGCACCGTGATGTTGGAGATGCCGAGGGCTAAGGCCAGCGCCTCGGCGTCGTCGATGGACGACTCGCTGGAATAGGGGCCGGGCAGCATGACCCCGTGCACGTGATCGGCCCCCAGGGCGTCGGCAGCCATGACGGCCACGAGTGTGGAATCCATGCCGCCGGACAGCCCGATGACCACATCGGTAAAGCCGGCGCCGCGCACGAAGGCGCCCAAGGCGTCGGTGCAGGCCACGTACATCTGCTGGGGGTTCATAGGCGTCCTTTCTATAGCAAAAGCGCTGCCACGAGTATGGCAGCGCTTTGTTTCGGGCCGATTGCCGGCGTGCGTCCGTCTGGCGACGCCCGCAGCCGTCAGTTTTCCGGCAGATCCACCTCGATGGAGTCGATCTGCAGCTCGCGTCCGGCCAGAAGCTCGGTGGCGAACGAGTCGCAGACGGGGCAGAAGCGGTTGTAGAGGTCGTGCTCGAACTCGTGGCCGCATTCCAAACAGACGCTGCGGGGGCGGATCATCGTCAGATCCAGCGTGGCGCCCTGGGTGAACGGGTCGGCCTCGGCCAGGGCCTCGAAGGCGAAGACGAGGGCGTCTTCCACCGCTTCGGTGGCCTCGCCGATGGAGACCTTCACGCCGAGCAGCCGCGTCGCCCCGGCATCGCGGGCCGCCTCCACCGCGGCGTCCATGACGCTGGTCATCAGTCCCAGCTCGTGCATTTACTCGTCCTCTTCCGCCGCCAAGCGCTCGTTCTGGCGCTTGATGCGACGGCCCAGCACCACGCGCGCGATAAGCAGGCTGCCCTCGTAAAGCGCGATCATGGCGGCGAACATGAGCAGCATAGTGACCGGCGAGGCATCCGGGGTCGCCATGGCGCTAACCACCATGAGCACGACGTAGACGACCCGCCAACTCCCCCGCAATTTCTTATAGGGGATCACATCGAAAATAACGAGGTAGAAAATGACCAACGGCAGCTCGAAGGCAAAGCCGAAAGCCAATTCGAACTTGATAATGGTGTCAATGTAGGAGGACATGCGGGGAAGCGCATCGCCAAGGCCCATGGCCTGATCGGTCAGCCACTGGAAGGCGGGGTTCAGGATAATCAGATAGCAGAACACCGTTCCGAAAATGAACAAGACCACCGCCGCGGCGAACGTGGGCATGAACCACTTCCGCTCATTGGGTTTAAGCGCCGGCAGGAAGAACGCAAGTATCTGCCACAGGATAACGGGGGCAGTGGCAACGATGGACACCCAGATAGATATCTTGAATCGCGTCGAGAAAGCCTCGAAGGGATCGATGGCGATCGTCTGGACGAAGCCATTGGCATCCGTGGGAAGAAACTCCGCAATGGGCATCAGCAGGAACTGGCCGATGGTGGGGGTGGCCATGTAGAACACGACCACGGCCACGGCGAGGCAGGCGACGATGCGCACAAGGCGCATGCGCAGCTCGCCGAGATGGTCGAATAGCGGCATGCGTGCCGGTCCGATAGGCATCGTTACGCCTCCTTCTTCTCGTCGGCAGCGGCGGGGGCAGCCGCATCGGCGGCCTCGGTCACGGCCTTGGCCTCTTCGGCGGCCTTCTTGGCCTCCGCCTCGGCCTTCCGCTTGGCAGCCGCTTCCTCGCGCTTCTTGGCTGCTTCGGCCTTGCGCTTCTCGGCAGCGGCCTTGCGTTCCTCTTCTTCCTTCTTCTTCAGCTCTGCCTCCTCGGCGGCCTTGCGCTCGGCGCGCTCGCGGTCGTAGCGAGCCTTGCGCTCGGCGAAGCTCTCGGGCTTGGCCGGGGCCTCCTCGGCCTTATCGGCTGTGCCCTCGCCGTCCTGCTCGGCCTTGGCCGCAGCAGCTGCGGCGGCGCCGGCGGCAGCGGTAGAAGTGCTCTTCTTGGTGGTTGCGCTCGCCTTCTTCGACACAGCGCTCGCGGCCTTCTTGGCGCTATCGGCACCCTTCTTGGCCTTGGCCGCCGCCTCGTCCAGGGCGTCGAGCGGATTCTTGAAGGGATCCTCGGCGTCCTTGTCGAACACCATCTCCCCCTTCAGCACCCCGCTCATCTCCTCTTGGGCGTTGCGGAACTTCGCGATGGCCTTGCCGAGGGTCTTCGCCATGGCCGGCAGCTTATCGGGCCCGAAGATGAGAAACCCGAACAGCAGAATGAGGAAAAGCTCGAATCCGCCGATTCCAAACACGACTGATATCCTTTCAACAGCTCTACAGCGAGAGCACGGTCAACGCCATAGTGGGAATGCCCAAGGCGAGTACGAGAATGATGCACACGACCACGGTGAAGATCTTCTTGGTGCGCGCCTTGGCCTCGGCGGCCTCCTTGGCACGGCGCTCGCGTTCCTCGGCCTGCTTGATGCGCTCGGCCTGCTGCTTGCGCGTGGGGTTCTTCGCGCCGGTCTTGTTCTTCTTGCTCGACATCGCGGGTACTCCTCAGGTTCCCAACTTCAAGTATACGCAAATATGGCATTATCGCAGAAGCGGGCGCGCCGCGCCAAAATGCCTGCCGCGGCGCGCCCTCCACGAATTCACAACTGCGCCGAGCACCCCGCTCAGCGATTGCGCCCGCTAGGCCTCGGGGCGCAGCTTGGAGCGGATCTCGATGACCCGCGCGATGTTCTTCGCCACTTCCACCTTCACGTGCCAGCGGTTCTTCTCGTACAGAACGTTGCCGTCGACCATGGTCATGAGCACGTCGGCCGTGGTGCAGGTGTTCACCACGGCGGCCACCGGATCAGTCGTGAGGAACTGATGCGAGCTGGACAGATCCACGGCGATCATGTCGGCGCATTTGCCGATCTCCAGCGACCCCACCTTATCAGCAATGCCGAGTGCCCGCGCGCCGCCGAGCGTGGCCACCTCGAGCATCGTATGGGAGTCGAGGAAGCGCCCGGGGTTCACGGCGCGCTGCAGCAGCATGCCCAGGCGCATCTCCGAGAGCATGTCGGTGGATTCCGTGGCCGCCGGCGAGTCGGTGCCGAGGCCCACGCGCAGGCCGGCGCGGATGTACTCGTCCAGCGGCGCGACGCCCATGCCCAGCTGGGCCGAGGCGCGCGGGCACACGCAAACGGCCACGTTGTGGGAGCGCAGCTTCTTCAAATCCTCGTCGTCTACGTAGACCGCGCCGATGATCATGACATTGTCGGCGTCGAAGGCGTTCCAGTTGAGAGCATAGCGCACCGGGCTCACACCCGTGGGCAACCAGGGCGGAATCCCCACGTAACCGCGCTTCACATCGCCGCCGTGCACTTGGAAGGGCGACGAGCCGTAGCGCACGAAATCGGACTCCTCACGGCTGCCGGCGAGCCACAGGGCCACGGGCAGATCCTCCTTCTGGGCGAATTTCGAGATGGCGGAAAGCATGGCCGGATGGTTGGTGAACAGGGGCGCCGCGGCAATGCCGATGGTAACGCGGTCGGAATCGACCTCCTCGCGCCAGTGCAGGATGTCCTTCTGGGCGAACTGCATGGCCGCGTCGATGCGGTTCTTGTCCATGGCGCCCACCTGGCGGTAGATCACCGAGCGCAGGCCGAGCTTGTTCACGGCCGTGCAGGAGGCGCCGGTCAGCGTGATGTCGGCCACCGTGGTGATGCCGCTGGAGAGAGCGTCCAGGCCGCCCAGAATAGCGGAGTCGAACCAGTCGGAAGCTTCCATGCGCCCGCTTTTCTGGGCCACTTCCGCGAGCCACTGCACATAGGGCGCGTCGTTCACCACGCCGCGCAGCACCGACTGCTCGAGGCGGGTGTGCAGGTCAACCAGGCCGGGCATGATGGCGGCCAGACCCTGGTCGACGACCTCTTCCTCGGGGTAGCGCAGGCGCAATTGCTCGGCCTTCCCGATGTCGCGAATGACGCCGTCGCGCACGAGGACCGCGCCATCGATGATGGGCTCGGAAGAAACCGGCAGGATATACTGGGCACACAGAAGCATGGTACCTCCCAATTCATGAGGGGCGTGTTCAATTAGCCACCCATGATAGCACGGCGCCGCGCCGCCTAGGGATATGCGCCCTCGATTTGCGGGCGAGTGCCCTATACTGGGGCCAAACGACGATACGAAGGGCGCGATCTTGCGGGATCGGCGCGCCGCACGAGGGAGTTTTACGCCTATGACCATCGACACCGCCACCGGGCTCGAGGCCCCGGCCGAGCTTTCCAGCGAGCGCGTGCGCGACATCTTCTCGCATATCGCCCGGAAATACGAGCGGTTCAACGCCCTCTCCAGCTTCGGCGCCTACAAGCTGTGGCTCGCGGGCATGATGCGCCAGGCCCCCATCGATGAGAGCCACGACGTGCTGGACATCGCGGGGGGCACCGGAGACGTCACCTTCACCGTGGCCCGCACCAAGCACCCGAGCCATATCCAGTGCACCGATTTGGTACCCGAGATGCTGGACGTGGCGCGCATGCACATCGATGAGGGGGACGGCGCCGGCGTGCCCATCGATTTCGAGGTCGTGGACGCCCAGGACATCCCCTACGCGGACGCCTCCTACGACGTCATCACCATGGCCTACGGCATCCGTAACATGCCCGACCGGCCCCGGGCGCTTTCCGAGATGTTCCGCGTATTGAAGCCGGGCGGCTCGCTCGTGTGCCTGGAGTTCTCCACGCCGCCCAACGGCGCGTGGCGGGCGCTGTACCACTTCTACCTGCGCCACCTCATCCCGTTTTGGGGCGGCCTGGTCACCGGCGACAAGGACGGCTTCGTGTACTTGGCGAAATCGATCCGCGCCTTCCCCGACCAGGAAGGCCTGGCGGAGATGATGCGCGAGGCCGGCTTTACCGACGTCACCTGGAAGAACTACACCGGCGGCATCGCGGCCGTGCATGTCGCGAAGAAGCCGGAGTAAACGAGCAGCCCATGTTCGGGTTCGTGGTGGCGGATGCGGGAGCACTTTCCGAGGAGGAGAAAGAGCGCTACCGGGCGGTGTACTGCGGGCTGTGCCTCGCGCTGCGAGACCGGTACGGGCAGCTGTCGCGGGCGTGCCTGACCTACGACCTCACCTTCTTCGTGCTGCTGTGCAACTCCCTGCATGAGCCTGCCGAGACGCAGGGCACGAGCCATTGCGTGATGCACCCGGCACCGGCCGCCCCGCGGGCATGGGCGCGCTCGGCGTGGACCGACTATGCCGCCGACCTTTCCGTGGCACTCGCCTACCACAAGGTGCTCGACGACGTGGCCGACGACGGCGATCTTGCGGCACGGGCGGCCGAGCGCCTGCTCGCCGGCGCCTACGAGCGGGCCCGGGCGCGCATCCCCGAGCAGTGCGCCGAGATTGAGCGAGCCATGGCGGCGATTCGGGCTATCGAAGGCGCTGGACGCAACAACACACCGGCACTTTCGGACAGCACTGAAACCGCTTGCGTCTCTCCTCTTAGCGCAGACGCAACCGATACCGCCCTCGCGTTCGACCCCGATGCCGCAGCCCGCGAGTTCGGGCGCATGCTCGGGCGGCTGTTCGCCCACAACCAGGGATTCTGGACCGAAGCAATGGAAGAGCTGGGGCGCGGCCTCGGGCGCTTCATCTACCTGATGGATGCCGCTGTCGATTTCAACGACGACGCCGCTTCGGGCAGCTACAATCCCTTCGTGACGCTCGGCTCCGATGCCGAGGCCATGCGCGCCACGCTGTCCCTCGCTGCCGCCGACGCGGCCGCGCCCTACGAGCGTTTGCCGCTGGTGCAAGACGCGCATCTCATGGACGCCATTCTGTATTCCGGCGTCTGGGCCCAGTTCAACAAAGCCTATCCGCCCCAAGACGCCCTCGCGCAAAATGAAGGGAGCCCGCAGAGCGAACCCCCTCGAAACTGACCGACGCGCGCAACCGCGCTGACGCTACTTGATGAAGGCGCCAAGCAGGCTGGCGGCCTGCTTGTAGAACGGCACGCGGGAATCCTTCTCGCAGGCCTCGGCGAACTGGGGCATCCACACCTTCGCGTGCTCGGCCATGAACTCGTCCCAGGCCGCCTCCGGAGAGCCGCCGGGCAAATCGGCCGAGGCCACCACGTCGCCGGGCCCGGGACCGTCGTCCTCCGCGTCGAATTCGTCAATCTCGTCGCCGACCTCCTTGTACTGCGCGGCCTGCTCTTCGGTAGGCGCGCCGTCGCCGCCAGCTTCCACATCGGCCTCGGCCGCTGCGTCCATGGCGTCGGCCGCCGCGCGCAGGGCCAGGTACTCCAGAAGCTCCAGCTCGGTCCACACGGCGTCCAAGGGCTCGTTGGTGCCCTCGGGACGGCCCAATCCGCAGGCCTTGCAGAAGCGCTCCACAGCCATGGAGTGCGGGTTCACGAACAGCAGCGGCTGCACGCCCTCGGCCTTCGCACGCCACACGCCCTCGTACGGGCTGCACGCCGCCTCGGGAGCGCCCACGAACAGGCGCGTAGCCTCGGGGCGCAGCTCCTTCTGGATGTCGTCCGGATCGGGCAGCGCAGCGGCCTCAGCGGCACCGGGGGCCGCGGCGGCCGTCCAGTCGATCCCGAGCGCGCCGGCGATCTCGTCGGCGGCCTCGCCCCACTCCCCCGAGGCGATGGCCTCGGCGAGCACCTTGTCCTCCGGGTAGCGGAACGACAGCGCCAACAGCTCGCACATCGCCGCGCGCGCCTGCCAAATGTTTGCGGATACGGTCATGGAAGTTCCTCCTTTGCGGATGGGTTTTATCAACGAGAAGCATAGCATTGTGCGGCCCCGTTGTCGGCGTAGCTTCGCGACCAGCGTCGCAACTCCATGGCTGACGCCGAGCGCCCTACTGCGCAGAAGCCTCGCTTGTGGCGACGAACCGATAGGGCACGGCGCGACCTTCGAACAGCGCCAGCAAGTCGGACAGAGGAACGCGCAGCGTGGCCGTGTTGTCGTTGGGATGCACGCCCACGGCCGGCCAATCGCGCAAAGCCGCATCCAACACCACCTGCACTTTCCCTTCCGTATCGTTCAGCACGCCGAAAGGAGAGACCGCCCCACCGCGCAGACCGAGAATTCCCTGCAAGTCCTCTTCCGAGGCAAAACGCAAGGGCCGCGCTCCGAGAGCCGCCCGCAAAGCCTTCAGATTCGCCGGCTTATCCTCGGGCATGACGACCAGATAGTAGTTGCGCTTCTTGTCGTCGCGCAAAAAGAGGTTCTTCACCACCACATTGGCGAAGGGCAATGAGAGCGCGTCCATCGCCTCCATGGTGAAGACCGCCTCGTGATCGACTCGATCGTAGACAACCCCGCGACTGTCCAGATACGCGCACACCTCTTCTTTTCCAAAAGCCACAGTCCCGCTCCTTTCCGCCGTCCGGCATCGCCCATCGCAAGCACGCCGTCTATTTCCCTGCGACACAGTATAGCGAAGAAAAGCGGGGCGCAAGACAAGCTCGGATCAGTTGTCCATCGGGCAATCGCCTCCCGCGGCGCGACGACTCCCGCGTTGCCGCAACACCGCCAGGGCGGCGGGGGCGCGCACGACCACGTGCACGATGAGGGCCGCGAGCAGCACCTTGGCCGCCACGGCGTGCAGCGGATCCCAGAAGGAGTAGCCCGTGGCGTACAGGCCGAGCGAGGGAAGCGCCGCCCCGGACACCATGACGCCCGACACCACACAGGCGGCGAGCGCCACGAGCAGCACGATGTTCAGAGCGAGCCGCCCCGCGCGGCCACGGCCGGCAAGCCCATCGCCGCTGGCAACAATGTGAACGCCCATGACGACGAAGGCCCCCAGCCCGATGAACTCGTGCACCGGAACACCCGTGAGAGCCGGATTGGCCGCCACCAGGTACACCACCAGCACGACCGCGTCGAAAAGCGCGCGATTGCGTTTCATGTCAGGTACCTTCCCCTTCGAAATCGAAATCGGCGTCGACCAGATCGGCAGAGCGGGCGATCGACACCTCCGCCGTCGAATGGGCGGCCGGCACCTTCGCCGCCGGCGCGGCTTCCGCAGAGCTGCTGGTTAGCACGTCGCCGCGTCCCTCGCGCCCGCGCGCGCCGCGGCCCGACCGGCGCACGAGCAGCCACAGAGCCAGCACCAGCACCGTGGGCATGATGATCCACATGTTCAGGCTGGCGTCCGACGCCTGGTGGTAGCGCCCGATGAGGGAGTCCCACCCGTGACACTCCGCCGACGTGCAGCCGGCTTCGGGGCACGTCATCTCGTGAACCCCGTCGGGCTCGGGCACCGCCTCGAACCCGTGGCACGCGCCCGAGGCGCACCCCGCAGCCGGGCAGGGGGAATCCGCGGCAATGGGACGGATGGCAGAGCCGGGAGCCAATGCAGAGCCGACCGCTATCGTCACGGCTAGAGCCGCCAGCAATGCGAGGGCGGCGAGAAGCTTCTTCGGCATTGCGAACCTTTCCTTTCGGAAGCGCCTAAGCAGGTGCGAGAGCCTCCCAGGGCGAGAATCTCGAGTTGTTAGACATTCAACGGGGCGCATCGAGCGCGTTCGAGAGCCGCAAGGGGCAAAATCCCAGTTCGCAGAGATCGCTAAGCGGATGCAGTCCAGAGTTCTTCCCTGCCGACGTCTAACAACTCGAAATTCTTGCCCAAATTCAGCTGCGAAATCGTCTCGCATGCTGACGAAGAGGCCCGCGCCGGGAAGGGGCGGCGCGGGCCTGCACATAAGGAGGCGGCTACTTGGAAGGCGAGGCCTCCTCGGCCGGGCGCAAGGGCAGGAACTTCAGGCCCAGGAAGAAGATGAGGAACCCAAGGGCCACGACGCCGAGCGTCACACCGAACTCAAGCGGTGTCGGCCAGTAGACCATGCCCCCGTAGATGCCGGAGAGGCCGGAGTCCCAGGCGGTGTGCTGCATCGAGGTCAGGGGGCCGGCGTAGTCCAGATTGGCGATCTGGAAGCCGCCCACGAGCAGTTGCACGCGCTTGCAGAAGATGCCCGCGATCGCGAGCAGCGAGCCGATCACCAGCAAGGTGTTGGTGCGCAGCGCCGGCACGAAGCAGATGACGGCGCAGGCGGCGCAGCTCGGCGGCCCGCTCATAGTCGTAATCTTCAAATTGTGAATTCATGTGTGTATTCCCCCCTCTGGTTATCGGTTGTCTGTTTTTAGTGTATCACAGCGCGCGAAAAACGACAACGAA
>ERZ857750.4464-NODE-4464-length-10434-cov-3.713171_pt1 | contig 10434 bp, 13 predicted proteins | sample MGYA00519915_ERZ857750 | MGnify/ENA primary metagenome ERZ857750 (study PRJEB31778, sample SAMEA3449358) | human gut metagenome | biome: human gut; feature: human-associated habitat; material: faeces | place: United Kingdom | collected 2010/2012 ... | reverse complement strand
CTCGACGTCTTCGGGCACGAGCACCGAGAAAGAGAAGAAGAAGGACATCACGACCGTTGTTGTTAAGTCCGTCACCGGCGCGGCGGGCACGCGCAAGGAGATCCTGCGGAATGTGCCGTCCTGCCAGATGCCGGGCGCCGAGCTGATCATCCAGAACAAAAACGGTCAGCTTCAGCAGCCGATGATCGAGGGCGACATCGTGTGGGAAACCACCCGCAGCGGCGCGGCGTCCTCGCTAACGTTCACCGTGGTCAAGGATGATACCCTCAACTTCCACGAGGGCAATCCGGTCAGCTTTCGGTTTAACGGCGCGAATGTGTTCTACGGATACGTCTTTAAGAAGTCGCGCTCGGATAACCGGCTGATTAAGGTTACAGCCTATGACCAGCTGCGCTACTTCAAGAATAAGGACACGATTTCGTATGTCAATAAGACTTACGCCGATGTCCTCAAAATGCTGGCTGCGGACTACGGCCTCAAGGTCGGTACTGTCGCGGACACCAAGTACAAAATCCCGCAGAGGATCGAGGAGGGGACGCTCTTTGATATGCTCGGCAATGCCAGTGATTTGACCATCATCAACACCGGCAAGGTGTATGTCTTGTATGACGATTTCGGCAAGTTGTGCCTCAAGCCCTACGAGAGCCTGCTCCTGCCGCTCTACATCGACGAGAACACCGCCCAGGGATACAGCTACACCTCGTCCATCGACAGTGATGTGTACAACCGCATCAAGCTGGCATGGGATAATGACGAAACAGGCGTGCGTGAGGTTCATGTGATGAACAATACCGCCAGCCAGAGCAAATGGGGCACGCTCCAGTATTACGAAAAGCTGGACAACGCCCTCAACACCGCCGATTTGCAGACCAAGGCCAAGGCGCTGATGAAATACTACAACGTTATTCACCGCGAACTGACCATGCAGAAGGTTTTCGGTGATGTTCGGGCGCGTGCTGGTACTTCGGTTTGTGTCGGCATGGGCCTAGGCGACATTAACATCAAAAACTATATGTGCGTGGAGAAAGCCAAGCACACGTTCAGCAATGGCCTGTACACGATGGATTTGTACCTGAGCGGAATTCGAGGTGAGTTTAGTGCCTGATATGTTTACCGCTATGAAACAGATTGCAGAAAACGTCTTTGAAGCAAGACGACCTGCTGACTGGTACTATGGCAAAGTTATTTCGTTATCGCCGTTTCAGGTACAGATTGACCAAAAGACAGTGCTTAAAAAGAACTTTCTGGCTGTCCGCACCGGCGTGAGCGCGTCCTCGTTTAAGGTAGGGGACAAGCTCATTCTGCTAAGAAAACAGGGCGGTCAGGAATATCTCATTTTAGACAAGAAAGGGGCGCTGTAATGCTGCCGACAGAGTATAATGACGATCTCGTGCAGGATTTCGAGATTGAAACACAGCCTACGCGCACCTATGCGCTGCGGTTTGACGGCTACCCGTGTTCCGGCGGCAAGCTGGACGGACTGGAAGCCATGAAGCAGGCCATCTTCCTGACTCTCCAGACCGAGCGGTTTCAGTACGCGATTTACAGCTGGAATTACGGTATCGAGCTGAACGCCCTGCTCGGGCAGACCATGACGCCGTATCTGCAGGCCAAGGTCGCCAAGGCGATTGAAGATGCGCTCATGGCAGATGATCGTGTGCTCTCGGTTGAGCAGTTTTCGTTTGTCAAGAGAAAGCGCAGCCTGCTTGTGAAATTTACGGTAACCACGACCGAGGGCGACGTGGAAAGCGAATTTGAGTTTGGAGGTGAAGCGGCATGATCGGAAAGTATTCCGATGAAATGACGTTTGACTACATTATGAATCGTATGCTGGAATCCGTGCCGGATACGGTCGATAAGCGCGAGGGCAGCATCATCTACGATGCGCTCTCGCCGGCAGCCGCGGAGCTTGTCAAATGCTACATGGAACTTGATGTTGTCATGGACGAAACTTTTGTGGACACGGCAAGCCTGCAATACCTCATGCTGCGCTGCAAGGAACGCGGCGTAGCTATTCAAGGTGAAACGGCTGCTGTTATCGAGGGCGTGTTTACGCCGTCCAGTGTGGAGCTGACCGCGGGCCTGCGGTTCAACTGCGACGAGGTGAACTACACCATCACAGAAAAGATCTCGGCAGGTCACTACAAGCTGGAAGCTGAAACGCTCGGTACGGTCGGCAACAAGTACACCGGTCTTCTGTTACCGATCCAGACGGTCAACGGATTGGAAACCGCCCAGATTGCAGCGGTGCTCATTCCGGCCGAGGACGGCGACACGACCGACACGCTGCGCGAGAAATACTACGCCAGCATTGACGGTGAGGCTTTCGGCGGGAATGTCGCGGACTACCGCGAGAAGGTCAACGCGATTACCGGCGTGGGCGGTGTCAAGGTCTATCCGGTATGGAACGGCGGCGGTACGGTAAAGCTGACTATTATCGCGTCGGACTTCACTGCGCCCAGTACGGAGCTCATCAGCAAGGTACAGACCGCCATCGACCCCGAGGGCAATCAGGGCGAGGGCCTCGGCCTTGCGCCGATCGGACACACGGTGACCGTCACCGGCGCACGCTACGCTGACCTCACCGTTGCAGCGAATGTCACCTTTGCCGCCGGATGGAGTTGGGACAACGGCAAGTCGCAGCTCGTGAGCGCTGCCAATGCGTATCTTGATGAACTGCGTAAGAACTGGGCGGACAGCGAAACAACAGTGGTTCGTATCTCACAAATCGAAACACACCTGCTGACCGCGGATTGCGTTGTCGATGTGGACGGCACGACCGTCAACGGCGATACCAAGAACATTGAGCTGGCTGCGGACGAAATTCCGCGGCTGAGTACGATTGGCGGTGCGCCGTGAGAAAGAAGCTGCAAGATTACCTGCCGCCGATCCTGCTGAAAACCTACGAGTTTCCGCTTTTGTGCGGCATCACGCAGCCGGAGATTGACCGCCTGCGTGATGCCGCTGATGCGGTGCTCGATGCGCAGTTTATCAGTACCGCCGGTGAAACCGCCATTGCGCGCTACGAGAAGATCTTCGGCATTACGCCGATGGACACGGACACACTGGAAGAGCGCCGGTTTAAGGTGCTCGCCAAGATCAATGCGCAGCTGCCGTTCTCGGTGCGCCGCCTGCGGCAGCAGCTTGAAACGCTCTGCGGTGCGGACGGCTACAAGCTGGAACTGGACGGCGACAGGTACACACTGACGGTCAAAGTCGCGTTGACCGCAAAGCGCAATCAGCAGGCGGTCGATGAACTGCTTGCGGACATCGTACCCGCGAATATGGTCTGCACAACATCATTGCTGTACAACACATGGGAACAGATCAAGAAATTAACGTGGGGTGAGCTGAAAAAGCTCACCTGGCGAGAAATTAAGGAGGAGGTGCTGCCAGATGGAGCAAACACCTAACTATCATCTGAATAAACCCGGCTACGAAGAGTTCGGCGATGTTGAAGTGCTCAACCAGAACTTTGCCGCGATTGACACCGAGCTGAAAAAGAATGCTAATGCGGTGGGCGAGCGTGTCAAGACCACCGAACTGGCCGAGAAGGTCAAGCAGACCGTCAAGGACGGCAGTCTGGCCGCAAAGGATCTCGGCGCCGTATCAGCTGATACCAAGGGCAAGGCCAACGGTGTGGCAGGTCTGGACGGGAACGGCAAAGTGCCCTCCGGCCAGCTGCCCGAGATGAATTACGAGGGCAAGGGCGCCGTAGATATGCATAACAAGAGTTCAGCCGCGCACGCTGCACTGTTTAAGGCAATTAACGATTTGCTTGCGGCGCACGTCAAGGACACCGGCAACCCGCACAAGGTCACACCGGCGCAGATTGGTGCTATCGCACTGACCCTGCTCGGCCAGCCCGGAGGTCCGGCGGTGCTGGACAAGGACGGCCGTCTGACCGCTGACCAGCTCGGCGGCATGATCGGCGGCGAGAGCGACAGCGGCACCGGTGAGCTGCAGGACACCGAGATGGAGGTCGGCACGATCACCAACACGGGCGCGGGATGGAATACCTACCATTTTAGAGAGGCGTTTGAGGGCATCCCGCAAGTTGTATGTCAGGCTGAGGACTTTGACGGCGTGGTGCTGGTCAAGGATATCACCGCAGAGAAATTTCTTTATTGTCTGCGGAAGCTCCAGACCGGCAGTTACTACACCGGCGACTCGACGGGCACCAATCCGTCGCACAGCGCGGCCACGTTGGTAAACGGTACGACGACCACGGCTGACGCAATCAAGATTAACTATGTAGCGATTGAATATGGAGGCGAGAGATAATGCTTGGCGTAAATCAGTCGGACTTTATGTCCTATATGAGCGCACTCAAAAGTAATTACCGAAAAGGCGTACACCGCATGGAGGCAATTCTGTCCAATCCGACCCACGCAAAGGAGTTTGCCACCAACCTCGGTGGTGTGAGTGTCGTACTGGGCGTTCCGGTGAATCTGCCGGACCGCAACAGCGACAAGCTGCTTGAGCTGCTGCTCGGCAGTGATGTGGCAGACGATGCGGTAGAAACGTGGCTGCACCAGTTTTACGAGTTTACCGGTTGGGACGATCTGCTCAGTGATTCCGCCCGCTGCAAGGAGATGGCTAACAACCCGCTGATCTGGCGCGCGGCCGGCGGCAGCAAGCTGGCGGTTGGCAAGTCCATCGCTACACTGGCGGGGCTGTCCTGCGCTGACTATGCAGACATCGACGCGGTAGCGGCTTCTCAGGTTGCTATGACGGCGGTAGCAGCCTCTCAGGTTGCTATGGCGGCCATTCAGAAATCGCAGACTGCGCTCAACGCGATTGCCGCATCGAGCATGGCAACCGCTAAATACGCAGCCGGTGCAGCAGGACTCAATCCGGCCGACTATGCTGACATGACCGCGATTGCAGCCTCTCAGGTTGCTATGGCGGCCGTGGCGGCCTCCAACACCGCTACAAAGGCCATCGCCGCATCTCAGACCGCGTTGAACGCGATTGCGGGCAGTACAACGGCGCTAGATGCACTTTATGCCAAGAAAAGCCGCCTGACTGGTGCCAGCGCATCTAAATCCGGCAAATTTATTATTCTGCAAATTAGCAATGATAGTGTATTTAACACATCGAAGTACGGTTACGCAACTCTGTCTGATGGCAGCCAGCCCAGTTGGGAAAACTATAAAGGGAAATATGCTTTCTTTATGCAGTACAAGAAGATCGCCACATACATCAAAAACGACACCGAAGGTGATGACTGGATCGACTATTTTCCGTGCGGTTGATGGCCTGAAACAGCCTGTTCTTTGTTACGCATTATCTTCCTAAGACGTACCACATGCCTCAGATATACTGTTTTTACGCGGTGTATCTGAGGAAATGCAGCGCAAAGATGCGTAGCTGTACCAAAACAGCGGATAAATCAGGCCATATTCAAGCGATTGCTACGCATTAGGAAGATAATGCGTAGCTACACAGCGACGATTTTAGGCGGATTTTATCGTTACGGAAGCGGAAAATAAGCGATGCTGATTGCCGGCCAGTCACTCTGCGAATTGTACGTTTCGAGCTTCGAGCAGAATACAAATTCCTTGTAATAAGTGCCGGACACCTTGGCATTGCTGTTGAAATTACTGCTACCCATCGAACTATTATAGCGCTGCGAACTTGTGTACTGTCTGCTGGCGGTGCCATCCAAACAGGTGCGAATACCGGAAGTGCCGCTATTGTAGGAATAGCACCATTCCAGTACAATACAAGGCTTATCATAACGAGTAGACCAACCAGAACCGCTATATCTACCAGAAATAGTGGCATAAGTAGCCTTGCTAAGCAGGTAATTGTATGCAACGGTACTTGCACAGATAGCTGCACGCGCAGTTGCAGAGGCTGCAATAGCCGCCATAGCAACCTGAGAAGCTGCTACCGCCGCCATAGCAACCGAAGAGGTCACCACGGCATTGAGCGCAGTCGGGTTGCCGATGATAGCCGCCATAGCAACCTAATGCGACGCAAACACTCCCCATTTGGCGTTTTGGTATGTATAATAAACATACCAAAATCCGAAAGGGGAATTACAACATGACGGCAAAAACAGAGCTGACAAGGCAGCTTCTCGCAACTTTTGCGGCGGGAACGCCGACCGCGGAAGAACTCGACGCTATCCTAAAAGGCTACATTATTTTTAAGGAAAATGATGAGCAGCGCAGCGACTTGAAGCGACGGATCAAGCACTATCTGGGCGCCAAGAAGATTGATGGTCTATCCGCCAGAACGCTGGCGAACTACCGCAGCCACCTTGAATTATTTGCAGCTAAAGTGACCAAGAGCACGGCCAAAATCACCACCGACGACATCCGAGGTTACATTGCTTTTTTGGACGAGACGCGCAATCTCAAGGAAACGTCACTGCAGACGCATATCAACAGCCTGCGGGCGTTCTTCGGCTGGCTCACGATGGAAGAGAAAATCAAGAAGAACCCGATGAGCAAGATCAAGTCCATCAAGATCGACAAGGTAGGAGCACGCCAGGCGCTGACAGTGGAAGAGCTGGAACGGCTGCGTGACGCTTGCGTAACCTATCGAGAGAAGGCGCTGATCGAGTTTCTCGTATCCTCCGGCTGCCGCTTGAGCGAAGTCGCGCAGCTTAACGTGTCCGATCTTGATCACATCGGCCGCACGGTGCGCGTCACCGGCAAGGGCGATAAGGATCGGCAGGTGTATTTTTCCGTTCGCGCACGCCTGATGATTGAGGAGTATATGGTATCCCGCAAGGGCGGCACCGGCTTGTTTGTCAGCAGTAAGGCACCCTACGAGCCGCTGAAACCTCGGGCGATCCAGCGCATGGTACGGGCAATCAGCCTGCGGGCCGGTCTGGATAAGCGGGTGCACCCGCACCTGCTGCGTCATACGTTTGCGACGTTGGCGCTTAACGGCGGCATGGATATTGCGGTCATTCAGCGGCTGTTAGGCCATGAGAATATCGCAACTACACAAATTTACGCTGAAATGTCGGATGAAACAATCCGGCATCAGTATAACAAATATGTAGCGGTTTAACCGCGGAAAGGAGCACAAATGAAAATCAACGGAATCAAGGCTCTGGACTACCGGACGGACGGCGACCTGCTGACGATCCCGTATGCGGAAACGTCGGTAGAGGCCGTGCTGGCTCTGGATGCTGCCGCGCTCACGGTCAAGACCGATGCCGGTGATACGGTGGAGGTGCTGGCGGGGTACGCGCTCAAGACGGCCACGGTCGCAGCCGCCGATCCGGCGAGTGTCACCGCCGTGTACACTCGTGCGGTGGACGGCACAGCGGCCGCGCTGGACACGATCTCTGCCCGGCTGGTCGAGAGCGAGAAGGAGAACAAGCTGCTCAAGGCGCAGGTCAGCGCCGCGACCGAACGCAGCGATTTCATTGAGGACTGCATCGCTGAAATGGCCGTTCAGGTCTACAACGATGAAGTTTAATATTCTACATTCATTAGAAAGGTTGGTAATTATGATGGCAATGTTTTTCGCACAGAGAGTGATTCTCGGCAAGACGAAGTTCGACGAGGTGCCCAAGGCACTCAAGGCCAAGGTAGCGGAGATCCTGCTCGACAGCGGTCTGCCTGAGCTGGTTCCGTCCGAGTTCGGCGGCACGGCTGACGACGTGGAGACGAAGTAAGGAGGAGCGCATGGAGCACTTTCTCGAAGTCTTTACGGACAAAGCAAACCTGCTCGGTGCGGCGGTAGTCGCCGCACTGGGCGGCGTGTTCGGCGCACACTGGCAGGTGTTCGCGCTGTTCTTTGTGCTCAATGTCGTGGACTTTTTCTACGGCTGGCTCAAGGGCAAGCAGACCGGCACGGTGAACAGCGCAAAGGGCGCAGTCGGCGTGATGAAGAAGGTCAGCTACTGGGTCGTTATTGCGCTGGCGTTCGGTGTGGCGCAGGTGCTGATCGACTTCGGCGCTGAGATCGGCGCACCGCTGGACTTCCTGCATCTGATCGGCTGGTTTACGCTCGGCGTGTACATTCTGAATGAGCTGACCAGCATCGTAGAAAATCTGGTCGTGCTCGGTTACGATGTACCGGAGATCTTCGTACGCGGCCTGAACGCGGCCCGCAAGGCCGTAGATGCCGCAGGGGACAGGGTAGTACCCAAGGAGGACGACAATGCAAATTCATGACGCAAACTTAAAGCACAACGGCAACTGGTCGTACCGCAACAGTACGTCCGAAATTATCCTGCACCATGCGGAGGCATCGCACGCCAGCGTTGAGGACATCAACAGATGGCATCTCGAGCGCGGCTGGGCCGGTATCGGCTACAACTACTACGTCCGCAAGGATGGCACCATCTGGCACGGTCGCCCGGAATGGGCTATCGGTGCCCATGCAAAGGGGCACAACGACAAGTCCATCGGCATCTGCTGCGAGGGCAGTTATATGAGCGAGGCCATGCCCGCCGCCCAGCTGGCTGCGCTCAAGGACCTGATCCGCGACATCATGAGCCGCTACGGCAAACTCAAGCTGTTACGGCATAAGGATGTCAACGAAACCGACTGCCCGGGCGTAAACTTCCCGTGGGCAGAGGTCCAGAAGTATGCCGAGCCGGATACAGCAAAGGAGGATCCTGAAATGGTCGAGAAGAAGAACGTCATGCTCAACGGCAAGACGTACACCTGCGAGTGCATTTGCAAAGATGAGGTAAACTACATCAAGATGCGCTCTCTGGAGCAGGCAGGCTTTACGGTCGGCTACGATGCAATCCGGAAGCTGCCGAGCATTACCGCACCGCAGTGCCGCGCCTTTGTACCGGACGGCGATGAGGCTGTACAGGCCGCAGTTGATACGCTGCAGGAGAGTGCCGGCCTTGAGAAACAGACGATTGAGTACCTGCTCCGCTATCAGTGGGGCGAGGATTTGGTCAAGAAACTGGCAGCGGCTATGCAGAAGTAAAGCGAAACCCCTCTGGGAACTGGTTTTATACCGGCTCTCGGAGGGGCTGTTTTTTATTGTTCGGTAAAATTGTAGTTGATAGGTTCAGCAGAGTTGATAATAATTTCTTCAGCTACTGCTCGAATTAAAGGGAGTTCCTTGGCAAGTTGTTTATCATGCTTAAAAGGTTCATATTTTGATTTTTCACCTTCCTTGCTGTGCACAATAGCGTTGCGAGTAGCATAGATTCGATTACGAATCGCAGCGTATACTTTTTCTGGTTCAGTATCAAAATCTATAGTGTTTCCCTTGTCAGCGAAAGGAACTGCTGTAGTCTTGTAATAATTAACAGAGGTATCGTCAATGCGGTTGATGGAGTTTTTGAGATCAGATAAGCTGGGAACATACCGTTTTAAGCACAGTAGTAGACCATTTTGTTCATCCCAAACACCATTGTCGCGTTGATCACGTATTTTCTTTTTTATGGTTTTGTAGAAGTTTCGAATATCTTTTTGGCTGTATGGAGAAAAGGAGGGACGTGTAATAAAATCGCGAATTACTTGGAATGCCTCATCTTCTGAAATCGTTTGAAAGAAAAATTCTGCAACATGATAAAAAGCTAAGTATTGTGTAAATGGAATACCGCTAGAAATGGCTTGATGATAATATTTTGTTAAATCGGGTTTGTATTTTTTGTAAGGAAAAAACTGACCATGGTGCGTGTGCCTAGGAATATGGGAAGCACGCTCAGACTCAAAATCTGCAATAGCAAGGGAAATATTTAAATTATGTGCAATATTAAAAATATATGCGTCGAAGATACATTTAAATTCGGATATAGAGTGTTCTTGCGGAGAGGTGATCTTTAAGGTATGCATATTGAAGATGTTAAAAAAATCTGCTATATCTACAATTTCTTCTTCGGTAATCCGCATGGACGAGCGCATACGCATAGGAGTAATATCATATTGATCTGAACAATTATGAAATGAACAAAACAAAGCGAAGAGGTATTGTTGGCTTGCCTGTGAAATAGTGAAGTGATAGTTGTGTTCACTCGTTTCCAAATTTTCTAAAGTTGGCCATACAAATGACGATGGTCTATGAATGTGCTGAGATTGAATAGCGGTTTCAAAACATTTTTTTATGGCAACCATAGGAATCTGAATATCATAATCAGTCTTAAATATTTCTAAAAGAGATTGAAATTCCGATGTTGGAATTTTTGCAAAGGGTTTCGGGAAAATTTCACTCTTTTCATAATCGTAAGTATTTTTCGTAATAACAAGAGTATCATTTTTTACTTCGGCATTTAAATTGCGTACTGCATTAGTAATGCCACGTGCAAAGTTCTCAATGGTAAACATATAAATTTCTCCTATGCATAAGGGGTGAAAGAGCCACCTTTTGTCGTCAAAGTGTCGTCAGTTAAAAACTGGAACAACAAAGATAAAGAAAAAGTGCTGAAATTCAATGATTTCAGCACAATTCTTGGTGCGGATGGGGGGACTTGAACCCCCACGTCCTTGCGAACAC
>ERZ857750.4452-NODE-4452-length-10454-cov-9.897682_pt1 | contig 10454 bp, 10 predicted proteins | sample MGYA00519915_ERZ857750 | MGnify/ENA primary metagenome ERZ857750 (study PRJEB31778, sample SAMEA3449358) | human gut metagenome | biome: human gut; feature: human-associated habitat; material: faeces | place: United Kingdom | collected 2010/2012 ... | reverse complement strand
CGACAGCAAGACCGACCTCGACGACCTCATCATTAGTGCAGTCCAGCCGAATACCATTGACCTCCAGAGCAGAATTGACTTACGATTGAGCGAGGAAGTCCGGGCAGAAAACTGTTCGGACTTTTCTCATATATTCCAAAGTTGCGATAGAATTGTTCACGAGTTTTATGGTATAATTTGAATGCGAAAAATCGTAGAATTGGAAGTTGGTAGGAGGTTGCTTTATGAGCCTTGATAGGAAAATAAATCGCATTCAATTTCTCTCAGGAAATTCGTTAAAGGTTATTGCTGTACTGACAATGCTTATTGACCATCTATGTAAAATTGTGCTGCAATGGCTGCTATCAAACTACTGGGGGGCTATGGCAGATAACGGGCAAATGTCGTGGGAGAGATTCCGAGAGATAGATTATTTCATACGGTTTGATTTGCAAAGCATTGGGACGATTGCTTTTCCGCTATTCTGTTTTTTGCTGGCAGAAGGATTCCAACACACAAGAAGTAAAAAACGCTATATTGGGCTGATGCTTGCATTTGCCCTTATTTCGGAAGTTCCATTTGACATAGGTTTCTTTAATGCGTATTCACGAATGGAAGGTACATTTCCGTTTTACTTGAAGTATCAAAATGTATTTTTCACCTTGTTTTTAGGCTTATTGACATTGGTATGCCTTGAAAGATTTTCGTGTAAATCAGACCTACCGGTGGATAGAATAAAATCAGCAGTCCTGCAAGTTCTCAGTGTAGTGCTTTTTTCCGGCATTGCGGAAGGAATCCATTGTGACTACGGTATGCAGGGGATCTTATTCATATCAGCATTTTATATTTGCCGTAATCACCGAATCTATCAAGTGTTGCTGTTCCTTTTGGCTTACATGGGGACAACGGGGAATCAACCGCCTTTATGTACGCTTCTTGCCTGCTTGCTTATTCTACTATACAACGGAAAGCGTGGTAAACTGAAGCTAAAATACTTTTTCTATGTTTTTTATCCAGCACATATCCTTGTCCTGTATTTGATTCAGGTAGGACTCGGAAAATACTTACTGAAATGACTAATTGCAGTTTGTCATACCGAGATTAACAAGTAAATACGGAAAAATAGACCGTTGACACACATCGTCATGTGAAAAAGTCGGCGGTCTTTTTTACTCATTTTCAAAAAAGGAGGTCAAGCACAATGACAAAACCGAAAACCCTTGAACAGTTCCGAGCCGACAAGGAACGAGCCGAGACGCAGCTTGCACAGGAACAGCACAAGCTGGAGCGTCTGGAGAACAGAAAGAAGTATCTGGAACAGGGCGTACAGGCCGCAATTTCGACAGAAACGGAAAAGATCACGCAGCCCAGCGGGGCCGCGACGCCTTCGGGAGCACCCACGACCAAGCCCCAAAAGCGGCAAAGTTTGCCGTTCTACCCCCTGGCCACGCAGGGTTTCCGAACCGTGTGAAACGCTCCGAGGGTAGTGATACCACCCCCACCTCGCACGTTCAGAAAGTACTGCGCACAGAGTGAAAAAACAGCAACATCACCAAGTTGCAAACAGATCACGCAGCCCAGCGGGGCCGCGACGCCTTCGGAACAGCGACGCGCATAAGCGCATCGCTGTTCCGAAGGCTTTCTGCGTTCTTCAGGAGCGTCTCCGACCAAGCCCCAAAAGCGGCAAAACTTGCCGTTCTGGTACCCGGCCCGGGGATGTTGGTGAACGTGCGGAACGCTCTGAGAGTAGTGATACCACCCCCATCCGAAACGCCCCCTGTTTCGCCGTGTGAGCCGCTGTGTGCGATCCTTCTCCGAAAGCCGAGTGTGTACCCACTTTCACCCGTGAAAGCGAACGTGGGCCATTTGTACGAGAAGTTGAAAACCGGGATGAAAAGTGGTTTGAAACAGCGTTGTGACGGTAACTTTCGGACGATATTTGCGGGAACGATTTTGAGCGAAAAGCCGAACTTTTTAAGCCGGATTTTTGGACGGGGAAGGCCGTTCGATTTTAGCACAAGATAAAGAGAGGTGCCCCTAATCGGGCACCTCTCGCCCACAAAGCCCCGCAGTGCGGGGCTTTCCGAGGTTTTGAAACCGCAGTCTAAGGTGCACCTTGGCGGGCGTTTTCGCAGTCATTGGTGAACGTGAGGGGGGGTAGACCCCCGTGACGGCGGACTTTTCAAGGTGACCGTTCAGCAGTCGATTGAGAAATTTGCCGTTTTCAACTACCCGAAAAAGTGATTTCCAAGTAAGAGCGATTTTCAGCGCAGATCATACATATTTTGCGCCGCTGTAGTCAATGGAAAGGACTTCTTGATCGTTCAAAAATCGCACCGCTGTAACCAAAGAAGAACGCCTCCGGCAGCGCAAAAATTGCGCCGCAATAGTCAAAGATAAGGCGGCGTGGCTCCGAGGGGCAAATGATAACTTTTTGATAACGATTCTACTTTTTGGTAGCTTTGTTCCCTTGGTTACGGTATTGTTCGTTGGCAAAGGAGGCTGATTTTATGCCGAAAAGACGAGCAAACGGCGAGGGGAACATCCGAAAACGAAAAGACGGACGTTGGGAGGGGCGGTACACAGTCGGCCACGATTCGGAAACAGGCAAGGCCATCATCAAAAATGTCCTCGGCAAGACGCAAACGGAAGTAAAAGAAAAGCTGAAGAAAGCCATCGAGGAAAACGTCGGCATCGACTACGGACGGGCCAAGACCTACACGGTGGGGAGTTGGCTGGAGGTCTGGATGGAAAACTACGCAAAAATCAAGCTGCGCCCATCGACCTTCAAAACCTCACAAGGCTTTCTGAAAAACCACATCAAGCCACAAATCGGCAGTATCCCGCTGGCAGATTGCACTTCTCTGGACTTACAGCGGTTCTACAAGCACCTGTTGGACGGCGGGCGAGTAGACCGCATCGAAGCGAAAAAGAAGCCAAAAGGACTGGCACCGAAAACCGTCCGCAACATCCACCAGATGATCGGTTCGGCGTACAACCTCGCCATGGAGCAGAAGTTGGTAACCCGCAACCCGACACAGGGCTGCGCCTTGCCGAAAGTCGAACACAAGGAGATGAAAACGCTGACCGCCGACCAACTCAGCGCCTTCTTCCAAGAGGCCAGAGACAGCGGCGTGTACGAGCTCTACTACCTCGACCTCGCTACCGGACTTCGGCGGGGCGAACTGCTGGGACTGAAATGGACGGACGTTGACCTCGACCGTGGTGTGCTGAAAATCCAACGGGCAATTTCACGTCAGAACGGCAAGGTAGTCGAAGCACCGCTGAAAACGAAAAACGCCTATCGAACGCTGCCCCTGTCGGCAGACGCGATAAGCGTGCTGAAAATGCAGAAATGCAAAGTCGGAAATAGCGAGTGGGTATTCCCATCGCCAAGCGGAGGCCCCATGTCACCGGACAGCGTGTTGCATATGCTCCAGCGGGTGCTGAAACGGGCTGCGCTGCCCCGCATCCGATTCCACGATCTCCGCCACACCTTCGCCACGATGGCCCTGCAAAACGGTGTGGATGTAAAAACGGTGTCCTCCATGCTGGGTCACTACTCTGCGGGCTTCACACTGGACACCTACGCCCACGTTACCACCGACGCGCAGCTGAAAGCAGCCCAGACGATGGGGAACATCCTCTCCCGTGCTGTATAGACCTTTCCGCTATCCGCTCCCGTTGGGGTCAGCGTTTGGGTCAGAAAAAAGCAACACCCAAAAAACGGAACTTATGAAAAGCAAAAGTCCTCGAAATCAGACGATTTCGAGGACTTTTGGTACGCCGTGAGGGATTCGAACCCCCGGCCTTCTGGTCCGTAGCCAGACGCTCTATCCAGCTGAGCTAACGGCGCGTGTCTCATATCGGACAACGGTGTTATACTACCACAGCTTTCAGGGAAATGCAAGAGGAAATTTCAAATTTTTAGAAAAAATTTGGGGACAGGTCAAAACAATGAATTTGACAAGGGGCGTGTGGCAAGGGTAAAATATCATTGATTTTGATTTTTTGTAAGGAGCACACTATGGAAAATACTTTCAAAGGCAGCAAAAACTACGTTGCGAGCCCGGAGCTGATGAATGCGGTGAACATCGCGATGGCGCTCAAAAAACCGCTTCTCATCAAGGGCGAGCCGGGCACGGGAAAGACAATGCTCGCCGAGGCTGTGGCCGAGGCGCTGGGCAAAAAGCTCATCATCTGGAGCGTCAAGTCCACGACGAAGGCACAGGACGGCCTGTACGTCTACGATGTGGTGCAGCGTTTATACGACAGCCAGTTCGGCACATCCGGCGTGGACGATATCGCAAAGTATATCAAGCTCGGCAAGCTCGGCGAGGCGTTTTCCGCTGACGAGCAGGTCGTGCTGCTGATCGACGAGGTCGACAAAGCAGACCTCGAGTTCCCGAACGACCTTCTTTGGGAGCTCGACAAGATGGAATTCTACATTCCCGAGACGAAGGAGACCATCAAGGCCAAGCACCGTCCCATCGTCATCATCACCTCGAACGCGGAAAAGGAGCTGCCGGACGCGTTCCTGCGCCGCTGCATCTTCCACTATATTGAATTCCCCGACCAGCAGCAGATGGAAAAGATCATCCGTGTCCACTTCGATCATGTCGACGAGACGCTTTTGATGCAGGCGATGCAGGCGTTCTACTATATCCGCTCGATCGACTCGGTGGAGAAAAAACCCTCGACATCCGAGCTTGTCGACTGGATCCGCGCGCTCGAGCTTACCGGCGTGGACACGTCCCGCATCACGAAGGAGATCCCGTTCATCGGGGTGCTCCTCAAAAAGGACAAGGATATCTCCACCGTGCAGCGCCGGCTGAGAAGATAAGAACGCCATGTTTACTGGATTTTTCTACCTTCTGCGCGCGCACGGCTTTCGCGTCAGCCTGAATGAGTGGATGACGCTCATCGAGGGGCTGATGCTGGACCTGCAGCACGATTCGCTCACGGGCTTTTACGAGCTCTGTCGCGCGGTGCTCGTCAAGTCCGAGGCGGATTACGACAAGTTCGACCAGATCTTCCTTGAATACTTCGACGGCGTGCCATATCAGGACGAGCTTCCCAAGGAGCTGATGGACTGGCTCAACAACCCTGCCGCCGCAATGGAGGAGTTCCGCAAGTTCCTGCGCACGCAGGGCTATGAGGAAAAGAGCATTGAGGAAATTCTCAAAATGTTCGAAGAGCGCCTCAAGGAGCAGACCGAGGAGCACAACGGCGGCTCGTACTGGATCGGTACGAACGGCTACTCAAACTTCGGCAATAGCGGCCACAGCCCACAGGGCATCCGTGTGGGCGGGAAGAGCATGTACCGCCGCGCGTTTCAGGTGGCGGGGGAGCGCAGGTTCCGCGACTTCCGCAAGGACAATGTGCTCGATATCCGACAGTTTCAGATGGCGTTCCGCCTGCTGCGCCAGTATTCCGAGCAGACGCAGGAGGCCAAAACGGAGTTCGACGTGGATGGGACCGTGCGCGAGACCTGCGACAACGCGGGAACGCTGTCGGTCTGCTACAAGCGTCCGCGCAAAAATACCGTCAAGGTGCTGATGCTGATGGACTCCGGCGGCTCGATGGAGTATTATTCCAACCTCTGCTCCATGCTCTTCCAGGCGGCGCGGCAGTCGAACCATTTTAAAGAGCTGCACGTCTACTACTTCCACAACTGCATTTATTCAAGCGTCTATACCGACCCGCGGATGTACCGCGAGCACGCGGTGCCGACGGACTGGATCCTGCAGAATTTCGGCAGCGAGTACAAGGTCATTTTAGTCGGCGATGCGCTGATGGACATGTACGAGCTGATGGAAAAGCGCTACGACTACCGCACCGGCGAGGCGAAATGGTCGGGCCTCGATCAGATCAAGCGCTTCCGCGAGCACTACGACCACCTGATCTGGCTCAATCCCGAGGAGCCCCCGCGCTGGGGCGGCTACTGGGGCGAGAGCTACGGCTATATCGCAAGGGCGGTGGACATGTACCCGCTGACCGTCGACGGTCTCGAGCGCGGCATGAAAAAGCTGCTCGTGAACCGGTAAAGGAATAAAAAAGAGGACGGGAGTTACCCGCCCTCTTTTTTGACCCACGGCGGCAAAATTGGTGTCCAAACGGAACAATTTCGCCCGATGGGGAAAGACAAGCGGCGAAAGCAGTGGTATACTGCCAGACAGTTAGGGATGACTAACCTGAAAGGACAGGAGCGGAAGAGATGACCGCAGAGAAATTATTGGAGCATCAGGGCGCCATTTTGCTGGCGCAGAGTGACGGCTGCGCGGTCTGGCAGTTTCGAAACGAGACCGGCGACGGCACGATGACCACCTATGAGATCTTTTCGGGCGTGGTGCTCGCGTTCAACGACTTTCACATGGAGCGCTACGAGTGCGATTTTGTGGCCGACCGGCGGATGCTCGCCATCGACCACTGCCGCGAGGGGCGCATGGATTACGCCGCGAGCGACAACTTGGTCGCCTACACGGCGGCGGGGGGTATGAAGCTCGATTTGCGCGAGCAGCACACGGGCACGTTCCACTTTCCGTCCTGCCACTCCCATGGGCTGACGGTCGCGTTCGACCGAAACATTGTGAAAGAGTCGCTGCCGTGCGAGGTCAGGGACTTTCCCGCGACGCCGGAGAAGATTGTCGAGCGCTGGCAGCTCGGCAGCACGCCGCGTGTCGTCCGCGGGGCGGAGCGGATGGAGCACATCTTCGGCGAGATGTACCGCGTGCCGGAAAAGATCCGCATCCCGTACTTCAAGGTCAAGATTTTAGAGCTGCTGCTCTACCTCGACGCGATGACTATTCCGCAGGTGGAAAGCGAGCGTCCGTACTTCTACAAAACGCAGGTCGAAAAGGTCGAGGCCATCAAGCGCTTTTTAACCGAGCATGTGGCGGAAAATTTCACGCAGGAGGAGCTACTCCTACACCGAGTTCGGCACGAACGAAAAGGGCGTGTCCGTCTCCGCGACCGAAACGCTCTACGGCAACGAAAAGGTGACGGAAGCCGACCCGTACCGCGACGCCGAATGGGCGGAAGCGAACAAGAGCGAGCGCATCGGCATTGAAGAGACCGATATCCCGACCATCATCCTGGCCGAGGCCTCTTCTGCGCGCGAGGGTGTGAAGCTGCTGCTCGACATCTACGAGAATTACGGCTGCGTGGCCGCCTCCGGCGTGTTCATCTGCGACAAGGACGAGGTCTGGTACGTTGAAAATTGCAGCGGCACGCAGTATGTCGCCATCAAGCTCAACGACAACATGATCTTCCTTGAGCCCAACATGGCCGTCATCGGCCGCGTCGATCTGGACGATGAGAACGTCATCGCCTCCAAGGACCTGATCGCGGTGGCGAAGAAGGCCGGAACGTTCGTCGGCGACGAGGCAAAGAACATCATCGACTTCCGCGCGTCCTATGCCCGTATCAGCGAGAAGATGGACCAGCGCATGATCGACGGCCTGAACTACCTGAACGCTACTTACAAGTACGACAGCGACGCGCTCGTGGCTGACAACACGAAATTCACCATCTCCAACCTTGACGCAAGCGACAAGCTCGTCGCGCTCTACACCAACATCAAGGCCGACCGCAAGCTCGACAAGGACGATGTGTTCGGCTACTACAAGCTCTCCTCCATCGGCAAGGTCAGCAACCAGGAGATCGAGATCTTCCAGCTCTTCAAGGATCGTCCGGTCGAGACCGCGACCGTGGGCTGGGTCGGCGTCGGCAACATGTCCTACAACGTGTTTGTCCCGTACTATCCCATGCTGATCGACAGCATGTACTCCGGCTATCAGGTCAGCACCGCGTCCGCGAAGTTTACGACTGAAAAGCCCGACACCTTCTGCACCTACGGCACGAGCTGGGCGCAGGATGCCGAGGGCAACTGGCAGCGCGTTTCCGGCTTCAAGGCGTATCCAAGCAACTGGAAGGATTCCTATTACTTCACGTTTGAGGGTCTCGGCGGTTACATCGCCAACGCCGACAAGATCACCGGCAAACCCCTGAAGGCCGAGGCCAAGGCCTACGTCGCCGATCAACTCGCCGCCCTCCAGCAGGAGCTCTACAAGGACTTCGTCACGACCGACCAGCTCGCCAAGGCGGATGATGCCCGCGCCCTTACCACCGAGAACGGCAAGACCATGGCTGAAAGGGCCCACAAGCTTGGCGTTGAGCTCGTCGAGTACATCACGAAGGACGAAGCGCTCCAGACGAGCGTGTTCACCGATGTCAAGGAAGGCGCCTACTATGTGGACGCTGTGAACTGGGCCGTGGATAAGAAGGTCACCTCCGGTAAGACCGAGACGACCTTCGCCCCCAACGACTCCTGCACCCGCGCGCAGGCCGTCACGTTCCTGTGGCGCGCCGCCGGCAGCCCCGAGCCGACCGCAAGCGAGATGACCTTCACCGACGTGAAGGCGGACAGCTACTACGATAAGGCCGTCCTGTGGGCCGTCGAGAACAAGATCACCTCTGGCATGAGCGACACGCTGTTCGCGCCCGACGCGACCTGCTCGCGCAGCCAGATCGTGACGTTCCTGTACCGCATGCAGAACAGCCCTGAGAGCAAGGCAGAGAATCCGTTCACCGATGTCAAGGCGGACGCCTACTACGCAAACGCCGTCCTGTGGGCCGTGGAAAACGGCGTGACCACCGGCGCGAGCGCGACGACTTTCGACCCCGCGGGCGACTGCACGCGCGGTCAGATCGTCACTTTCCTCTATCGCTGCCTGAGCAAGTAAGCGATAAAAGCAAACAGGAGAGCCCCCGAAGAAAACCTTCGGGGGCCCTTTTTTTGCGGAACGGGTGGGAGAAATATCAACAGAAGTTGATGTTGCGTTGAGAAAGAGTTCATCTGCTTGCGGTAAAAATATAAAATCTGATGTTGTAAGTTCCGGCGGGGATGCCCGCAGATGAGGTTTTTATCTTTCAGGAAGGAAGAAACGAACGATGCGAGTGAAGATTATTTCCGACAGCACGTGCGACCTGTCGCCCGCGCTGCTCGAGCGCTATGATATTGCCGTCACGCCGCTGTGCGTCATCAAGGACGGCAAGGACTTCCACGATGGTGTGGACATCACGCCCGCCGACATTTTTGCCCACGTGGACGGCGGCGGAGACCTTTGCAGCACGTCGGCGGTCAGCCAGTACGAGTACGGCGAGATGTTCGCGCGCTACGCGAACGAGTATGACGCGGTGGTGCAGATCACCATCGGCGCGAATTTCTCCTGCTGCTATCAGAATGCCTGCGCCGCGGCGCAGGAGTACGAGAACGTCTTTGTGGTCGATTCGGAGAATCTGAGCACCGGCCAGGGCCTTCTGGTCGTCGCGGCGGCGAAGCTCGCCGAGCAGGGCCTTTCCGGCGCGGAGATCGCCGAGCGCGTGCGCGCGCTCGCGCCGAAGGTCGAGGCGAGCTTTTTGATCGAGCGCCTCGACTACATGCGAAAGGGCGGCCGCTGCTCGGCTGTGGCCGCGCTGGGCGCGAATCTTCTGCACCTGAAGCCCTGTATCGAGGTGCGAAACGGCAAGATGGCCGTGTGCAAGAAGTACCGCGGCTCGTTTGAAAAGTGCATCCGCCAGTATGTAAAAGAGCGCCTTGACGGGCGCGAGGACATCGCGCCGGAGCTCGCGTTCATCACCCACGCGGCGGCGGACGCGAACGTCGTGGCCGCGGCGAAGGAGGAAGCGGCACAGTACGGATCGTTTGAGACCGTCGAAGAGACGCAGGCGGGCTGCACCGTCTCGTGCCACTGCGGCCCGAACACGCTCGGCATCCTGTTTGTGAGAAAGTAAAGGAGAAACCACCGTATGGTTCGCCATACGGTGGTTCTTTTTCAGCATTTTGCGCTTTTTCGCCAAAAGATGACCGCGAGCGCGGTGCAGACCGCGATGGCGGCGGCGTAGGGGATGACGAGCAGAAACGCGGTGCTCGCCGGTGCGCTGTAAGAAGCATAGCGGATGCCCCAGAGCATGTCGCAGTAGTTGAATGCGACGGCGGCGCACATCACGTCGGAGAGCAGGATCGCCAGCACGGCGAAGGTGCGGGACAGAGCTTTCATGGAGAGACCTCCCTGTTTATTTGTGTTTCGTACTTTTGAGCAGCAGCGCCGCGCCCGCGGCGATGGCCGCGACGCAGAGCAGCAGAAAAATGCTACTGCCGTCGATGCGGATCATTGACGATCCGCTGATCTGCGCGGGAACGGACGGGACAAGGATCGACAAAACGCCATAGACGATCAGCGCGGCCGCGCCGCCGAAGCAGAGAATGAGGCTCAAAAGCCGCATCGTCCGGTGCTCCTCCTGCGCTTCGGCGGGCGCGGCATCCGGCGCACCGTCTTTTAGAAGGTAGTCGAGCGAGACACCGAAGTAATTGCTCAGCGCGAGGAGCTTGTCGCTCTCAGGCATCGCGCTGCCCGTCTCCCTTAATTAAAGATATTGTTGGGTAAAAAAGAAAGGTCAGTCGATTTTGCCGA
>ERZ857750.4445-NODE-4445-length-10469-cov-4.897734_pt1 | contig 10469 bp, 8 predicted proteins | sample MGYA00519915_ERZ857750 | MGnify/ENA primary metagenome ERZ857750 (study PRJEB31778, sample SAMEA3449358) | human gut metagenome | biome: human gut; feature: human-associated habitat; material: faeces | place: United Kingdom | collected 2010/2012 ... | reverse complement strand
TAAGAGATATCACCCATGTGATATCTCTTTTTTGTGTAATAGGAAATTCTCTAAAATTTATTGTTACACAAAATCTACTATGGATGCGAGTTGTCGCCAGTACACGTAAATTATTTTAATAAATTAGGAGAGAAAAATGAAAAATAAACTATTAAGAAGAATTGCAACGGCAGCCGGAGTGCTAACTATGACATGCTTAGTGTTTGGCACTCCAACAAAAGCTTATGGAAAACAATTAAAGACAAATGTTACAATTACTAAGCTTTCTACAACAACAAAGGGAACAAAACTTCAGTGGAAGTCTAAAAAGAAATATGACAGATATATTGTTTATAGAAGCGTAAATAATGGAACATTTAAAAACGTCGATTATACTTCTTCTTTAGAATACATAGATGATGATATAGAGACAGGAGAAAAATATACATATAAAATCAGACCATTAAAGTATAAAAAGCATAACAAAAAAGCTTATGGAAATTACTCGTATGTTTCAGCAGAAATAGTTGCAAAACCTCTAGGGGTTAAGGACGTAAGCGTTGTGGATTTTAAAGACTACAAGTTTGTAACATGGGATTTAAATGATAGTGCGTCAAGTTATGTTTTATATAGAAAAAAGAGTGGCGGTAAGTGGAAGTACATAACGGAATTAGCAGATGGTAACGGCTCCTATAAGGATTATGATGCTTCAAAGTCAAAAAAGTATCAGTATAGAATTGCTGTAGTAGAAAACATAAACGATACTATTTATAAAAGTGCTTATACAAAATCATCTTATGCCGGTAATTTAAAAGGTATAGATGTTTCATATCATAATGGAAGAATTAACTGGAAAAAAGTTAAAAAAGCTGGAATTACTTTTGCTATGATTAGACTTGGTTATGGAACAAAAAAAGGTGGCATTGTTGATAAGCAGCTAGATTACAATTATAAGAATGCAAAGAAAAATGGAATCAAGATAGGTTTATACCTTTATAGTTATGCTGACAATAACAAGGAAGCAAAAAATGAAGCTAAGTTTACATATAAAATGCTAAAAAGTTATGGCGACATTGATTATCCAATCGCTTTTGACTTTGAAAATGGATATAGAAATAAACGAAAGTACAAGAAATCCAATACAAATATAATCAAAACATATTGCGATTATTTGGAAAATAGAGGCTATGATACCAGTGTGTATTCTTACATGGACTTTTTGAAATATTCAGTGTATTACAAAAAGATATCTGACTATGGAGTATGGCTTGCAAGATGGACACATAATACAAAGAATTTTTATGATGGTGGTATTCCAAATGTTCAAATGTGGCAGTATTCTGACAGAGGAACTGTAAGGGGAATTAATTCAAGAGTAGATTTGAATTGGAATATAATAAAATAGTATTCGTATTCTTTTAATATTATTTTTCATGTAAGATTAAATTATAGTTGATAAAAGTCCGTATATTTATTAAGTTTTAGTTTATGAAGGTTGAGTTAGGATTTCTCGAATTTTCATATATTTACCTATTTTGAATTTTTCGTATTTTTATTGATTTCTGGTTGACAGAGAAAAGGATATGATGTAAAATAAGCAATGTCGCTAAAATGTGACTTGTGCGTACGTGTAGCTCAGTTGGATAGAGCGTCTGGCTACGGACCAGAAGGCCGAGGGTTCGAATCCTTTCACGTACATAAGAGAGACTCATAATTTGAGTCTCTTTTTTTGTTTAATAAGAAATTCTAAAGGAATTTCTTATTAAACAAAAACGTTCCACAAGGGAGGGGTACTGGTGCGAGAAGAAAATAGTTGTGGGAGGGCACGTACTTGGTGTGTGGAATGTCGCAAGCGACATTCTTTTTAATGTAATAAATACTTAAGTTATAAAATAAAAAACAAAAACTTTGTTGACGGAGGGGATAAAATGTGTTATAAACTATTTGTATTAATCAGAATAGTACAATTAATACACATGTAATACAATAGAGGAAAAGAAAAAAATAAAGGGGAAGTATAATGCTAGAAACAAAAAATTTAAAGAAAGTATACAAAACAAAAAAAGGTGTTTCTGTCAATGCTTTAAACGGGGTATCTATTAAGTTCCCGGAGAAAGGACTTGTATTTCTTTTAGGAAAGTCAGGAAGTGGAAAATCTACACTTTTAAATTTATTAGGTGGTTTGGATAAGTACGATGAAGGCGAAATAATTATTAAAGGTGTTTCATCTAAAGATTTTAACCAAAGTCATTTCGATTCTTACAGAAATACATACGTTGGATTTATTTTTCAGGAATACAACGTTTTAGAAGAATTTACCGTTGGAGCAAACATTGCATTGGCAATTGAACTTCAGGGACGAAAAGCATCTGATGAAGAAATCAATTCAATTTTAACAAAGGTTGATTTAGAGGGGTACGGAGATAGAAAGCCAAACGAATTGTCAGGTGGACAGAAACAGAGAGTGGCTATAGCAAGAGCCTTGGTAAAGAATCCACAGATTATTATGGCAGATGAGCCTACAGGAGCTTTGGATTCTAAAACAGGAAAACAGGTTTTGGATACATTAAAGAAATTGTCAGAAGAGAAACTGGTAATTGTTGTATCACATGACAGAGAATTTGCTGAAACTTATGGTGATAGAATTATCGAATTGGCAGATGGAAATATCATTGAAGATATGGAAAAGTCGGTGAAGATTGTAGCAAAGCAACGTAAAATGAATGAAGATAATTTACAGTTTAACGACACAACAGTTGTTGTAAAAAAAGGCTATCATTTAACTGAAGATGACAGGATAAAAATTAACGAATATATTGATAGAGTTAATAGCAATTTAAACATTAAGGTTGCTAACGAAAATCAGGGCGGTAGCACAGGAGAGTTTGTAAAAACAGACGAAAGTAAAATTAAATATCAGGACAGAGAATTTAAGTTAATCAAATCTAAACTACCTTTGAAAAATGCATTTAAAATTGGTGCAAGTAGTTTAAAACACAAAAAGATTAGATTGACAATTACAATTTTACTGTCATTTGTGGCGTTTACATTGTTTGCTTTAGCTGATACTTTTGGAAATTATAACCATATAAAAACATGTACAAAATCAATTGTTGATTCAAAAATAAAATACGCTACTGTTTCCAAATCAATTAAAGTAGGCGATGGCACATACAGCCATTGGAACGAATACGGAAACTATTTATCAAAAGGTGATTTGAAAAAAATCAACAAAGAGACAGGTTTGAATTTCACAGGGGTTATAACACCAAATGAAGAATTGACTTTAGGTAACATCGACACAAATATAAAATTAACTAAAAATGATTCATATTGTGCATATGCAAATTCAGTGTCAGGTTTTACTACTCTTGATAACAATAAATTAAAAGAGTACAACTACAAAATGATTGCGGGAAAACTACCGGAAGGAAAGAACAACGACATTGCGTTAAGTGAATATGTTTTTGAAACTTTCAAAAAAGCTGGTTATGTAAATGGAAATAAGACAATAAAGATTAATGATTACAATGATTTAGTTGGAAAAGAAATTGCTATCGGAAAATCAAAATATAAAGTTGTCGGAATTTTTGATACACAGGTTGATTTAAATAGATACAAAGATTTGTCAGGGGATTTAAAAGGAAATTCATCTGCAGAAAATTTAGCATTGTATGCGTTAGGAAATGAACTTGGAAAAATTCAACAGTACAGTCTTTCATCTGTGGCAGTTGTAAGTAGCGAAAAGTTTGCTGAAATCAAAAACGATGTTCCTAATTTTGTTCAGATGATGAACTCATACTTAAATGTATTTGATGATAAGGCTTCAGTAGATGGTGAGTATATTGGAACAATTGACGACATAGATTTAAATGACGTTACATGGCTTGACGGAAAGAAAGATAAGCTTGCAAACAACGAAATAATTGTTGATATTAAGAGCTTTACTTTTGATGAAAACCATGAGACAACTCTTAAAGAAAAATTAGAATACTTAAAAACACATACTTTTACTGTTTATACAGGAGATGATGAGAATACTAAGGATCTGGAAAAATGTAAGGTTGTTGGTGTTTTAGATTATGGCAAGGGCGAAGATAAATACCAGGGCGTTTACATTGTTCCTGAGAATATATTTGGTTACAGCGAAGAGTGGACAAAAGGAAAAGGTGATTATGATTTTGCAGTAACAGCAATGCCTAAAAAAACTTCTGATATAGAAGATATTGTAAAATATTGCTACACAATTAGAGATGGTGTTAAATACCAGATGCAGAATTCGGTAACATACGAATTAGATACAGTTGATGAAATTTTAAAAGTAATGTCAAAGGTATTTTTCTATGTGGGACTTGGATTTGCGTTGTTTGCAATGATTATGCTTTCTAATTTTATTGCAACAAGTATTTCATACAAGAAGCAGGAAATTGGTATTTTAAGAGCCATTGGTGCAAGAAGTAATGATGTATTCAGAATTTTCTTTGCAGAAAGTTTTGTTATTGCAATGGTTAATTTTGTATTAGCGTGCACAGCAACGGGAGTTGGAACAGCAATTTTAAATGGCTTATTTAGAAGCAGGGTAGGAATTTTAATTACTGTTTTGAATTTTGGTATAAGACAGATTGCCCTATTATTCATTATTAGTATAGGTGTTGCAGCAGTTGCAAGTTTCATACCGGTTTACAGGATTGCATCAAAGAAACCAATCGAGGCAATTAGAAATAAGTAAACTGTAATTGAATACAGATAATTTAGAAAAATAATAAGACAGATAAAAACAGTAGAGAAAAACGATAAACTTTAATTGGAGAACATTAATAGACCACACATATTATAGTCAAAGTTCAAGAGGCGAAATCTTTGGTGGAGTCTTCTGGGAAAATTAAGATTGCTAACATTGGAAATGCAGAACAAAAAGAAATGATAAAAATATGAAAAACTTAAAAACAAAAAAGTATGAAAAATAAAAATGAAGAAAACAACAGAAAGAAAAGTATGAAAAACCGAAAGTGCTAACTAAAAGGAAAAAAGGAAAAAATAATGGGGGAAAACAGTTTTGCAATTATAGCATGAATAAAAAAGAAATATGCAACCATAATATCTAATGCAAAATGTATTAAACATTTTTTTAGGAGGTTATTATGGCAAAGAAATATTCAAGTTCAAAGAATGCGTATGATTGTAATGATTCTGTAAATGAAGCTGATACAAACAAAGCTTCAAGTAAGAACTCAGCTAAAAATTCAAGCAAGAATTCTTATTCATCAGAATCATCAAAGAATGATTATGACGACAAGGCATCAACAGATAGTTACAATGATGAAGCATCAGATGATGCAAGTGATTGCAAGAACTGTAGATAACAAAAGAAAGCCTACAATCTTTAACAGGTTGTAGGTTTTCTTTTTATGTATTGGGAAATAAAGTACAACAGTAAATGTAAAATGCCAAATGCCAAATGGTCAGGCAACTTTGTTGAATTTTGAAATATAATAGTTATATAAATTATTAGTGGATATGAATATGGGAAAATTCAATTATATATCATTAGAAGAAGCACGAACCAGAGCGATGGAAGAAAAATATATTGTCGCAGATTTGAGAAGTCCCCAGGAATTCTATTACTCACACGTTGACAATGCCATTAACGTTCCGAATCCAACAGTTGAAAAAATAGCACAGTACAATAAGAAAGATTACACATGGATTCTATATTGCAGAAGAGGTAGTCTAAGTTTCAAACTAGCAAGTGAATTATCAGATTGTGGATATAAGGTACTGGCTGTTGTGGGCGGTTACAAGGAGTAAAAGTAGAACTTGGGTTACTATATATAGGCAGGATTAAGGAATGATACTATTGTGGTTCATGGGAATAATGTTCCTGCATTGTTGCGGAATGTTATTGTGGCTGTAAGAGAATGTCACTTCGGCTGTTAAAGTTGACATCGCAAACTATTGTTATTATTATTGAAGAAGTAGCGAAAAAAAAGTTAATAGGCAATTAAAAAAATACAACAAAGATAGGAAGATAAATGGATAATTTAACATTAGTAGCACCATGTCATTTTGGTGTTGAATCAGTATTAAAAAGAGAAATTTTAGATTTAGGATATGAAATAATCAAGGTTGAAGATGGCAGAATCACATACAAAGGTGACAGCCTTGCAGTTTGCAGATCAAACGTTTTTTTGCGGACGGCAGAACGTGTTTTAATTCAAATTGGAAGAGTTAAGGCAACAAGTTATGATCAACTGTTTGAGGAAGTAAAAAAACTTAATTGGTCAGATTTTATTCCAACAGACGGAAAGTTCTGGGTTAAGAAAGCAAGTACTGTAAAGAGCAAACTTTTTAGCCCTTCAGACATACAGAGAATTGTGAAGAAGGCAATTGTTGAAAGTCTGAAAATAGACTATAAAGTAAATTGGTTTGACGAAGATGGAAGCGAGTACCCAATTAGAGTATTCTTTTACAAGGATGAGGCAATTATTGCCCTTGACAGTACAGGTGAGTCGTTGCACAAGCGAGGTTATAGAAAGTACACAGCTAAGGCACCTATTTCAGAGACATTAGCAGCAGCTCTTATTATGCTTACTCCATGGCACAAGGATAGAATTTTAGTTGATCCTTTTTGTGGATGTGGAACATTTCCAATTGAGGCAGCCATGATTGCAGCTAACATTGCCCCTGGAATGAATAGGGAATTTACAGCAGAAGAATGGACAAATATTATAGACAAAAAAGACTGGTATCAGGCAATTAATGAGGCAAATGATTTAATTGACGATGATATACAGGTAGACATTCAGGGGTACGATATTGATAAGGAAATGGTGGAATATTCACGTAAAAATGCAGAAAATGCAGGTGTGGACCATTTAATTCATTTTCAGACAAGACCTGTGGAAAAATTAAGTCACAGCAAGAAATATGGATTTATAATTACAAACCCTCCTTACGGCGAAAGACTTGAGGAGAAGTCTGCTTTAAAACCACTTTACAGAACCATAGGGGAAAGATACAAGAGTTTGGACAGTTGGTCTGCGTTTATTATTACATCTTACGAGGACGCAGAAAAGGATATGGGAATAAAAGCAACTAAAAACCGTAAGATATATAATGGAATGTTGAAAACATATTTCTACCAGTTTATGGGACCAAAACCACCTAAAAAAGGAAAAGTGAATGAAAAGAAAGAAAATAATTAAATTAATTATTTGGGGAATTGGGCTGGTTTGTATTATCGGAATTGCTAATTTTATAATTACAAGCGGTACTGTTGAAAGAAATTCAGCAGATTATGAAAAAGCTAAAATAAAAAATTGGAATGCCGTAATGGCAAAAAGTTCCAACAAAAAAGTAATTAATTTACAGGTTGATAATAAAAAAATAGAATCGAAAGATTATACGCTTTATATGAGTGACAACATGAATCTGATGATTCCAATTAATATAATAATGGATGTTTTTGACTGTTCCCAAAATATTTATAATAACAAAAGGGTAATAGTTGAAAAAGGCAGAAACATTGCGGTTATGTACATTGGAAAAGACACAATAATTTTTAACGACAACCAGTACAAATTACAGGATAAAGTCGTAAGAAAAAATGGAACAGTTTACATACCTGCAAATATTTTTAAGGATTATTTTAATTATAAATATACATGGGACAGCCAGCTAAATAAGGCGTTTATGAATGACAGGGCAGTGAAGGATTCAAAGCTACCTACAAGATATAGTTACATTGACAAAAAGAGAGCGGTGGAAGTTAAGGACCAGGGAAATTATGGAACCTGTTGGGCTTTTGCAACTTTGACGGCTCTTGAAACATCACTTATGCCTGAAGAAAAAATGGATTTTTCAGAGAATAATTTGGTATACAATAATGACTTAGGAAATGACATTCAAGACGGGGGTGACTATATGATGGCAATGTCATATTTAATGGCATGGAAAGGCCCTGTTTTAGAAAAAGATGACAAATATGGAAATGAAACTTACAACAAGAATGCCAAAGTTGTAAAGCATGTTCAGGAGGCTCAAATTATTCCCGAAAAGAATTACGAACAGATAAAAGAAATGGTTTACAAATACGGCGGTGTTGAAACTTCAATGTACATGTCAATGAGTAATGCTGACATGTCGTCAGTTTATTACAATGAGACAGAGCATGCTTATTGTTATAAAGGAAATAACAAGCCAAATCACGATGTTGTAATAATTGGCTGGGATGATAATTATTCAAAAGAATTGTTTAATGATAAGTCAATAAAAGGTGACGGGGCTTTTATTTGTATGAACAGTTGGGGAGAAGATTTCGGCTATAAGGGAACTTTTTACGTTTCTTATTATGATGACCTTATTGGAAAAAATAACGTTTGTTACACAAAAGTAGAAGACACTGATAATTACAAGAGTATATATCAAAGCGATTTGTGTGGCTGGACGGGAACTATGGGCTTTCAAAATGAGCCCACAGTGTATTTTTCAAATGTTTTTAAGGCAAAGGTTGACGATAAAATTAAGTCGGTTGGTTTTTACGGCACAGATACTAATTTGCAATATGAAGTATTTGTATGTACAGACTACAAAAATAATGCATCATTAAATGAGCGCAGTCATGTTGCAGCAAGTGGAAAATTAACAAATAAAGGCTTTTACACAATTGAGCTGGACAAAGAATATGCTGTGAAGAAAAATCAGAAATTTGCCATTATTATAAAAGTAACCAACAATAACAATGATAATGTATTCAAGCTGATACCGGTGGAAATGCAAACAAAATCAATGGAAGGGAAGGTAGACCTAACAGATGGGGAGGGCTATTTTAGCTCCAGTGGTGTTAATTGGCAGTCTGCCGAAAATCAGGGTTGTAATATATGTTTAAAAGCCTATGGGGCAAATTAACCGGGGATATTCCCCAAATATAAACCGCAAAACAGGCTGGAACACATTATGTACAAAACTGTTAGAATAAAGTAAAAAAACACGTGATATGAGCGATTTTGGACGAAATATTACGTGTTAAAAGCTTTAATATACATAATTGTTACATAGAAAGAAACAAAATGAACCTAGTTCCCTTTGTTTCTGACAAATGTCACTGATTTAAAGACGGTGGCAATACGTATAATACGAGAAAGGAACAAAACATGAAAAAGATAATTTTTGCAACTACAAATGAAAATAAAGTTCGTGAAGTAAGAATGATGATGGATGGACTGGATGTAGAACTTTGCACAATGAAAGAAGCAGGAGTGGATGTTGACATTGTGGAAGATGGGACAACTTTTGAGGAAAATGCCATTATTAAGGCGAAAACGATAATGGAAATAACTGGAGAAATCGCAATTGCCGATGACTCAGGGTTAGAAGTAGATTATTTAGATGGGGCACCGGGAATTTATTCTGCAAGATTTTTAGGGGAAGACACCAGCTACGATATAAAAAATAACTATATTATCGAAAAATTAAAAGATGCAAAGGGAAAAGAGCGTAGTGCAAGATTTGTGTGTGCCATGGCTGTAGCTTTCCCAAATGGCGAAATTTCGACCTGTAAGGGCATAATTGAAGGTTTGATTACATACGAGCAAAAAGGAACAAACGGATTCGGATATGATCCGATTGTTTATGTGCCTGAATTTGAGATGACAACAGGCGAAATGACTCCTGAATTAAAAAACAGTATTAGTCACAGGGGAAAAGCATTAGAACAAATGAAAGAAATTTTGAAAGGAAAACTTTAAGATTATGAAAAAGGTAATAATTATTAGCGACTCACATGGAAATTTAGATAATGTTAGAAAAATTGTTGAAAAAGAGAAAAATTATGATATGGTAATTCATCTTGGGGATTTAATTGGACAGGATGATTTACTAAAAGAAATTTGCAAATGTGAAATAAAATGTGTAAGAGGAAATTGTGATTTAATGTCAGAAAATCCACTTTTTGATGTTGTAGAAGTTGAAAAAAATAAAATTTTTATAACTCATGGGCATTGTTTTGGTGTAAATTTTGGCGTGGAAAAATTATGTTACGCAGCAGAAGAAGAGGGCTGCAAAATTGCAATGTATGGTCACACTCATTATCCGGAAAATTCTGTCTATGGTGGCATAATCGTAGTAAATCCAGGCAGTGTGAGCCAACCAAGACAATTAAATCACAAGCCAACTTATGGAATTTTGACGGTAGATGACAGTGGAAAATTGGACGTTAGAATCCAGTATGTTTAGCCGTAAAAATCAGGTTGAAAAATCTTTTTTAAAAAAAATTAAAAAAACGCTTGACTTTATTTGGCACTTACCCTATAATTACTCTTGCGTTGTGAAACACAAGGCAACACAAAAACACAGAACGGGGTGTGGCTCAGCTTGGCTAGAGCGCCTGATTTGGGATCAGGAGGTCGCAGGTTCGAATCCTGTCACCCCGATGTTTTGCGGGTGTAGTTCAGTGGTAGAACACCAGCCTTCCAAGCTGGATATGTGGGTTC
>ERZ857750.4441-NODE-4441-length-10478-cov-4.481627_pt1 | contig 10478 bp, 9 predicted proteins | sample MGYA00519915_ERZ857750 | MGnify/ENA primary metagenome ERZ857750 (study PRJEB31778, sample SAMEA3449358) | human gut metagenome | biome: human gut; feature: human-associated habitat; material: faeces | place: United Kingdom | collected 2010/2012 ... | reverse complement strand
GCAGGCACTCGCTGACCAGCCGGAACTTGCCGCCACTGTACAGGCGAAGGGTGTCGGCCTTTTCGCCGCCCGGCAGCGTATCTTTTACGTGCAGCACGCCGCCGGTTACTTTCAGCCAGCTCAGGCGGGTGCCGGCATCCTCGCTGACTTTGAACACCCGCGCGCCGAACTCGCCCCAGGCGGGCGGCATCCGGGTCAGCGTCTGCAAGCCGTGCAGCAGGGCATCCAGCCCGTCCAGCCGCAGCGCCGCGCCGAAAAACACCGGAAACACCTGCCGCCGCGCAATAGCGGTCTGTATCGTTTCCGCCGCTGCTGCGCCGGTCTCAAGCACCTCGTTCATCAGCGGCTCGCTGCACAGAGCCAGCGCCTCCGGGTCGGGCGCGGCGGAAAAATCCACGCACCCGTCCCCGAACCGCCCGCGCAGCTCCCGCAGGCGCACGGCGGCGTCCGCGCCGGGCAGGTCCATCTTGTTGACAAATACAAACGTAGGTACGCGGTAACGTGCCAGCAGCTTCCACAATGTCTCGGTGTGGGCCTGCACGCCGTCGGTGCCGGAGACGACCAGCACCGCGTAATCCAACACCTGCAAGGCGCGCTCGGCCTCGGCGGAAAAATCCACGTGGCCGGGCGTATCCAGCAGCGTCAGCTCGGTCTCGTCGGCACCGTCCGCGGCGGGCAGCGTCAGCACGGCCTGCTTGGCAAAGATCGTGATGCCCCGCGCCCGCTCCTGGCTGTCGGTGTCAAGAAAGGCGTCCCTGTGGTCCACGCGCCCCAGCTTGCGCAGCACCCCCGCGCGGTAAAGCAGCCCTTCGGCCAATGTAGTTTTGCCGCTGTCCACATGTGCCAGCAACCCGACGACCAGACGTTTCATACCCGTTCCCCTTAGCTTTCAAAAATCATGCCCCTATTGTACAATTTTTCTTGTCATTTGGCAAACGCTGTGCTATACTTATCCCAAATCCACCGAGGAAGGAGAGCACCCCTTTATGCGTTGGCAGTTTGGTGTTGTGTTCCAGAAAAAAGGAAACCCCTGACATACTGACGCTATAAGTGTGCCCTTTTTTACCTTGGTAACGCTGTAAGTGTGCAGTTTTTGCGCCCTGTGGCTTTGCCGCGGGGCGCTTTTTGTTGCCTTTTTACATAAATTTAAGGGCACGTTTTCGTATACTATCACGAAAGGGTGTTCCCCCATGAATTTACAAAAACAGCTTCGCTGTGTGTATCTGCACGCATTTACCTCTACCCTGCGCTTCACAGACGCCGTCTGGGTCGCGCTGCTGGCGGCCCGCGGCTTTACGCTGGCGCAAATCGGCCTGGCCGAGGGCGTTTTCCACGGCGTCAGCCTGCTGTGTGAGGTCCCCAGCGGCATGGCCGCCGATTTGCTGGGGCGGCGGCGCACGCTGATCTTCGGCGGTGCGCTGGGTGTTGTCTCCGCCGCCGCCATGGCGTTTGCGCCCAGTCTCGCGTTCATCTGCGCGGGCATGGGGCTGAAAGCGCTGGGCTACAACCTGCTCTCCGGCACCACGGAAGCCCTGACCTACGACAGCCTGAAAACCGCCGGACGGGAGCGCGACTACATTAAAGTTGACGCCAAAGCGTCAATCTTCATGAAGCTAGCCTCCGTCCTCGGCGCACTGGCCAGCCTGCTGGCCGGGGTGCTGACCTCGGCGGGCTACTACCTTGCGGACGCCGCGGTCAGCGCCGTCTCCGCCTTGGCCGCGGCCAACCTGACCGAACCTGTCGTCACCGACGAACAGGCCGCCCGCGAGAAGCACATCTTACAAGAATTGCCCGCCCGGCTGCGTGTGCACATTTTGGACAGTCTCGACTGCCTGTGCAGCAGCACACCGGCGCGGCGCATTATCATGGCCGACGCGGTCATCTCGCTGCCGTCCTACCTGACCTCGATGTTCGTCCAGCAGCGGCTGACCCAGCAGGGCTGGGCCATGGAATGGCTGTTCCTGCCGGGTCTGCTGGCTGGGGCCGCGGGCATGGCGGGCGCATCGCTGGGCCGCCGCCTGCACCCCAAACGGCTGCGCGCGCTCTATTTCGGCTGTGCGCTGCTCGTCGGCACAGGCACGCTTCTGGCGGGCGCGGCCCCGGCGCTGCTCTGCGCCGCCGGGCCGGTACTCCTACAGGGGGCACTTTCCGTCTGGTTCCTGCACAGTATGCAGCGGCTCAACGACGCGATCCCCAGTGACCGCCGCGCAACGCTCATCAGCGTGGACAGCATGGCCTACAGTCTGCTGATGATCCCCGCCAGCCCGCTTGTGGGCCTTGTGGGCGACCTGACCGGCCAGGCGGGCGCAGGGCTCTGTGTACTGTGCGCACTTGTCGTCGTCAGCGGCCTTGCGGCAGCGGGCAAAACGCGCTATAATGGGCGCGGAGCATAAGTACCCGATTTTTGTAGGGGCCGATGCCCGCATCGGCTCGCAGCACAGGAGGCAAAATCCAGATGACATATAAAGAAGTTTTACAGGCTGCCCAGGGTCAGATGGGCCCCTGCCGCGCCTGCCCGGTCTGCAACGGCCGCGCCTGCGGCGGCACGATCCCCGGCCCCGGTGCCAAGGGCAGCGGCACGGTGGCCGTCCGCAACTTTGACGCCTGGCGCAATGTACGGCTGAACATGGATACCATCCATGAAAATTTTGAGCCGGACACATCCCTGACGCTGTTTGGCCGTAGCTTCAAATATCCGTTCTTTGCCGGGCCTGTCGGCGCCATGACGCTGCACTACGGCGACAAGTACAACGATCTGGACTACAACAATATCCTTGTCCCCGCCTGCGCGGCGGCTGGCATTGCTGCCTTCACCGGCGACGGCACAAACCACAAGGTCATGGAGGGCGCGGCTGCTGCCATCACGGCCTGCGGCGGCGCGGGCATTCCCACCGTCAAGCCGTGGGACAACGCCACGGTGGCCCGGAAGATAGCGCTGGCGCGCAGTTCCGGCTGCTTTGCCATGGCCATGGACATCGACGCGGCGGGCCTGCCGTTTTTACAGCACCTTGACCCGCCCGCGGGCAGCAAGACCGTGGAGCAGTTAAAAGAAATCGCCCTGGCCGCGGGCGTGCCGTTTATCTTAAAGGGCATCATGACCGTCAAAGGCGCGGAAAAGGCCATCGAGGCCGGTGCCGCGGGCATTGTTGTCTCGAACCACGGCGGGCGCGTGCTGGACGACTGCCCCGCCACGCAGGAGGTGCTGGCCGACATCGTCGCCGCCGTGGATGGCCGCGCCAAAATTCTGGTGGACGGCGGCATCCGCACCGGCAGCGACGTGTTCAAGGCGCTGGCCCTCGGCGCAGACGCCGTGCTGATCGCGCGGCCCTTCGTCACCGCCGTCTACGGTGCCGGTGCCGACGGCGTCGCCGCCTACACAGCCCAGCTCGGCAATGAGCTGGCCGACACGATGCGCCTGTGCGGTGCGCCCACGCTGGACGCCATCACCCGCGATATGGTACGGGTCATCAAATAAAAAACACAATAAAAAATACCATGTTTCCCAGTTGCAAAAACCGTCGAAACATGGTATTCTTTTTATGCCGCTTTACGCGGCGGGCACTGCACATACGGCAGGCGGTTGGTCTCTACCCTCCGAAAGGAGGTGAGATCATGCGTTTTACATTCACGTTTTATGTTGGTCGCAAGACTATTACATTGAGCATCGTTGTAAAAAGCAAGAACCGCCACTCGGCCAAGTGACGGTTCTTAGGTGATAAATAAGAACTTTCATTGGAAAGAGACCAACCGCTTGTCGCAGTGCCTTTTTCTATACTTATTATAACGCTGTGCTGTCCCTTTGTCAAGCCGCAGCCTGCCGCCTCTTCCCTGCATAAATATTCTTTTTTCCGCAAAAATCCACCAAACCTCTTGCATAACCCGCGGTTTTGCATTACTATTAAAGCATACCGCCGCTTTAAACCGGCAGTGTGAGGGATCTGTGCGAAGTATAGGAGGAAGTATCATGAAAAAATTCATCAGCACCGTTCTGGCACTCGGCATGGCCGCGAGCCTGGCCGCCTGCGGCGGCAGCGCATCCACGGCAGCTTCTACGGAAAGCACCGCAGCTTCCGCCGCTGAAGCCACTGCCGACAGCGACCTTGCCTACATCAAAAACAAGGGCAAAATGACCATCGGCTACACCGTCTATGAGCCGATGAACTACACTGACGCCGACGGCAATTTCACCGGCTTTGACACCGAGCTTGCCACTGCCGTCTGCGAAAAGCTGGGCGTGGAGCCCGACTTTGTTGAGATTAACTGGGACACCAAAATTGTCGAGCTGGACGCCAAGAGCATCGACTGCATCTGGAACGGCATGACCCTGACCGATGACATCATGGCCAACACCGCCTGCACGAAGGCCTATGCCAAGAACGCGCAGGTCGTCGTCATGAAGGCCGATGCCGATTACAGCTCCACCGCCGACCTTGTCGGCAAGACCATCGTGGCCGAGGCCGGTTCCGCCGGTGAGAGCGCCATCAGCGAGGACGAGAGCCTCTCCCAGGCCGACTACGTCAGCAAGTCCGTCCAGACTGACTGCCTGATGGAGGTCGCCGCCGGTACGGCTGACGCCGCCGTGCTGGATCTGACGCTGGCCACCGCCATGATCGGCGAGGGCACCGACTACGCAAACCTCGCCATCAAGGACGAGCTGAACGCCGAGGAGTACGGCGCCGCCTTCCGCAAGGGCAGCGATGCCGCCGACGCCGTGAACGCCGCCTTTGACGAGCTGAAGGCCGACGACACGATGCAGGCCCTGGCCGACAAGTACAGCCTGACGCTGGCCGACTGATGGGCGAGGCAGCAGTCATCTGGGGCCGCCTGACCGAGGCGTTCTGGCTCAACTGCCAGCTGTTCGGTCTGACTCTATTGTTCGCACTGCCGCTGGGGCTGGTGGTGTCGTTCGGCTCCATGAGCAGGCTTGCCCCGCTGCGCGGCGTCGTCAAAACGTTTGTCTGGGTCATCCGCGGCACGCCGCTGATGCTGCAGATCCTGGTCATCTACTTAGGGCCCGGCCTGCTGGGCTTCACCAGCCCGTGGCCGTCCGGCGGCAGCGGGCGTCTGGTCGCCGCCGTCGTGGCGTTCGCCATCAACTACGCCTGCTATTTCTCGGAAATTTACCGCGGCGGCATCGAGGCTGTGCCCAGGGGCCAGACCGAGGCCGGGCAGGTGCTGGGCATGACAAAGACCCAGATTTTCTTCCGCGTCACGCTCCTGCAGGTCATCAAGCGCATCCTGCCGCCCATGGGCAATGAGATCATCACGCTGGTCAAGGATACCTCGCTGGCGAACGTCATCGCCAACAAGGACATCATCATGATGGCGAAAGAGTACAGCGCCAAGGGCCTGATCTGGCCGCTGTTCTCCACGGCGGTGTTCTTCCTCGTGTTCGTCGGTGCGCTGACGCTGCTGTTCGGCTGGCTGGAAAAGCGGCTGGACTATTTCAAGTAAGGGGGCGCGGCTATGGCATTGTTGGAAGTAAACGGCATCGGCAAGAGCTTTGGTGCCACAAAGGTGCTGCGCGACATCTCGTTTGATCTGGCCGAAGGCGAGGCTCTCGCCATCATCGGCTCGTCCGGCTCCGGCAAAACAACGCTGCTGCGCTGTCTGAACTTTCTGGAGACCGCCGACACCGGCAGCATTACGGTAGCGGGTGAAACGCTGTGGAGCGCCGCCGACACCAAAACGCAGAGCGAAGAAGCCATCCGCAAAAAGCGGCTGCACTTCGGCCTTGTGTTCCAGAGCTTCAACCTGTTTCCCCAGTACACGGCGCTGCAGAACGTCATGCTGGCGGGCCAGCTTCTGGCGAAGGAGCGCCCCGACTACAAGCAGAACCGGCGGCAGATTCTGGCCGACATTGAAACGCAGGCAAAGGCCCTGCTGGCGCAGATGGGGCTTTCTGACCGGGAGAACCACTACCCGCACCAGCTTTCCGGCGGGCAGCAGCAGCGCGTGGCGATTGCCCGCGCACTGGCGCTGCACCCGGACATCCTCTGCTTTGATGAGCCGACCTCAGCCCTTGACCCCGAGCTGACCGGCGAGGTGCTGCGCGTCCTGCGCGAGCTGGCCGAGCACAAGACGACGATGATCATCGTCACGCACGAGATGAAGTTTGCCCGCGACGCTGCGGACCGCATCCTCTTCATGGACGGCGGTGTCGTCGTCGAGCAGGGCGACGCCAAGGAACTCATCGACCACCCCAAAGAGGAACGCACCCGGCAGTTTTTGGCAAGCTACGGGAAATAACCGAAACCGGCAGACCGTTTGATTCAACGGTCTGCCGGTTATCTTTTTCTGTAGGGAGGGGTCTTGACCCCTCCGCGGCGCTTTGCGATCGGCACTCACGGCCCGGAACGGTCAAGACCGTTCCCCACAAATCCGCGTTTTCTATTTGCGATTTCCCCTCACGGAGCCTCCGTAGGGGCGCATTCTATATGCGCCCGCGCCGTCCGCGGCGGCGGAAGCATCCCCGGGCGGATAGGAAATCCGCCCCTGCAAAGCATTTTTTCGCGTCAACGCGCTATTACCGCACCGCAATGCACTCGATCTCGACGAGCGCTCCCTTCGGCAGCGCGGCGATCTGCACGCAGCTGCGCGCGGGGAAGCCGCCGTGGAAGTAGGTGCCGTAAACTTCATTCACGGTGCCGAAATCCCCCAGATCCTGCACAAATACTGTCGTCTTGACGACATTGTCCAGCGTCAGACCGGCCTCCTGCAGCACGGCCTGCAGATTCTTGAGCGCCTGGTGCGTCTGGGCCTGCACGCCCTCGGCCAATGCGCCGGTGGCGGGGTCCAGGCCGAGCTGGCCGCTGCAATAGACGGTGTCACCGGTGTCAACCGCCTGGGCATAGGGGCCCAGGGCGGCGGGTGCGTTCGTGGTAGCAATACGCTTCATAATACTAAACACTCCTCTATATCATTTTTCAGGCTCGTCGGTCTTGGGCGGCCATACAAAGCCGCGCCGGGCCAGACAATCCTGCAAAAACTCCGTTGCCTGCTTCGTGTAGGCGTCGTTGTCGTGGTAGTAGCTCACGGCGTGCTCTGCGCCGTGTACCGTCAAAAATTTCTTGCCTTTCGCGCGGCAGGCTTCATAGTTGCGCTTCCCCATATCATAGGGTACAAAGCCGTCCGCGTCGCCGTGGACAAACAAAATCGGCACCTTGCTCTGCGCTGCGGCGGCCTCGCAGTCGGCGTCCTCGGGGTCAAAGTGGCCGAACAGGATCGCGCCCAGCCGTCCAACCGCATAGGTCAGCTCCAGCGGCATGCCGGGCAGATACTCCGGCAGACACTTGCGGGTGATCTCCCGCGGGCTGGTGTAGCCGCAGTCCGCCACAATGCCGCAGACGTTGTCCGGCAGGTTCAGCCCGGCGGCCAGCAGCACGGTGGCCGCACCCATCGAGACGCCCATCAAAAAGATCGGCACCTCGGGGCCGAAGCGGCTCCGCGCCCAGACCGTCCAGTCGCGGGCGTCGTAGCGCTCCTTCACGCCCATCGTAATCGTATGGCCGCCGCTGTAGCCGTGGGCGCGCTGGTCGGGCAGCAGCACATTGTAGCCCAGCGCCGTACACAGCGTATAGCCGCCCAGGCCGTCCCGCTCCGCATAGCCGCGGTAGCCGTGGAAGATGATTGCCAGCGGCGCGCCGTCGGCGTGGTGGTAGTAGCGTGCGGCCAGCGGCGTACCGTCCTGCGCCGTGATGTGCACGGCCTTGAACATATCCCGCGCCAGCGCGTCGGCGTCGGGGCCCATGGCCTTGCGGTAGCACTCCCGCGTGGGCATATCCGCCGGGGAGGGCACCTTCGTCGTCGGCTTCTGGTAAAAGGCAACGCGGTAGACGGCATACGCCGCGCCCAGCACCGCCGTGCCCGCCGCGGCCCCTGCCGCCAAAAGAGGATGCTTTTTCATAACGGTCACCTCGTTTTCACTTTCCCAGATTATAACAAATTTCCCGGCATATCGCAACGATGTACCAAAAAAGTTTACACTTGCCAGCGCGGCACTTTCGCGGTATAGTAAAAGCATTCCATAAATGGAGGCCGCCCCCATGAGCGAACTGACCCAGACCCTGAAGATACTCGTCACCCGCTACCCCGGCACAATGGCCGAGCTGGCCCGCAAAGCGTCGATCGACCGCTCCACGCTGTACAAAATTGTAAGCGGTCAGCGCACCCCGCGGGAGTTCCAGCTGGAGCACCTGGCCGACGCGCTGGAATTGAGCGAGGAAGAGAAATCCGCCCTGCTGCTGCAATACAAGCAGCGTGGCCGCGGCCCCGATCCCAAGCTGCGCGCCGAGCTGCACCACCTGCTGGAGGTCTCTTTCCGGGTGGAGGATTTCACCCACCGCGAGGGCCTTGTCTCCAACGAAGCCGCCGGCCATCTGCACTGCAGCGAGCAGTACATAGAGGGCAGCCGCGCAGTCGCCGCCGCCGTGGCATCGCTGGTGGCCAACCACATTCTGTCCGGCGATACCCGCCCGCTGCTCCTCTCGCCGTTCACAAACCCCACGCTGGACCATGTGCTGGTGGAACGCTTTTCGGCAGCGGACGGCGCACCCGTCGCACTGTCCCAGCTGCTGGTTTATGCCGAGAACCGCGACATTCCCCGGGAATGGGTGTCCGGCGTGTCCATCCTGACCCGCACACTGCCGTTCCTTTTCCTGCCCAAGCTGAATTACGAGGCCCGCGTCGTGCGCCACGTCATGACCGAGCCCAGCCCCGGCACGCTGATGCCTGTCTATCTGCTGCTGCCCAAGGCCGCCGTCATGATGGACATCCAGGGCCAGAAGGCTTACATCATCATGGACCGCCAGGCCGTCGAAAATCTGCGCCTTGCGTTCAGCCGCAAATATCTCAACGCCGCATCGGTGCTGAAGCTCGCCACCGATGCCCACGACTTTTCGGAATCCATGGCGCTGTACAACGACCTCTTTTCGGAAAAGCGCCGCTGCTCCATGATCCGCTACCAGCCGCCGTTCGCCCTGTTTGCCGACGAGAAAATGGCCCTGCAGCTTGTCCGGCCCGGCGCCGCGCTGCAGTCCCTGCCCGCCCTGCTCGAACACCTGCAGATGTGGAGCGCCCAGGCCCCAGACCTCTATTTCTGTGAGGAAGGTCTTTTGCAGTTTGTACGCACCGGGAAAATGTTCGACATTCCGCCGGATCTGTGCGATGCGCCGGACATTCCCACCCGCCGGGAGCTGCTCCTGCGGCTGCGCCGCGCTGCGGAGTCTGACCGCCGCACCCTGCGCATCGTGGACTCTGCCCGGCTGGCGCCGACTCCGTCGATGAGCGTCAATGTTTTTCAGGGCCGCGGCGTTGTGTTCTGCCAGGCTATCCGGGAGCCGGACGGGCAGTACTGCCGCGAGTATCTGATGCAGGACCCCATCCTGACCGAAGCCCTGCTGGCCTACCTCGATGACGGCCACGCCTCTGATTGGCTGCGCAGCCAAAAATATACGCTCGACTTTATTGATTATTGTCTGCGTCTGCTGTAAAATAGAAGCAGTATCGGTCCTGCCTGTACGGCAGGGCCCTTTCTGCAAAGGAGAAAAACAATGGCACATACCGAGACCATGCTGGAAAGCAGGGAAATCTTCAATGGCCGCGTCATCCGCGTGACCGTGGACAAGGTACAGCTTGAGGACGGCACGACCTCGACGCGGGAGATCGTCCACCACCACGGCGGCGCCTGCATCCTGCCTGTGGACGCCGACGGCAGCGTGACGATGGTACGTCAGTTCCGCTACGCCTTCGGCGAGGAGATCTGGGAGCTGCCCGCCGGTAAGCTCGAAGCGGACGAGGACCCGTTTGAGGCCGCCAAGCGCGAGCTGAGCGAGGAGTGCGGCCTGACCGCCGACAATTTTATCGATCTCGGCGTCGTCTATGCCACCGTCGGCTACGACAGCGAGAAGATCTATCTGTGGGCCGCCACCGGCCTGCACAGCACAGCGCAGCACCTCGACGCGGGCGAGTTCCTTGATGTCGTCAAAATGCCGTTCGACGAGGCCCTCGGCCTTGTGATGGACGGCACGATCAAGGACAGCAAGACCCAGGTCGCACTTCTGAAATACGCGCAGCTGCGCGCAAAAGTCTGAATGGGCGTTGAAATTCTGGACAACGGCACCCGCGTGCTGACCGCGCCGGGCGCGACGTTCGGCACCGACGCGCTGCTGCTGGCCCGCTTCGCGCAGCCCCGCAGAAACGAGCGTGCGCTCGACCTGTGCAGCGGGTGCGGCATCGTCTCGCTCGTTTGGCACGACGCCGGGCACCGCGGCCCCTGCACCGCGCTGGAGATCGACCCCGCCGCGTCCGCCCTCTGCGCCGCGGCCCTGACCGAAAACACCGACGCCGCGCACATCGTGCCGGTCTGCGGCGACCTGCGGCAGCTCTGCACCGCCGGGCCGGAGCAGGGGCAGTACGATTTTGCCGCCTGCAACCCGCCGTACTTCACAGCCGGTCCCCGCAGCCCGGACCCGCGCCGG
>ERZ857750.4430-NODE-4430-length-10500-cov-94.365247_pt1 | contig 10500 bp, 8 predicted proteins | sample MGYA00519915_ERZ857750 | MGnify/ENA primary metagenome ERZ857750 (study PRJEB31778, sample SAMEA3449358) | human gut metagenome | biome: human gut; feature: human-associated habitat; material: faeces | place: United Kingdom | collected 2010/2012 ... | reverse complement strand
TTGGATCTGATCAGGAACGAAAAGTTTTTAAATCCGGCCCAGTCACTGTGGAACAGGTTGTAAATGAAGCTCTTTCCGCCTGTGATTTTGTAGTTCTTGAATGCAATGATCAGACCGAACATCGGCAGGAAGCAGAACAGAATGTACCAGATGGTGGTCGGCAGCGCCATGACGGTCAGCTCCGTGTCATTCTTGGTCCAGCGTCCTTTTTTCTTTTTGCTTGGTTTACTCAAGATTTTTTCCTCCTTCTCCCGATCGCTCGGGCTTATCACTTTATCCGTTTATCTTACAAACGGAATCCCGGTAAATAATCTTTCCGGGGATGCGGTATACCTCGCCGCCCTTTTTCTGCGGTTCATTCATATGTTTGATCATACGCTTTGCCGCAAGACGTGCAATCGCATCGGTGTCAACCGCAACCGTGGTGAGCGGCGGACTGCACAGCTGTGCATAGATGGAATCATCAAAACCGGTCACGGAAATATCCTCCGGCACGCGGATTCCACGCTCTTTTAACGTCTGCACTAATTTGAATGCGGTGGCATCGCAGTTACAGACAAATGCGGTGGGAAGCTTCTCCGGCAGCAAAAGCGGAATGGCAATGCCTTCCTCGCTCCGGTCCGGGATTCTCCACTCATTTTTCGGGGAAATCCCCTCCTCCAGCATTCTCCGCAGATATCCGAGATATCGGTCGGAAATACTGGTTGTACTTCCTACGGTTCCGACAAATCCGATGTCTGTGTGCCCCTGCTGGATCAGGTAATTGGTCAGCTCATAGGAGCTGTAAATATTCTCGGTGATGACGGAATCGGATTTGTGGGTCTGATCGTAGATATCTACGTAAACCTTCGGCAGATCAATCTGTGCAATCTGCTCCCGGACACCCTTATCGAGAATACCAAGAAAGATCAGGCCGTCGAACAGTCCTCTGGTCTGTATCGTGTTCATGTCCGACGGAAGTGTTGCTGTTGTCGGAGAAATCATGATACTCGAGCAGGATGCTCTCTGCAGCTCGTAGATGATCCGCTCGTACATTGCCATATAAAATTTTCCTTCGTCTCCGGAGCTGAACCGCGGACTCATGATGATACCGACTTTTTTGCTCTTCCGTTTTCCGTAGTCCGGAAGGACATAACCGGATTCTCTCGCAAGTGCAAAAATTTTTTCTTTCAGTTCTTCTCCCACGCCGTCTTTTCCGTTGAGCGCCTTGGAAACTGTTACTTTACTGATGCCCAGCTTATCTGCCAGGTCTTGCATGGATACTGATTTTCTCTCTGCCATGTTACCAACAGCCTCTCTATTTGTTTCTTAACTTGTGATTATATGTTAGCATTCTTCAAAAAGATTGTCAATAGTCTTTTCGTTATTTTGTATATTAAAATTCTTATTTTTCCGTTTAAATTTGTATAGATCGAGGAGTATTCTTCTGTTTCTTTTGGTTTTTTGGCAGAAAATCTGTGTTTTTATGTTAAGTCACTTAATATTTTAATATTAACACAGCACTTTTTCTCCTGTTTGCATTTTTAACGAAAAAAGCAGCGGAAAGTCTAACTTTTTCATCTAATTGTCATACTCCCCGCTGTCTCTCACTTTTCTATTCTCTTCCATACTGCTGCCGGATAGCCATAGCCGCATTGATTGCCACCGCCAGAAAAAAGACGGCTACCGATATCCCTGTTCCCATTGTTACTGCTTTAAACACCCATAAAATTGTTCCGCCAATCCCGGAACCAAGATTAACAATATAGGCATTTTTATAACAGGCCGCCAGTCCGATACAGGCAATCGCACTGCAGACAAAAAAGAAGGTGTCAAAGAAAACATTGATATCCAGCGTTCCATTTACCCGGGAAAGGACAGCCGCTATAATTCCAAACAGTACCATCGCTCCGAGGACCGTAACACTCAGCTCCCTGCGGTTCATCTTCCGCATGATGGTTTCCGTCTGTTTCTTCTCCCCTCTCCATTTCCAAAAACTGTAAAGAGCCATCGGAGCCTGCATAAAAATCATAAATACAAAGGTCGCATATACCTTGGTCTGCCATGCCAGAATACCATTGCAGACCGCATAGACAAAACCAAACAGAAATCCCGGTGCAAAATTCATAGACACCATAAAATTAAACGTAATGCCGATCAGTGCTGTTACCAGGGCAAACAGCGTGTCCCCGCCAATCACCCCGGCTGCAGCGACTGCTGCAATCTGCAGCAGCAGAACAATATATTTTTTCTTTTCCATATTTTCAGTTATGCGCAAATAAAGGTAACAACACCCTTGTCATTGTCCGACAGACTTTCCATATCTTTCTCTGCGGTTTCCTGCTCCACAATCTCCACTCCATAACGGAACTCACTGAATCCGGACAGGTCCATCTTGAAGTTTGTTTCCCATGTGTTATTCATAATCCAGCTGTAAACCGACCGTTTATTATTCTCCTCTTTGTTATCGCACAGAAGGATTGGATGGGATTCCATCTCCCCCATGTAAAGTAACGGTGTGTCAAAAGTATTAACCAGAATCGTCTGATCTTTTGTCCGGTAAACGAGGCCTTCATCCGCAATATAATATTCCATATTGGTGCCAGGAAGCTGGTCAATACCAGGGCGCATGGTAACACCTCCGTTCTGGATCATCACTTCCGCATCCGGAAGATTTAATGATAATGGCAGATACAGGCTTTCGATATCCTCGCTTAATGTTTTTGCCACCCGGTAAGAAAACTCAATTTTCGGAAGATGACGGTACATTTTGATCACAACACTGCTGTGATAAGTTCCCTCCAGGGTAAAGATCAGTTCTACTTTGGTAAACACCGGTCCGTGATCCAGAATTTTCACATCCGTAAGGTCACCCTGATACTGCTCTGCGTGAAGTCCGCGGATATTTCTTCCGATCAGACGGCGCTCCTCATAAACGCCTTTCCGGATTTCGGTGCGTTCATAAACCGGCGTAAAGAACGTTTCCAGACCGGATTTGCACATTTCAATCTCTGCTTTTTTATTGTAGAAGGAGGTAATGCCCTCTCCGACTTTCCATTTGATCTGAAAGAAATCGTTTTCCAGACCGTAAGGCAGTTTGTAACTTTCCGGATCGTACGTATTCACAATATCGCGTACCCGCTCTGCGCCTACCCAGGCAGTTCTGGTGAACAGGGTCTGGGACGGAGCCGGCTGCTCTTCGTACGTGAACGTTTTTTCTTCCATTGGCTCAAATTCTGCCAGAAAACTTACCAGGACTCCGCGTGGATGAGCAGACAGCTGCACCTCCATCTCCTGTTTTGTTTTGTCATCGGTTACTTTCACGGCCGGAAGACTCATGGTCTCAACGTAAAATTCTACCGGGAAAATTCTCTTTGCATGGCTTGTGGAAACAGCTTTCACTTTGCCGGACAGATTGTAATACCGCAGGATATCACCCAGTTTATGGCACTGTTCATTTTTACGCATGGCTGCTGCCTCGTGTGCTTTGGACGCATAACTGGTTTTCCGCATATCCAGATTGGTCACCATGGTATCGTACGGATTCGTTACAGTAGCAGAATGACCCCAGGTGTGCTCTGCATACAAAAGAGAATTGTCGCCATAAGCCTGGATCAGCTCTTCGTTATGTACCCCTGTTTTTTCTTCCAGACGGTCGCAGATACGGTTCAGACGTACGGCCTCTTTGTAATGTTTTACCGCATATGGTGTACTTCCAACTCCATTGCCCCACCAGTCATTGATGGCACCCCGATACACCGGTGCATCCTGCACTTTGTCCCGGATCCGTTCATACAGTTCCTGCAAAGTTACCATATGCATGGTGACTTCTTCGCCATATTTTTCATTAAACAGCTCAACCGTATCTGCAATGGCCGGGTTGATCGGCGCATTGTCCGAAAAAACGCCGGAAACACTGGTGATATAGAAATCGTACGGATAACCGTTTTCTTCATATTCCTTTATGCTTGCAGAGAGATTCGTGTGCAGATTTTCCAGAAGTCCTGCCACATCGCCATTCTTTTTGCCGAAGTAATTTTCTGTCATAAAGTTAACATTTTTATTCAGGACGATGCCGAGGGCATTTCCAAGATTATAATGCTCGCCATTCCATACCAGCAGACGCTTTCCATCCTCATTTTCCCAGAAATACGGTTTCTGGTTCTGATACAGTGGATACATCCCGTGATGCGTATGAATGTTGGTATATAAAAATTCTACCCCGTTTTCGATCATGGCATCGCGCTGTCCCATAGAGATGCCGTTGATATCTGCAATCATGGCTGTTTTGATCTGAATTCCCTGCTCGCCGCAGATTTCCTGCATCGTATGGATTTTTTCTTTCAGATATTTGCAGTCGGCAAGATCATTGAAGTTCAGATAATTGGCAGACAGACCAATGTTTCCTTTTTTTACCAGATCGAAAAACTTTTCTTTTTCTTCCTCCGTTGCCATTTTGAAAAACTGCTCCACGCAGTACCATGTCTCACAGTTCCATTTCAGATCTTTCTGGGGTGTGTTGTTTTTGATTCCATTTTCAATCAGTTCGACCGCCCGGCGGATGTTGTTTGCCTGGTTATAAATAACCTGTTCCTGCAGATCGGTGTAACCCACGTCAGTGTGGGAATGATGTACGATGTAGACTTCTCTGATTTTGTGTGTCATTTGCTATTTTCTCCTTTTTATGCTAGAATGCTAACAATTGTTCTTGCAGTAATGCCATATCATTCATTTATCAATGATTTGTTTTTAAAATTACTATATTCACAGAAGAATGTGTAGGTGGAAACGACTTATGAATGAAAACGAATTACTTATTAAAAATCGCCTCCGGGAGGCAACTGTCATTCTCGAACGTGCTAATCTGATTATTTGCGATGAATCCTGGAAATGCGATTCCTCTCGTCCTCCTTTTTCCAGCTTTCAGCTGGTAATGCAAGGGGAAGGCACAGTACAGGTCGACCAGACAGTATTGCATCCTCACGCAGGTCAGTTATATCTGCTCCCAGCCTGTACGCATCAATCTTTTTTTACAGATGTTCAAAATCCCTATCGCACCTATTTTTGCCATTTTGAGATTACCTGTCAGCAAACGGATCTCTTTCAGCTGGTTCAGTTTCCTCTTTGTGTTGATGCGAAAGACCCGCAAAAAGCACAGCGAATTTTTCAGGACATTATTCAATCCTGTAAGCAGACGGATATTTCTTCCGCTCTGAAGGCCAAACAGGCTGTCTTTCATCTGCTCTGCTATTATTTTGAATGCTGCCCGCCTGGAAGTGTCTCTTTCATTCCACAATCCTTTGACTCTCCACTTTCCAGTGCAATTTCCTATGTTGAAACACATCTGCATGAGCAGATTACCGTACAACAGATGGCAGAAGTGGCCGGCTATCATTCCAGTTACTTTACAAAACTATTTCAAACCCACATGGGAATTTCTCCTGGACAGTTTATTCTGCAGAAAAAAACGGAAACTGCAACGCTGCTTTTAACTTCTACAGATCTGCCCATTTCCAAGATTGCAGATACCCTCGGTTTTGATAACCAGTTTTATTTTTCAAATTTTTTCAAAAAACAAACCGGAATGGCGCCATCTTCCTACCGCCGTTTATATCTGTGCTCTTGTTTGGATTCTTAAAATATTCTTCTGTTCTCCTGTGCAAAAAGAGTTTAGCACAGGAGAATCTCCAATAACATACATTATTCTTCCTGAAATATATAAAATTCTACGTTCTTTTTTCCATGCAGCTACCATAAGTTTTTATCACTTTTCCCTTATCGCACTGATGCTACCAGCATTCTAATCATTTCGCCCTCTTCCGGTACAATCCGGTATGTTCCGACCGCTGCCGGAACGATGGCGGTTTCTGCATAATGTACCGTGAACGCTGCAAAGCTACCATCCATGCTCTCGATACGGGCACTTCGTCCCTCCACGAGATTCATCACATGAACCGTGTCATCCATCGAAACGGTGTGCGGCCCGGAAAGTGTATAGCGGATTGTGTCGATAAATTCGCGGCTGTGCAGTCCGGTGCGCTCTACTTCACAGTTTTCTGTTTTTTCCATCGTTCTGGTCTGGCCGACGATATTGTCGTACACCCATTTGGTATCACGGTTCCACTGAATATTTTTCATACCGTGGTCGAGGTGGATCGGACGCGGCAGTCCATCCATGCCAAGGCGGCCCCAATCCCATAGTTTGAAGGTAAAGATATACGGTGTCGCACTGATCTCCAGCACCATCGTGTTTTTTCCGGAGCAGTGCACCGTTCCCGCCGGAATCAGCACATGATCGTGTTTTTTGACCGGGATTTTGTTGACATATTTTTCCACTGGGAAACGTTCTTCTCCTTTTTCTGCTGCACGGAGTTCCCGCTCCATCTCTTTTTTATCCACGCCTTCTTTGAGACCGAGGTAGACATACGTTTCCTCGTCTTCATCGGCATCCAGAAGATAGTAGCTCTCATCCTGCGTATATGGCATGCCGAATTTTTCATAAATATATTCGGTCAGCGGATGCACCTGCAGGGAAAGATTCTGACCACCCATCGTGTCCAGCAGATCAAAACGGATCGGAAATTCTGCACCAAACCGGCCATGGACGCGCTCGCCGAGCAGCTCGTGCGGTGCATACAGAACGAGATCCTGGGCCGGAACTTTTAACGTCTTTCCTCCGATTTCCAGATTCAGGCTGTTTTCCTCCGGAACTCCGTCAAAGCTCCACGCGAAGTTTTCCTTCGATGCATCAAGACCAAAGTTTTCCTTCATCCACTGACCGCCCCATACGCCGGGATCAAAATACGGCTCCATACGAAATGGCTGTCCGGCAAGCTGCTGCAGTGCGCCTCGGAAGGCATTTCCCGTTGTAAGAACCGGTGCATTTTCTGTCTCTGTATCCAGAAGATACGTGAATTTTTCATACCGCTCTTTTTTATAGCGGTCCGCCAGACGCCATTCAATGAAAAATCCCCGTTTATATTTCGTCAGGATCGGATCATTATAATTGGTACTGTGCCAGTTTGGCATGCCGCTCCGGTAGCGGAGCTGAATTTCCCAGCGGGTCAGATCACAATAAACAAGAACATCTGCCTCGGTCAGAAGCTCTGTCGCTGTACCAATGATCACGATCAGACCACCGTTTGTATCTTTTTCTTCCACACATTCTGACACATATTCTGTCTCAATTGTTTTTTTCATGGTTTTCAGCTTTTCGCTTTCAAACCAGGTATCTATGGTTTTATGACACATGATACCGAAAACACGGTCATCGGTGATGTAATCGTTAAATTCTCTTAACAACGTTTCTTCGTCTTTGGCGCAGTCTTCGATATCAAAAATCCGGTCCGGCTGCAGCGCATTTGCCAGTTCCATCATTTCTTCTTTTCGTACACCCGGATACAGATCAAAGGAAAGAATACATGTTTTCTTTTCTTTCTGTTTTTCCTGAACCGCCCGTTTTAATTCTTCGATGATCTCCTTTTTTTCATCCCAGATTTCATTTTCGTATCCTGTGATTTTCATTTTGGGATGTAACTCGTAGTTTCCATATTTCCTTTTTAAATTCATTTGGATTCTTTTCCTTTTCTTAATTTCTCTTCCATCCATTGAGTTGTTTCCTGCGCCGATCAGCCCCATCATCTTTATTTCAACGCTTTCGCATCTGGCGGATTTTGCAATTTTCTTTCACTGCCTGATTCACTTACACATTTCCAGCCCGTTGTCTGTCCGGTTTTATCTTTTTTATGTGTCATGTTTTTACAATTCCACTGTATATTTATAACGATTTCCCGGATAATAGCAGATCGAATATTCAAAAACCTCGCCGCCCTTCCGAAATGTCTGCCGCGTCCGGATAAAAATAGGCATCTGCGCATCAATTTTCAGTGCTTTCTGCACCTCTTCCGATGGAAGTGCCGCCTCAAGCGTATCCCGGCCGGATTCAATATAGATTCCATGTTCCTCCCGCAGATACTGATACAGCGATTCCATGTATGGCTCCGGCTCTGTTGGCAGTTCGCAGATTTTTTTCAGATACGTAATGGTATAGACCATGGGTTTTCCCACAGCATTCCTCACACGTTTCAGGCAATAACATGGCTCCGTCAATGGAATCTGCAGACTTCTTGCTACCGTTTCCCCGGGACTGATCAGTTCCATCTTGCAGTATGTTGTCTGCATTTCGATATGATGCTTTTTCATTTCTTCCGTGAAACTGATGACACCTTCCATCTGCTCTTCGACTTTCTCGTAGACAACATCTGTTCCGATGCCGCGCCGTGCACGGGCGTAACCGCTCTGTACCAGATTCGTCATCGCCTGGCGTACTGTCACACGCGAAAGCTCGTACTTTTCCATCAGCTCTTTTTCTGTTGGCAGAAAATCTCCTTTTTTGTACGTGCCGCATTCGATCTGCTGTTTCAGAATCTGTTCCAGCTGCGCATACAGCGGCGGTGCTCCCGGATTTCTATCCATTTTTGCAGTTTCTCCTTCTTCTTTTCTCTCCATAGCATTGTATTTTTGTTTCTGAAAATATTTTTGCTCTATTGTGTTTTTTCAGAAAACTGTGACAACAGGCCTTCCATGGCACGGCCGGATGTTTCCGTTTCTATCTGAATCCGAATCTTTCTTTTCTCGCACTCTCTTTCCAGTTCTTTTCCAAACCAGGAAAAACTTTTTGCAATCTGTCCGCCCAGAAGCAGCAGATCCGGCTGATATTCCTCCAGCACAGGAAGAAGGCCAGCCGCCACATCTGCTCCAAATCTTCTCCAGACTTCTTCTGCCTCCATGTTTCCCGCTTTTACCAGACCATACAATTCTTTTCCACTCCACACTTTTCCTGTCACAGCCAGGCTAATCTGCTCCAGCCCGCGCACAGAAAGATAATCGTCCAAAATGGAATCTCCAAACGGCTGTTGATAAATCCATCCATTTTCCGGCACACCTTTTCCTGTTTTCACCGTTTTCCCGTTTTCTACAAAAGCCGACCCGGCGCCGGTTCCGATGCAGACGCACAGAATTTTATCCGCATCACGACAGTTTCCGTACCAGCTTTCTCCCAGTGCAAATGCTTCAATGTCATGTAAAAACAAAAATCGTGCTGATCCAAGTTCCGGCACGCGCGCCTTGATTTCTCTTTCCAGTGGAATCCCGTAAATGGCATCGTACTTATTCAGTCCCTGCATCCGGCTGATTCCATTTTCATAATCAAACGGACCCGGAATCGCCATCCCAACTCCGACAACACTTCCGTCTGCTTCTCTCATCAGTTCCCGGCAGATCTTTGCAAAATTGTCCAGAATCTTCTCTGTGCTCTTCTGCGCCTGTGCTGGAAATTTCCGGATTTTCGTTCTTACTCCATTTCTGTCCGACACACTTCCTTTGATTTCCGTTCCGCCAACATCCAGAAGGATATATTTTTTCTGCTCCATCCCGCTTCCGTCCCTTTTCATCTTTTCCCCTGTATTTTTTCTGTTTATATGCCACTAGAATCTCATTTCTTTGTATTGGTTCTCCTGCCGCCTTGTTATAATGTTATAACCTATTCATTTTTCTGTTGCAAGCGCCTGTCTGCAATTTTGTCTGCTTTTGCAAAACTTTGTGAAAACGCGATAATACGTTTTATGCACTTGGCGCAGAACGCAAAAAATCCCCTGTTTCCGGGGTTTTTTATACACTCCGGACAGAGGATTTTTCTTATTTTCTACTTATTTCAATACATTTTCCAATTTAACAAAAAGGTTATTCATCTCCTGCACCACACTCTGCAGACTCTTTTCCCCGACATAGTTTCCAATCGCAAACAATGCCTTATACAAAAAATTAACCGCCCCCTGCAATTCTTCGTTTTGCTCTTTTGTTTCTTTCCGAAGCTGCTGCAGTTTTTCTGCCATCGGAAACAATTCCGCAAGAATCTGCTCTTTTCGTGCCCGGTCCGACGGTTCATCTGTCTCCATTTCTTCGAGATCATAGTTATCTGTTCTGCCGCATTTTCCCTTGCACACTGCGCAATCCGGATTCAGACGGTTCTTTTCTGCCTCCACGCGTACAATCCAGGATTTCCCCTCTTCTTCCCTCAGCTCTTTTTCCGGATTTGCCGCACAAATTCCGCCAAGCAGAATCTCATGCGTGGCTTTGTCCGGGCGGTGACCATTGCTGTCACCGCTGGAAAACTCCTGCGATTCACCTTTTGCTGCTTCTCCTCTTCCATCTACCGACCGGGCCAGACCGATCAGCGCACCAAGAAGCTCCTCTTGTATCTTCGTCATACTCATTTTTCTAATACCTCTTACCGAGCTTTTCATTTTTTTCGTCTTACATATTCCACAAAGCAGAATGTACCAATTGTAAAATAACTTTTAAGGGCACACGCTAATTACTATATCTGATTTTCTACAAAATTTCCCCCTCCGTAGAAATCACCACGGTTTTCACCGGAATCTTCTTTCCACTCTCTTTCAGTGCCATCTTCACGGCACGCTCCATTCCTGCGCAGCACGGAACCTCCATGCGTGCAACCGT
>ERZ857750.4429-NODE-4429-length-10501-cov-21.850086_pt1 | contig 10501 bp, 4 predicted proteins | sample MGYA00519915_ERZ857750 | MGnify/ENA primary metagenome ERZ857750 (study PRJEB31778, sample SAMEA3449358) | human gut metagenome | biome: human gut; feature: human-associated habitat; material: faeces | place: United Kingdom | collected 2010/2012 ... | reverse complement strand
CGTGAAGGTGCGCCTGAAGCAGGAAAAGACTTGGTAATAATATCTTTCAACCTCCTAGGCTGCAAGAATATGCAGCTACAACCTCATGACCTCCACATATGCCCATACTCGCACGGCGTTTCATGCGCATTCCAACCAAATGCTGACCAAATGCTTGACGGATTTGTGGGCAAGATACGGTACCGCGAGGACAAGCTAGGTTAAGCCGCAGGTCAGCGGGCGCATGGTTATGGTCGCGAAATGCATACCAGTGGCCCAATCGACTGCCAAAGAATTTTTTACTTCGTTCGTTCGTGGCTTATAAAGTCCTTTTTTGAACATTTTGCTCCGCACGATTTTGCTGGTCAGGCCACTTGTATCGCGCACTTACGGCGCGGCGTGCGACACCGCGAATCAAAAAATGCCAAGTTTTCTGCTTGCACCTTGCGATTCCTCGTGTATACTAACTTTCGCATTTAACGGAGAGTTGTCCGAGTGGCCGAAGGAGCACGATTGGAAATCGTGTAGGCGTCAAAAGCGTCTCCAGGGTTCAAATCCCTGACTCTCCGCCAGTTAATTCCAAAGCAGGCCTTTGAGCCTGCTTTGTTTTTACCCCACGCGGAGGGGTGGCAGAGTGGTTGAATGCGGCGGTCTCGAAAACCGTTTGGCCTGTATAAGGTCACGAGGGTTCGAATCCCTCCTCCTCCGCCATTTTGGTTGAGAAAGCTCCCGTAAATGGGAGCTTTTTTGTTTTGAGTCCCTAACAAGCAAATACGGCGGAGGAGGAGGGATTCGAACCCGCCAGGGCGCGGAGCGTAAAGAAAACGCGCCAGTGGCGCGTTTTTAGCGCAGCGCGGTCGGCGTAAGCCGACCGGATAAATTTTGAGCTCCGCTCAAAATTTGGACATCCCTCCTATCCAACCCGCGCCCGCATCACGTTCGATCCCGGCCCAAAATCACAAACGTGTACATCACCCTCCAAACCCGACATTTTTGACATCTTTGGAGGCTGATGTACATGTTTGGTACCTACACCCCCACCCAGTCCCAACCGTTTACCGAGCAATAGGGTCGCCAGACCCGTCAACCATGTACTATGTACGGGCATTGTCTAAACCCGCAATCAGAAGGACCCTATCTTGCCCATCGTCGCCGCTATGACCGTTACCTCACATGCCTCGGATGCCATGGTCGCCATCCCATTTTGGCTTGAGATGTTCGCTGTTGTCGCGGCATCGATCTCGGGCGTTCTGGTCGCGCGCGAGCATAAGCTCGACCTGGTGGGCGCCGTCGCGCTCGCCGTGGTTTGCGGCTTGGGCGGCGGTCTTTTGCGCGATATGACGCTGCAAGTGGGCAACGTCTACATCCTCAACCAGCCGATGGCGCTCCCGCTTTCCATTGCCACGGCAGCCATCATCTACATTTTCCCGGCAATCGTCGACAAGCCCGAAAAACTCATCCCCCTGCTCGACATCATCTCGGTCGGCATCTACGCCGCCACTGGAGCAGACAAGGCGCTGGTCTACGGCTTTGCGCCGGCGGTGTGCATCATGATGGGCTTTTTTACCGCGGTGGGCGGTGGCATGCTGCGCGACAGTTTTATGGGCGTGGTACCGGGCATTTTCCAGCGCACCAACTTCTATGCCATCGCAGCCATCGCCGGCTCGGCGAGCTACGTATGCCTTGTCATGAGCGGCGTCGTCAGCAACATCACCGCGTTGATCGTATGCGTTGCGATAACCATGGGGCTGCGCTGGCTGTCGCTGCGTTTTGACATCAAAAGCCCCACCGAGGAAGACATCGCACGCTTTTTGCACCGCAAAAAGTAGATTGCGCGGCCTCATCCTTCGAAATGCAACCGAGAGGTTCTTTTAGAGCGCCCATGCGTTGGGTACCCTGTTAGGTGCATATCGAGCATCTGACGAAGGATTCACTATGCCCTGCAATCAATTCCCGTCGACCCAGCACCGTAAAGCGTGGGGTCGCATCACCATCCTATTCGCACTCATCGCGTTGGCGCTCACCGCACTTCCCACGGCGTCGTTCGCCGGCACAGACACCGCAGGAAACGTACTTGCGACCGACAATGACGTCAATCCGTCCGGCGTCGAGGGTGACCTGTACTGGGCCGGTCAGGCCCTCAACCTGGACGACACCTCCATCGACCGCGATATCATCGCCGCGGGCGATACCCTCTCGATCCGCGACTGCACGGTGGGCGGCGCCGTCCGTCTGGCAGCACGCACAATCGACATTGCCAAGGCCACGGTTAATGGCAGCGTAACGGTGGCTGGCCAGCATGTCGTGCTCAACACCGGCAGCACCGCCAACTGTTTTTACGCGATGGGCGAGACGGTTGCCCTGCGAGGCTCCACCAAGTCGGCAGCGCTTGCGGGCGACACGGTGACCATCGATGGCACCGTCGATGGCGATGTTGAGGTTTGGGCCGACAAGCTCATTCTGGGCAAGAACGCCCGCATCACCGGCACCGTAAACGCGCACGTCTCCGAGGACCCCGAGCGTGCCGCGGGAGCCGAGGTCGGCGCGCTGAAGATCGACCGTACCGAGAACGAGAACGCGACAACGACCGCCAATGACATCATCGGCGGCATCGTTGCCGCGGCGCTCTCGACCTGCTTTGTCGCCCTGTTGCTCGAGCTCGTCTTTCCACGTGCGACCGCCAGTGCCGCCGGCATGCTCCACCAGCGCCCCATGCCCCTGTGGGTGAGCGGTCTTCTGAGCACGATTGCTATCGTCCCCGCCGTCCTACTGCTGATTATCTCTATCGCTGGTCTGTCGCTTGCCGGAGCCCTCTTGTGCGGTGTTATTGGCATCGCACTGGTGTCGAGCGCCTTTGCGGGGTGCGCGATCGCGCGCATGGTCGGAAACAGCCAGAACCGCTACGCCATGGCGGCTGTGGGCGGCGTGATCGCAGGCGCCCTCACGGGGCTTCCCCTCGTAGGCGACTTCATCAGCGGCGTGGCCTTCGTCTTTACACTCGGCTACATCATCCAAATCATCTGGCGCAACGCCCACCTCAAGCCGCAGCAGCCGGCTAACATGCCAGGACTCCCCACCGCTTAGCCACCAACCACCACAAAGATGCCAGGTTACTTTGCACCAACAAACGAAGCGGGGCACTCGGTCATGTCGACCGGGTGCCCCGCTTTTCTTGGAGGGTTCTCTAGTAACTTTTTCAAAACCAATGATCATCAGGTCGGTAGGCCTGTGCGTCACTCGCTACGGAGGCAGCACGCCATTAAGCAGGGGGGCAATTATTTTTTACGACGACCGCCTCCCCGCTTGATGACGAGCGCGACAACAATAGCCGCCACTCCGATGGCAGCCAAAGCCGCCACCAGCACCAACGTTCTATCTCCCGTCGAGGGCATAAAGCCTCGACTTGCTTCTTTGCTTGGAGTGTTGAGCACCGACAGTTCAATCGAACCCGTCCCGGCATCGGCGGTATCAACCCACAGAGGGCTTTCGACCGACACGGTCACCTTGGGCTTCGCGGCCGCCACCTGTTTAACGTCCAGGCTCTCGGCCGTAACCGCCGCCGTACGTTTGCCCTCAAAGGCGGTGTAGCCCTTGGGTGCCGCGATTTCCTCGACGATATAGACGCCCGCGTCCACACCGCTCAATTCCACATGGCCATCTGCGCCCGAGGTGACGTACGCGTCGGAATCCGTCGACCACGAGCCGTCAGTCGTTAGAATACGTCCGCGGTCATCGATGATGCGCAGCTTGGCGCCCGCGAGCGGTTTATCGTCCGAGCTTGAGCGCTTGATGAGGCTGAGCCCCCAGGTATAGGCCGTGGCGTCATCGCTCGGCGTGCGGGTGAATCCGGCGTCGCCGGACTGGTCGGCGAAGGGAGAGCGCGGGTAGCGCAGGTAGACCTCGTTGGGGTTGCCCTTGGTGGCGCCTCGATTGCAATTGGCCCCCAACGGCGCGTCGTACACGGCGACCACGCGGGCGCCCGCGGCGAAGGCGTCGGCCCCGCCGAGCGCGGCGATCAGGTCGCCGGTGCGCACGGTGAAGGTCTTACCGTCGACCGCCACCTTGGTGGCGCACTGGGCCGTGATGTCGGTCCAGCCCTTCGCGGGCTCGGTGCCGACGCGGCCGTCCTTGTCGGTCTGGACCGCGTCGAAGCCGCCGTCCGCGCCCGCCGCCACGTACACGCGCATGCTCGCGGCGACCTTGGAGGGGTCGAGCCCCGCGCTCATGGTGTCGACGAACCGCACCGTATAGGTGTCGTAGGCCGTGAGGCCCGCCGGGACCGTGGCAGAGAGGCGCCAGTACAGGTCGTCGGCGACCGTGGCGTCGGCGGCCTTCTGCCAGGCGGCGGCGCTGTCCTCCAGCACGTGCTTGGACACCTTGGGGGTCGCGGCCTTGGGCTTGACGCTGACGGCGCTGCCGCCCACCAGGGCCATGATCGGCGCGGTGCCGGCCTCGCCCTGGGAAATGGCGTCATCGTCGGCGACGATGAGCCAGTAGCCGCAGGGCAGCTCGGCCGTCGTGCCCGCGTTAAGGGCCACGGAAGGCGCACCGGCATTGTAAATCGCACGGGCAAGCTTTGCCGCTAGCGTGGTCGTCATGTGCCCGTCGGCATTCATCCATTCGGCAGCCTCTTGCGCCGTCGATGCCGAGTTATCAAGCCCTGCATCATGAAGCACGGGAAGGGCAGCTTGGCGAACCGTGTCATTCGCCCACGCTACATCAGTTGCGACCTTTTGGTCGGCATCGGCATCGTCGACAACGGTCGCCGAAAAGAGCTGGTACGCGTCGTAACGTGTCGCGACTGTACCGTCCACCGTAATGGCTCCGGTGTCGGCAGCACGGGCCGTTCCAGGGGCGATCGCAAAAGCGAAGACGACGGCCATGGACATCACCACGACGGCCAACATATGACGGAGTACTTTACTCACGACGACCACTCCGATCAAGATCACGATGGCGGCGAGCATGCATCCACGTCGCGGCAAAACACAGCATCGAAGCACCAGCTAAATACGTCATAGTCAAACCAGCCCCGCCCGCCTCAGGTAGCGTAGTCGAATACTTGTTGGTAAAGGTCGGCGGATCCTGAGAGCCATCGCCATAGGCAACTACGGCGTTGAGTTGGTCCGTGCCATTAGTTACCTCAACCGTGACTTTGCGCGGGGTCGTGTCATAGGTGATGTGATCTTTAACATGGTCGATGGCACCCTCGGGCTCGACCTCTGAGATGGTGTAAGTGTAGGTATCGGCCTTGTTGTAGTCGACGTTGAAGGAGACATTACCCTCGGCGTCGTTGGTCACCGTCTGGAGCACCCTGCCGTCGCTATCCTTAAGCGCAAACGAGAACTGCCCCTTCTTGAATGTGCCCCCTTCAAGCACTTTCTTAGCCTGGATTGTTGCGAATCCCTTTAGACGATTGTCATAGACCCAAATCTCGTCCTTTTTGTCATCGCCGATGATCTCCGCGCCGCCGACGATGGCCTTCGCCTTAGCTAGCGCAACTTGATAATCCTCGTCACTCGCGCTGCCCCTGAGCATGATCCACACGGGATCAGCCTTGGCGTAGCCAACAGGCGCCCTGGTCTCCACAAGCTGGTAGAGCATGCAATCAGCCATCGCCTTGTTTTCTGTACCAAACGAGATCCTGCCGTTGGCGTCGGTGGGGACGGTTTCAAACTCAGTCCTTGCATTCTCGATACCCAACGTTGCAACCTGGTCCATATTCACGCTGTAGAGCGTAAACCCCGCATGCTCGAGCGTCGCGCCGACCTGCTGGGCGTCGTACTTGGTCATCGTGATGCTGTAGCCGTTGCCGCCCGCGCTGGCGGACGCATTTTGAATCTTCCATTTTTGCTCGTCGATCGCCGAACCCTCCGTCACCCCCGCAAGCTCGGCGGTGTTGGAAAGGGACACCTCTTCGCCGGGGTTTCCGGTCGGGATAACCTCATACTCGACCTTGAGGTATTTCCCGTCGGGCACCTCAAGAGTCAACTTCGTACGCGAGCCAGATTCATCCTTGACTTGCTCCATCTTCGACGAATAGTCCTTATCAGCCAGCGGTGACCAGGCACCATTCACCTGCTCATAGACCTTAAGCGTCGACGGCACCAGCGCGCACTTGGCATCCATGGTATCGACGAGCTCAAGGAAGTCGGTGCCATTTTTAAGGGCAACGGCAGACTCGTTAACAAGAATGGTGTATTTGATGCGATTGCTATTGGCAACCTGCTCGCCGGACTTTTTGATGACGTTGTTCTTAATGATGACGTCACCTTTACCGGAATCGAACTGTTTAACTCCTGACCCCGCGCTGGCCTTGTTGGTGAACTTCACCTCGTTTGTGGAGGTATCGAGCTCACCGCGCTTGACCGCCGTCTTGTACGTGAGCTTTGCGTAGCCGGCATAGCTTTCAAGCTCAGTCGTGGGGATGGAGAAGGTGACCGTATTGCCGTTGCGGCTGACGTTGTCGGCGGCGAGCGTCCGACCCGTAACGACCTCCTTGGCCTCGCCTCCGCGATGAAGCCCCGTATGTTTATCATAGGGGTTCTGCACGAGCGTATACTTTGCGGAATTCGCAACATAGCTCATACCATCCGGAAGGCTATCAACGATATTCAGCGGTTTCCCGCCCAGCTTTCCAGCTCCATAGTATTCGAACTCGCCATTTGCGCCCTTATTACCCTTTTGGCGGTTTGCATACACCGTCCAGTCGACGATCCAGGCGCCCTTCTCATCCGAGCCGTCAACGGTATGCCAATCGAAGTTCTCAACCCAAGACACCTCCGACTCCGCTTCCGGCTTCTCGACCGCGGGCATCGTTTCTCGGTTGACAACGTACTTGATGGGTTCGGTGAACGGCCACTGTAGTCTCAGGCCCGGTGCTTCGACCGCTGCGAAGTTTGAGTACCAGCCCGACAGCGCTTCTGATGTGGTGTCGTAGGTGATAACGGCGTAGTCCTCGTTCTCGAGAGCGGCTTTCACGTTGTCGGTAACGATGATTTTGAGGTCGTAGTTTTTCTTTGTTTCATTACCCGGATAACTGGTCGTTGGTCTCCAGTCGGTGCCCGGAACCAGCTCGGTATTGCCGATTTTAATGGTAATGGAGCTTTCGTCGACGCCAAGTTTCTGCGACCATGCCGACTGAAACGTGTCCTTCACCGTCACCTCGCCTGGATGGGCCGCATTGACGATCGCCTTCAGCGCGACCTTCGTCTCCCACGTCGCCCTGCCCGTCGTCGCCGCCTCATCGTATCTCACGAGCCTCTTGGTGATCGGCACAACACCCGTCAGCTGCGGCGTGAAACTGCCATCATCCGTACCGGAAACGGAACCTTTGCGCTCGATGGTCGCGCTGTTGCGCACGGTGTCGTACGAGCTCGTATCGTTCATCTTGGTGTGATAAACGATGCAGTAGGTGGCGTACTTATCCTCAAGGTTGTTCGGGAACGTATAGGAAAAGAAATTATCCTTAGGTTCAAGTTTTCTTTCACAAATCTTGACTCCGCTCGCCTCCGAGTCGCCTTTGTAAACCGTAAAGTTGCCCGTATACGTCTGTTTTCCGTCCAGATTATCGGTGAACATGTATCCGCTCATGTCGGCCTTGAGCTTGCCTTGGTTGAGCTTGACCGTCCACTTGATGTCCGACGGCGTGCCTGAGCCATTGGACTTCTTGATCATGTCATAGCCGAATGTAACAGGCTCAGCCGTAGCTGTTCTGTTATCGCTGTCGCTTGAGCCAGCCCAATTCCACGTTGCCTTATTCTCAGCTTTGATCAAATCGCCGCCGTTCGCGGCAACGCCGCTCTTCAGCACCGTATCGTACGTGATCGTGTGGTTGCCCCGGGAAAGGTTGCCCAGGCTGTCGAGGGTTACGACCTGGCCGTCGATCATCGGCTGGGAGTCAAGCTTCTTGCCGTCGAGCTTGAAACTGTCGTTCACAAAGTCGAAGTTGTCGCCCAGCGTATCAGTGAAGCTAACGTCCGTAGCATACGACTCTACGGTAAGCGTAACAGTCCAGGTAACCTTGGCCACGCCATCTGCGCCCTGGGAGAAGGTCCCCGACTTCGTCCCCGTGACTTTGCCGTCCTTGATAGGGATTTTGATCGTTCCCGCACCAGGAAACACGACAGATGCGTTGCCACCAGAACCGACATTCTTGTTTTTAAGCTGGAACGAGAAGTTTGCCGCGACATGAATGTTCGCAGGATTCCGTTCAAGCCAGCCCTTGTCAAACGTAAAGACAACCTTATTACCTTCGATCTTCCACGTGCCAGCTTGGGCGGCAGAAGATTCCGGACCCTCCATGAGGTTGCCACCTGCGTCATCAACGACGATGGTGCCTGGCAGCTCATAGACAGCGATGTTGTTCCCAGACGAAGGCGCCTTACCGCTTTTAAATTGTGCCGAAAAAGCTCCGTAGAGCTTCGAAGTAGACGTTACGGCAGTATCACCCAAAGGCTTATTATGGTCCTCATCGGTATACAGCTTGACCTCAACCGTTGCCGTATCGCCGTTGATCTCAATCGGCGTCGGCGTCGTCGCATCCTCGGCGCGCACGGGGGCTGCACCGTGAAAAACTGCGGCGGTGAGGCTAATCAAAATGAAGACCAGGGCCGCCATACCCAGCGACCGCGAGCGGTGTGCGTCCATAGTTGTCCCCTAATTCCTACAACACAGTGTGGAATACGGCGAATCGTCGGATCGAACACAAACCCCAACATCAACATGAACCTGCCTAGCGCATTGCAAGAACCCATTGGGGAGCAACTTCTAAGACGGTTCGTCTATGCCACAATGCATAAAATATAATATAGATACCAGTCATGTAAACCGCAGGTAAAGAGGTCTTTTAATTTAATACCAGTTGGTATTTACCTGTTAACGGGTTTGCATTAAAGCAGTTATATTCTGTAGAATTATGTATATGTTTAAACAACTTAACTTTGACCGGAAAGCCGCTCGGAGGGATAACCGCCCCAGCTGTGGTGCAAACGAACCTGTCCACTGCACAAAAAGGGCGCCGACCGCGATGGTCGACACCCTTTCTTGTTAGTCGCTATAAAGCCCAGCGCTTATTTGTTGACCTGGCCGGCGCGAACGGCAGCCTTCTTGCGGTCGGTGGCGTTGAGCAGACGCTTGCGCAGGCGGATGTTCTTGGGAGTGATCTCGACCAGCTCGTCGTCGGCGATGTACTCCAGCGCCTCCTCCAGCGAGAAGGTGCGGGGCGGCACCAGCTGAACGGAGATATCGGAGGTCGAGGAGCGCTGGTTGCCCAGGTTCTTGGTACGGGCGATATTGACGACCATGTCGCCAGCCTTGCTGCGCTCGCCCACGATCATGCCCTCGTAGCACTCGGTGCCTGGCTCAACAAACAGCTGACCGCGCTCCTGCAGCGTACCCAGGGCATAGGCAACGGCCTTCTCGGTGGTCATAGAGATCATTGCGCCGTTCTGGCGGTTGCCGATCTCGCCGGCATAGGGGCCGTACTCCAGGAAGGTGTGGTAGAACACGCCCTCGCCGTGGGTGACGTTCATGATGCGGTTCTTAAGACCCATGATGCCGCGGGTCGGAATCTTAAACTCGAGGTGCGTCACGATGCCCGAGGTATCCATGCTCGTCATGATGCCGCCGGAGGTGCCGAAGACCTCAACGACCTTGCCCGAGTACTCGTCCGGGCACTCGACGACGGCCTGCTCGACGGGCTCCATCTTGTTGCCGTTCTCGTCCTTCTTAAACAGAACGCGGGGACGGCCGACCTGGAACTCAAAGCCCTCGCGGCGCATGGACTCCATCAGAACGGACAGGTGCAGAATGCCGCGGCCCGAGACCTCGACGCCGCTCTTGTCCTCGAGTTCCTCGATCTTCATGGTCACGTTGTTCTCGGCCTCGTTGAACAGGCGCTCCTTGAGCTGACGGGCGCCCACGATGTCGCCGTCGCGGCCGACAAGCGGGGAGGTCGAAGCTTCAAAGACGATGGACAGGGTCGGCGGGTCGATCTCGATGGGCTCGAGCTCGACAGGGTTCTCGGGATCGGTGTAGACATCGCCGATATCGGTGCGGTCGATACCCACGACAGCGGCGATGTCGCCGGCGCCGACTTCCTGGCACTCGGTACGGCCCAGGTAGTCGAAGGTAAAGAGCTGCTTGACGGTGGCGGTAGCGCTGGAGCCGTCGTTCTTGACAACCAGGATCTGGTCGCCCTGGTGGATGGCGCCAGAGTACACGCGGCCGATACCGATGCGGCCGACGAAGTTGGAGTGGTCGATGGTCACGCACTGCATGGCCAGCGGGGCGTTCTCGTCAACCTCGGGCGCGGGCATGTCGTCGATAATCATATCGAGCAGCGGGTACATGTCCATGTTGCCGTCGTTAGGGTCAAGACGGGCAAAGCCGTTCATGGCGCTGGCGTAGACCACGTGCTCCATGGCGAACTCAAGCTGGTCGTCGGTGGCGCCCAGGTCGGCCATGAGGTCCAGGCAGTCGTTGTAGGCCTTCTCGGGGTTGGCGCCCGGACGGTCGATCT
>ERZ857750.4428-NODE-4428-length-10503-cov-26.571401_pt1 | contig 10503 bp, 9 predicted proteins | sample MGYA00519915_ERZ857750 | MGnify/ENA primary metagenome ERZ857750 (study PRJEB31778, sample SAMEA3449358) | human gut metagenome | biome: human gut; feature: human-associated habitat; material: faeces | place: United Kingdom | collected 2010/2012 ... | reverse complement strand
GCAGGATCTCGCCAGCCATAGCAGCGGAATGGGTCATGCCGGAGCAGCCGATGGTCTCCACCAGAGCCTCCTCGATGACACCGTTCTTGATGTTCAGAGACAGCTTGCAGGTGCCCTGCTGGGGTGCACACCAGCCCACACCATGGGTGTAGCCGCTGATGTCCTTGATCTCATAGGCCTTGACCCATGCGCCCTCTTCGGGGATGGGAGCCGGACCATGCTTAGGACCTTTGGTGATCGGGCACATATTCTGTACTTGCTGCGAATAGGTCATAATCATACTCTCCTTTTGACAAATTGATGCCATTGGCAGGGGGTGTCCTGCCGTTTGCATTGACCGGCTGCGCCGCTCTCTTCCGCGCCACGCCGGTACTACCACGCATAATTTTATTATAGAGAACCTTGGCGGAATTTGCAAGACGTTTTGCGGATTTTTTCACAAGCATTTTTAACGGTTATTTGTAGCTAACTAGCACTTTCACCGCTTTCGCTGCCCAGTTCGTCACATTTCTATCATATTTGTCAAAAGGAATATCTTGCGCTGTCCAGTTCAGTTTTTTCTGGGCGGCTGTTGGGCCCTGACAGGCCGGAGCGTCCAGATACACACAAAGCCCGCCGCCGCGCCTGCCATGGCCAGCCAGTGCCGCCCTGTGGCAAGACCCCAGAGGTTCGCTGCAAAGGGGAAGGCAAGGCTGCCCACGCTCTGTCCCAGCGCCAGAAAGCCGTAGTTCACCCCGGCATGGGGCAGGCCGAACAGGTCGGTGGAGAGGGAAGGCAGCACCGCCGCCAGCGCCGAATAACAGAAGGTGAGCCCTGCGTACACAGCCACAACGAGCCAGCCCTGCGCGAACAGGAAGGCCGCCGAAAGCCCCAGCGACACGCCGAACAGGATCAGGTCAGTGGGGCGGCGGCCGATCCGGTCGCTGAGCAGGGGCATCAGCAAGCGGCCCGCCGCGCTGCCCACGCTGCCCAGCACCACACTCCACAGGGCAGCGCCCTCGTCCAGGCCCCGCTCCATGCCCAGCTTTAAGATGATGGGGCTGAATAGCAGCACCGCCGGGGTGGAACAGCAGACCGCTCCGGCGCAGAGCCAGTACTGTTTTGTTCTGAGCATCTGCAACGGGGCAAGGTCGAGGGCCGGGGTGCCCTTTTCCCTGCCCTGCTCCTCGGGCTTCTGTTTTGCCGGGGGCGGGTCGGTGAGCAGGGCACTGCCCATAAGGCAGACCGGCAGCGTGAGTGCCCCCAGCGCCCAGAACGCCCCCCGGATCCCCTGCACCGGGCCAAAGCCCTTCAGCGCCGTGCGGACGAATCCGGTCAGGAACGCACCGCTCAGGCCCACCGCGCCGCCAATGACCCCCGTGGCAAGGCCCTTGCGCCCGGCGTACCATTTCTGGGCGCAGGACTGGATGGACGGGTAGAGAAACGCCGTGCCCAGCCCCGCCGGAATGCTGAACACAGCCCAAAACCATACCCCCTTCTCCCCAGGCAGGAGGGCCGCCGCAAAGAACCCGCCGCAGAGCAGGCCGGTGCCCCACAGCGCCGCGCAGCGCGGGCCTTTTTTATCCTGCAAAAAACCGCCGATGACACATCCCACCCCGAACGCTGCGATCAGGATGCCGAACGCATAGCCCGCGCCGTCCTCGGTCAGGCTGAACTCGTCCATCACCGGCTGCTGGAACACGCCCCACGCCGCAGGCAGACCCGTCAGGATCTGAATGGCCGCCCCCGCCGCCAGGATGGTCCAAGGGTGTTTTGCTGCAAATTGCTGTTTCATTGCCTGCCCTCCGAATGTTTTTTCCCTTACAGTGTACCCATTTCAATTGACAAAACGGCAGATTCCTTTATAATGGATAAAGTAACAACTAAACACGGCCTCGCCCTCTCCGTCATCGCTGCGCGATGCCACCTCCCCCAAAGTGGGAGGCTTTGGCAGTCCACACAAAGTTTACGGTTTTGCCAAGGGCTCTCCCTTTGGGAGAGCTGGACGCGGAGCGGCCTGAGAGGGCGAGCACTTGATAGAGAGGAACCAACTATGAAATCACAGGCATTGAAGGGTATGCGCGACCTGCTGCCCGCTGAGCAGACCCTGCGCGACTACATCCAGGGCAAGATCCTGGAGACCTACCGTGCTTCCGGCTTTGAGCGCATCTCCACCCCCATGCTGGAGGATATGGAGAACCTGGACAAATCCGATGGCGGCGACAACCTGAACCTGATCTTCAAGGTGATGAAGCGTGGAGACAAGCTGACCAGCGCGCTGGGATCCGGCGACCCCAAGCAGCTCTCCGACATGGGCCTGCGCTATGATCTGACCCTGCCCCTGAGCCGTTTCTACGCTGCCAACAAGGACAAGCTCCCCCACCCCTTCAAGGTCATCCAGACCGACCGCGTGTTCCGCGCCGAGCGCCCCCAGAAGGGCCGCCTGCGCGAGTTTGTCCAGTGCGACATCGACATTCTGGGCGACGAGAGCCCCAATGCCGAGGTGGAGCTGATCGATGTGACCGCCCGTGCCCTGCTGGGCATCGGCTTTACCGGCTTCACCGTGAACATCAATGACCGCCGCATCCTGCGCGGAATGCTGGAGAGCATGGGCTTTGCCGCCGACACGTTAGACTCTGTCTGCATCACCTTTGACAAGATGGATAAGATCGGTGCCGAGGGCGTGAAGGCCGAGCTGACCGAGAAGCAGCTGCCCGAAGCTGCCATCAACGCGCTGGCCGATTTCATTGCCGCCGGTGATGTGACACTGGATTCTGTAGCTTCCCGCTGTGCCGACCCCGCCATTGCCGATGACCTGAAGTATGTGCTGGCCACCGCAAAGGCCATGGCCAACGGCCGCTTCGATGTGGCCTACTGCCCCAGCCTGGTGCGCGGCCAGGGCTACTACACCGGCATGGTGTTTGAGATCACCTGCCCGCAGTTCAGCGGTGCAGTGGCTGGCGGCGGCCGCTACGACAACATGATCGGCAAGTTCCTGGGCACCAAGGTGCCCGCTGTGGGCTTCTCCATCGGCTTCGAGCGCGTCTGCGGCATCCTGCTGGAGCAGGGTTATCAGATCCCCGGTGCCAAGCAGAAGATCGCCCTGCTCTACAACAGCAATGTGGACTTCCCCGCCGTGCTGGCCAAAGCCGCGCAGCTGCGCGACACCTACAACGTCACCGTTCTGCCTCAGGCCAAGAAGCTGGGCAAGCAGCTGGGCCAGCTGGAGGCTTCCGGTTTCGCCGGTGCCGCCTTTATGGACAAGGATGAGGTAAAGATCTTCGCACAACAGTAACAGACGGGCGGCGGGAAGTTTCCCAAAGCAAGTGTCCGCTGGGGTGGGACCCTGTTGCCGCAGGCAATAGGGCGGGCGATGGAATGGCCCGTTTCACTTGCGCGGGAAAGCTTCCCGCCGCCCTTTGCAACAGCATATAATAAAGCCCTCTCGGTCGATTGGCCGGGAGGGCTTTGTTTTGTGCGGGTTAATTACAGGTTGTACAGTTCCGTATACTTTTTGGTCAGATAATCCAGATAGTAGTGTGCATCGAAGGTGCCGCAGGCGTTTCTGACGACCTCAGCAGGCTCCAGCAGGTGGCCGTACTGGTGCACCTTTTCCCGCAGCCAGCCGGTGACAGCGGAGAGATCCCCGTGGGCCACGCCGCCGTATACATCGAACTCCTGCTCCATATTGTGGAGCATCTGGGCACCGTAGGCATTGCCCAGAGCGTAAGACGGGAAGTAGCCGAAGGAGCCGCCCGACCAGTGGCTGTCCTGCAGGCAGCCCTCGCGGTCATTGGGAACCTCCACACCCAGATACTCCTTGTACAGCTCTGCCCACGCGGCAGGGACTTCCTTTGCCGTCAGGGTACCCGCAATGAGCTGCTTCTCGATCTCGTACCGCACCATAACGTGCAGGCAGTAGGTCAGCTCATCGGACTCGGTGCGGATGAGGCTGGGCTCCACCTTGTTCACGGCGCGGTAGAACTGCTCCGCAGTCACATTTCCCAGCTGTGCGGGGAAGAATTCCTGCACCTTGGGATAGATGGCCCCGATAAAGGCACGGGAACGGCCGATGAGGTTCTCGTAGAAGCGGGACTGGCTCTCGTGCACGCCCATGGACACACCGCCGGTCAGGCAGGTGTACTGCAGGTCATCCCGGATGCCCAGCTCATACAGGGCATGGCCGCCCTCGTGGAGAATGGAATACATCGAGGAGGCCACATTGTGCAGGTCGTAGTTGGTGGTGATGCGGACATCCTTGTTGTTGAACTCCAGCGTAAAGGGGTGTTCGGTCTCGCCCAGACCGCAGTGGCCCCGGTCAAGGCCCATGACTTCCATGAGATAGTCCGCAAACGCCTTCTGCTGCTCGACCGGATATTCCAGATGCAGGAAGCTGTCATCGATCTGGGGCTTCTCGCCGATGGCCCGGATGAGGGGCACCAGACCCTTGCGCAGGGTGTCAAAGAACACGTCCAGCTGTTGGGTGTCCACGCCCCGCTCATACTCGTTCAGCAGGGCATCATAGGGCGCTTTTTCCGCATCATAATAGCCCGCGAACCTCCGGTTATACTCCACCAGCGCCTGCAGGATGGGGCAGAAGGAGGCAAAGTCGTTTTCTTCCTTGGCCTTGTGCCAGACATCACTGGCGCGGTTGGTCAGCTCGCTGTATGCCATATACTCCTCGGCGGGGATGCGGGTGAGCTGCCGGCAGCTGCGGCGCAGCTCCTCCACCTCGCGGCGGTGGAGGGTGTCCAGCGTCTCCCGCCGGGCATAGAGCTCCTCCACCAGTGCAAGGGTCTCGGGGGCGGTCATCAGCTTCTGCAGTTCACCGGCCAGAATGCTCAGAGCCACACCCCGGCCCTCGGCCGTGTTCTTGGGGGCCACAGTCACAGCGTCCAGATACAGGCTGTTGGAGGCGCAGTTGTAGGCGTACAGCTTCTTCTGCAGGGTCTCCAGCGCCCGCAGCTTCTCATTTTGTTCCATTGGGTGTTTCTCCTTTTTCAGTTTTTGGTGGGAAATGCCGGGTCATTCCAGAAAAAGCGCTTCCGGGCCACCGGGTCCGGGTCCGGGATCTCAAACGTATAGCGCTCCGTTGCATTGATGACCGTGGTCTGGCCGTGGGTGCACACCCGGGGCAGGTTGGCATTATAGCTCAGGTGGACATGCCCGTGCACGAACCACTTGGGCTGGTATTCCTCCAGCAGGTCGTTGAAGCAGGCAAAGCCCTTATGGGCCCGGTCATCGCCATCGTTCAGGCCGGCCGCCGGGGAATGGGTCAGCAGCAGGTCGATGCCGCCCGCCCGGTGGGCCTTGAACCAGAGCCGCCGCACCCGGCGGCGCATTTCCCGCTCCGTATACTGGAAGGTCTCCTCACTGTTGTAGCGGATGCTGCCGCCCAGCCCCATGATGCGCAGCCCTTTCCAGACATACACCTGATCGTCCACACAGATGCAGCCGCCCGGCTCGCCCTCTGTGCGGTAGCAGCCATCGTGGTTGCCATGGACATACAAAATGGGGGCCGCTGTAAAATTTGTTATATATTCAAGGTATTTTTTTGGCAGATCCCCGCAGGAGAGGATCAGATCGACCCCGGCCAGGCGTTCCCGGGAGCAATAGTCCCACAGCGCCTTGGAGGGGGTATCGGAAATTGCAAGTATCTTCACGTCCGCAACACTCCGTTCTGTTGAGCTTTTTACAGCGTCGTCTCTTTCAGGCTGCTCAGGCCGTTGATCTCCAGCAGGCCCAGCGTTCTGACATCCAGCTGATCGTACCGGGGCAGGCTGCCCTCCACGCACTCGCCCAGCCAGTCCATTTCCATCAGTTCCTTGGGGGTGTAGGTGTCTGCGGTGGGTGCCTTGGGGATATGCCCCTGCGCAAAGATGCCCGCCGGGAAGATGGGGAACTCGTTGGCTGCAAGGTTCTTTTCCAGCAGATCGAGCAGCTGCTGCGTGCCCTTGGGCAGGGTCTCGTAGTAATCCAGCCGCTCCGCGTCACTGCGGAAGCCCCACCAGTAGTTGATGGCCTTGCCGCTGGAACCGCTGTCCCAGGTGCCCTCGAAGATGGAGCGGATGATGCCGATATAGAACACTTCCCACTTCCAGACCGGCAGCGCCACCGGCTGGATGCTGCCATCCGGCATCCGGCGGCACAGGCCGTATTCCCTGGCGCTGCCGGTGGGCTCAAAGGGGCTGCAGGCGTAGAACAGCTCGATATCCGGGCAGTCGGAGAAATCCAGCGGCTTTCCCGGCTCCTGCAGGCAGGCCCAGCGCAGCAGGATATGGCTGTTGGGCCGCACGGTGCGCAGGCCCCGGGCAAAGGCATTGACGGCCGCAGGCACACCGTAAACGGGGTTGGCCGCCACATAGCCCACCCGGTCGGTCAGATTCAGGATACCCGCCAGCATTCCCAGCAGGTAGTTGGCCTCATAGGTGCGGGGGTAATAGGTGCGCACCAGCGGATGGGGCGCGTTCAGGCAGCAGTTCAGGAACCGGGTCTTGGGGTGCTGGGCCGCCACCTTGAGGCAGGCGGGCCGCATCCGGATACTGGTGGTGAACACCACGTCCGCGTTGTCGTGGGCCACCTCTTCCATGATCTGCTCCGCGTCCACCTCGGGGGAGACATTTTCCCGGTTGGTGATGACGAGCCGGTCCGGGAATGCCTTTTTCAGGGCCTCGATCCCCTTTTCGTGGCCCCGCACCCAGGCGCTGTTTTTAGCATCGTACTCGTGCAGGAACACCACCCTGAGCTGGCTGGGCCTGCTGAAGATGTTCAGCTTGTTCAGCAGCGGCTCACTGCCGGGCTTTGGCTCCAGCGAAAGTTCCACGGCGTGGGGCTCCGTCAGGATCTTGATCTCATCCCACAGCTTGGCCAGGTTTTCCCGCACCTGGCTGGGGGTGGACTGGCAGGCATCCGAATACCGGTAGACCGAGAGGTACACCAGCAGCGCGTCGCCCGGGGTCAGCTCCAGGGCGGAGCCGCCCAGCGCATAGAACTGCTGGCTGAACATGGTATACAGGGCCGAGAAGTTCAGCCGGTCGTCATCCGACCATACCTCGCTGGCGGCCTTGCAGACCAGCGTCTGCAGCTTTGCATAGCCGCCCAGCCGGGAGAACCGGACATTGTTGATCTTGCTCAGCTTATAAAAATCGAGAAACTCGTAGTAGATCTTGTTTTCCAGCGTGTCGTTCCGGGCCGGAACAAGCCGGGTGACCGTGCCCGGAATGGTGACCGCCTCGTAGTATTTGAGGACAGACACCCGCTTATTGCCCTCCTGCACATAGAACTTGTTCAGGTATTCGTAGGCAATGATGGGGGTGTGGATGCCCTCCTCCAGATGGGCCTCACAGAGATTCGACCACTTGATGGCAAACTCGGTGTCCTCTTCCAGCAGGGGCATAAAGTTGGCCGCAAAGGCTGTGTGCCGTCCGCTGGTCTTGGTGCCCACAATGCTCTCGGCGGGGATATCCACCAGCCCCAGCGGCTCCTGGGCAACGATGTTCACCCCGTTCAGGATATCATCCAGCACCGCAAGGTACGGCGACTGGCCGCGCGCCACGCAGGCACGGTAGGCACGCTGGCCCGCGCGCAGGGCGCTTCTATAATCTTCTAGCATGGCCATAGCAGAACTCCCTTCTTCAATGGCTCCTGTTTTCCTTTCCCGGCCCGCGCCGCCGTGTTTGCGGCACAGGTCCAAGAACAGTATAACATGAAATTCGGATTTATGGGAGACTTTCTCCGGCAAAGGTGTTGATTTACAGAAATTTTTCAGGTACGATAAATAGGAAACCATATTTGTGAGGTACATTTTCATGCAGACTGAACAGCTGCCCCGCCTGGAAGCGGGGGAATACCCCGGCGGCATCTGGTACTACGAGCCCCACACCTACCTGCCCTACCGCTATGTGCTGGGCCGGGTGGGCAGGCACCCGCTGGTATGCATCGGCATCAACCCCAGCACCGCCCAGCCCGGCGCGCTGGACCCTACCTTAAAGAGTGTGGAGCGGCTGGCCAACGCCAACGGCTTTGACAGCTGGATCATGTTCAACGTATATCCCCAGCGCGCCACCGACCCCAACGACATGGACCGGGTGCCGGACCGCGCCCTCTGCGACGAGAACCTGCGCTGGCTGCGGGCCGTTCTGGCCGAGACCGAGCCCACCATGTGGGCCGCATGGGGCACCCTGATCGAAAAGCGGGACTACCTGCCCGGCCTGATGCGGGAGATGGTGGCCCTGACAAGGGAGCGGGACATCCCGTGGGTCACCTTTGGCAAGCGGAGCAAAAAAGGCCATCCCCATCACCCGCTCTACCTGCGCAAAGATTCCACACCCGAGCCGTTTGATGTTGAAAACTATCTGGACACCTGTTTTTGAGGGAGGGATACCATGACCCCGGAACGCTACCAGGCCCTGCTGCGCTGGCTGGAGGCCCACCCCGCCCTGAAAAAGCTGGTGATCGCCCTGAACCGCTGGCTGCCTGCCGTGCCCTTTGTCTGCTACCCTTTGCTGCTGGTGCTGCTGAATGTCCGGTGGTTCCGGCTGCTCTCCACAAACCGCGCCGCCGCTCTGGATTTTATGCAGCTCATCGCCCGGGCAGTCTTTGTGCCGGCCTTCGTCTTTCTGGGCGGCACGCTCCTGCGGGCCAGGCTGAACTTTCCCCGCCCGTATGAGCAGCCCGGCTTCACGCCGCTGGTGCCCAAGGAGACCCACGGCAAGTCCTTCCCCTCCCGCCACGCCCTGAGCGCCGCCGTGCTGGCCGCTGTGTGGTGCTACTTCTACCCCGCCGCCGGGGCCTGCATGGTGGTGGTGGCCCTGCTCATCTGCGCCCTGCGGGTGCTTGCCGGGGCGCACTTTGTCCGGGATGTGGCCGCCGGTGCTCTGCTCGGCTTTGCCCTTGGGGCCGCCGGAATGTGGCTGCTGTGACCCCAAAATGCCCCCTGCGCCGGAAAATCCGAAAAAATTTGAAATTCCGCTTGACAGAAGCCTATGCGTATGGTATTATACTTCTCGCAGCGTGTGCCGAACGCACACTGCCGCCAGATAAGTACCCCATGGGATAACAACGTGCGCCCGTAGCTCAGGTGGATAGAGCAACTGCCTTCTAAGCAGTGGGCCGGGGGTTCGAGTCCCTTCGGGCGCATCTATGTGGTGCCCATAGCGTAGTCGGTTAACGCGCCAGATTGTGGATCTGGAGACCGTGGGTTCGAGTCCCACAAGGCACCCTGCTAGGAATCAGACCGGAAGCCGAAAGGTTTCCGGTCTGATTTTTTGCTTTTTCCGCCCATTTTAACACGTATTTCCGTTGTTTTTCCGCTTTCTGCCGAAAAGTACAACTTTTTTTGAAATTGCGCTTGACAATTCCGGATTCCATGGTATAATAACTAACGTTCCGAGCCGAACGGCCTATGAACAAAACAGAATATGCGGATATGGCGGAATTGGCAGACGCGTTAGATTCAGGTTCTAATCGGGGCAACTCGGTGGAGGTTCAAGTCCTCTTATCCGCACCAAACCATGAAAATCCGAACCTTTTCTCGATAGGAGAAGGGTTCGGATTTTTTGTTTTCTTCGGAAAGCAAGATGAAGGCTCCTTCCCGATGGCTGTGTGTCCAAAACCTTATCAGAAGAACCGTATAACAAAAGTCACAACTGTAAAGGTGCCGTAAGGCAGAAAGGACACGATTATGAAGTACGATGAAAGAACTTGCAAATTCAACATGGATACCGGCTGCGTGGAGCTGCTGCTCCGGGATGGGAGAATGATCTCCATTGACTGCACTGGGGTCGAGGATGAATTGGACGTGACCATGGCGCAGAGGACGGAATTGGACTACCTCATCTACAACGATCCGCTGGGCTATGCGGATTTGATTCTGAACGGTGACACGAAGGAATATTTGAAGAATGTGGCTGGGAGCCATGGGCTAGAGGATTAGAAAAATATCATCTGCTCTTTGCGGCAGACGGTAGATATGAAAATTGCATGAGTTGAGTTTGGGCGATGTGCTTTATAGCGAAGCACATCGCCTTTAGTTTTTCTTTCGGGTGGCGATGTCCTGAAAGCAAAAATAGTCCGGCTGATGCCGGGACTGGGTGTACTCGAACAGCATCCCGTCCGAGTTGAAGGTCTGGTTTACCACCACTGCCACGCAATCATAGCCGTCCATATCCAGCAGATTTTCATCACGGGCAGTTGCGTGTTCCACCGTGATGCGCCGTTTGCTGGTGATGATCTGCATTCCAAGCACGTTTTCAATAAAATCATAGATGGAATGGGATGCGATTTCCTCTGTCAGTCCGGGTACAAATTCCTTTAAAAAGTAGTTGATGTCCAGAATCAGTGCTTTTCCGTCCAGATAACGCACACGCTGTACCGCCCACAATTCATCGCCCTCAGAAAATCCGCTTTCCGCGGCAAACTGTTCCGTTGCGATGATGGTCTCAAACCGAATGACGCGGGTAACGGCATGCAGGCGGTTGCGGCGGGCGGTTTCTTGAAACGTCTCGATGCCGCCGATGGTAAACG
>ERZ857750.4427-NODE-4427-length-10505-cov-6.005646_pt1 | contig 10505 bp, 10 predicted proteins | sample MGYA00519915_ERZ857750 | MGnify/ENA primary metagenome ERZ857750 (study PRJEB31778, sample SAMEA3449358) | human gut metagenome | biome: human gut; feature: human-associated habitat; material: faeces | place: United Kingdom | collected 2010/2012 ... | reverse complement strand
AACAACACATCTTTTCCATCCAATGCATTCAACGATTCTTTTCTTATACGCTGTGTTGATCTTTTGAAGCTGGTACAGGACAAAGATTATTTTGTCATCACCACGAATGTTGACCACTGCGTTCAGAAAGCTGGCTTTGATAAAAAGCGCCTGTTCTACACGCAGGGCGATTATGGTCTGTTCCAGTGCAGTGAGCCGTGCTGTCAGGAGACCTTTGATAATGAGGAGGTCATTCGGGAGATGGTCAAGCGGCAGGAGGATATGAAAATACCGACCGAGCTTCTTCCGACCTGTCCCCACTGCGGGAAGCCTTTGACCATGAACCTGCGCAGCGATGATACCTTCGTGGAGGACAAAGGCTGGCACAGAGCAGTGGAACGGTATGAAAACTTTTTCCGGACCCGCGCAGGGCAAAAAATCCTCTTTCTGGAATTGGGCGTTGGGTACAATACGCCGGTGTTTGGTTTATTGCGCACCGCAAAACAACAAACGAAAACATGGAAAAAACGGCGAGTTTCAAGGCATTTGCAACTTTTGGTTATAAATAATGAGGAAAGGCGGTGCGCGTAATGTTCGGATTCCGCAATTTGCAAAGAACTGATACAGTGAACGGCGTGGAGAAACTGCGTTATGAGCTAGCACAGGCGGAAGCTGTCGTAATTGGCGCAGGTGCTGGCCTTTCCACTTCGGCAGGGTTCACTTATTCGGGAGAACGATTCCAAAAGTATTTCCACGATTTTACAGAGAAATACCACTTCACAGATATGTATTCAGGCGGCTTTTACCCTTACGACACGCTGGAAGAGCATTGGGCGTATTGGAGCCGATACATCTGGCTGAACCGCTATACCCCTGCTCCCAAGCCTGTGTACGAGGACTTGCTGGCGCTGGTGCAAGACAAAGATTACTTTGTGCTGACCACCAACGTCGACCACCAATTCCAGAAAGCAGGCTTTGACAAGCGCCGCCTGTTCTACACGCAGGGCGATTACGGTCTGTTCCAGTGCAGTGAGCCGTGCTGTCAGGAAACTTTTGATAATGAACCGGTCATTCGAGAAATGGTCAAGCGGCAGGAGGATATGAAAATCCCGACCGAGCTGCTCCCCGTCTGCCCCCACTGCGGCAAGCCCCTGACCATGAACCTGCGCAACGATGATAAATTTGTCGAGGGCGAGGGCTGGCACGCTGCCGCCGCGCGGTACAGTGAATTCCTGCGCCGCCATGAGAATTGTAAAACGCTTTTCTTGGAGTTGGGAACTGGCTATAATACGCCAACAATAGTAAAATATTCGTTCTGGCGTATGACCCACCAGTGGTCGAACGCAACCTATGCCTGTATCAATCTTGGCGAAGCCTATGCACCGCGAGAGATTGAGAAAAAGGCAATCTGCATCAATGAGGATATAGGAACAGTTTTGGCACAGCTATAACACTGAATCCGAAAGCCCCTGCATTTTACTACAAGTGTAGTTTAATGCGGGGGCTTTGTGCAGGCTATGCAATGTGTGATTTTGCACAACAAACGAAGTGCGATTATAGTAAAAATGCACTTTTTTACTTGATTTGTTGAATTGCAAATATATAGCTATTACAATAAGCTATATAAAATATGTCTTATTGAGAATAAAGTGATTGAGATGAATTTCAACCTTGCGTAGAATCAAGCGTTTTTAATGCGCTAATAGCGCATAGAAGGAGATAGAGAATGGGCGCTCTGAATTTGCATAAGAAACCCCATAGTCCAGACTTTCCAGATACTTGGCGGCCCCGACAGCCGACATATGGGAAGTCGCTTTCTTCACTTCTGACGCAAACCAGCTTTCCTTGCTGCGGCCTTGCTTAACTGCGTCCTCCAGCGACTTTTTGCACCGTTCCTGTTCTTCCAGCGTGGTGGTGATTTCTTCTGCAATACCGCGAACTTCCTCGGCACTCTTTTCGGGCATTTTTTCTTGCAGCAGGTCGCTCAGCCAATCTTCCGTGGGCTGTTCTGCATGGGCTGCACCGTACTTGACAAATTCCTGCACAATGGGGGCTGTCTGCTTGCAGGATTCCTCAAAGCTTTCAGAAGTATTTGCGCTCGGGGTATTTTCCACATTTTTATTCTCTTGGGTATTCATAATTTACCTCCAGCTTTTTATTTTTTGGCGTTTGTTGTACGGCTGGCGTTGGTAATATCCATTTCACGGATTCTCTTTTGAATTTCCTCAAACTTACTGCCCAGTGTATCTTTTATGGATTTCGTTTTCTTTATGGTTTTCTGCAATTCGGCTGTTGTAATGACTACATTCTTATCCTCACCGGGGTCAGAATAGTGTTTGAGTTCCTGTTGTTTTAAATGCTCCACAAAGGTTCGTTCAATCGTATCTTTTACAATAGATTCCAAATCCGCACCGTTAAAGCCATCGGTCTGTTCGGCAAGGACTGCCGTATTGATACCGGGTGTCCATTAGAAGCAAGGCGTCCAACAGCATCTGCGTTCATGATTATACCTCCAAATACAGAATTGCTTCTGAAAGGCCCGGATATCCACGGTATTCAAATCCATTCAACACTGGTAGCTTTCTTTCGATAACATCCCATGCGTAGGTTGGCTGGGTTTGATTGGCCTCGCGGATTGTTGTTAAGGAATCTGTTCCCAAAATCAAGCATCGCTGCCCTGTCGGAACAGCAACTTTATACTTGCTTTTAAGGGCTGAAGCGGAAACATCATATATTTCAACGGCATCACCAAGCGTGTGAATTATGTTTTCATGTGAGCTGACAACGTCTTGGATTTTGTTCCATAGGCGTTGAAGATGCTCCAACAGTGTGCGGCAGTTTGTCACAGACGGTTTGGTGTCTGTGACTGTGATTTCCTGTATCATCGGATGTAGGCCAATCGTGCGAGGGGCTTTCTCTTGTATAAAACCCATCTCAATCAAATTGTTGATGCCGTTCATGTTCGGCAACTCCATCCACCCGGCAAATTGCCGTGTGGGGATGCCGGACAGCGGAACAAGGGAAAGACCACGCATGATGTTCTGCTCACTTTCAGAAAGCTGATACAGTGAAAACAATGTGTGGATATGCCCATAGTAGGTATCTTTCCGTCTGCGCCCATCCTTATCCACACCGATTTTATCCGCAGCATCCATGCCGGTCTTTTCTATTTGCAGCTTATCCAGCAGAGCTGGGGCAGACAGAATGCCATGCTCCAGCAGCCGTGCGGCAAGTTCTACGGCAAAGGTGTGGGCGTGAACCGTGTCAATAATTTGTTCCACAATGGGGCGCTGACGCTCAGCATCAGAATAGAAATGCGCAAACAGGCTAAACAGTGCATCGCTGTCAGAAATTTCTTCCAGCAGGAAAGATGTGCGCCCGGCTATCTTGCTGCGGGTCGTGAACAGGATATGGCAGCGATATTTCAGGATGACGGAGAGAAAATCGTCCTGTGTCTCTGTCGTGTTGAAGTTGTCAATTACAAACAGGGTATCTTCTTTCAGTGAACGCAGGAACTGATTATGCTTGCGGAAACGATCCTTTTCAGAATCTGTGGGCAGATCATCCACAAAATCCATATCCGTGATGTCCTGTACCAAATCGCCACTGTACGTTAGGTAAAGTATGTTGGTGTAGGATTTTATGTATTCTGCGGCGTAGGCTTTGGCAAGCTCACTCTTGCCGATTCCGGCGATGCCGTATAAAAACACTTTCCCGTTTTCTTCCAGCAGGGTATAAAGCCGCTTCAATTCTTCCGCTCGTCCGCAGAACCAACGGCAGGGTTTAGGAATGTCGCCGCCCAGCACATAATCCCGGATGATGGGGGAGAGCCTCCCTTGGACAAGCAATTCCTTGGTTTGCGCATCTCGCTTAACGAAAGTACGCTCCATCGAAAAAGCAAGAATATCCGCAAGAAATTTTGCTCCTTCTGTGGGAGTATCACAGGGGTAATGCTTGCACAGTGCTTTCTTCTTCTGGTCGGAAATGCCGGTGTCATACAGCACCAGTTCATACACCTTTTGAACGACCATGCCCATATCAAAAACAAGGGGGAGAATATTCTTTTCAAGATCCGCGGCAAGGTCTCTCTTGCAAAAGGGTTTCAAATAATAAGAAATAATTTGAGGACTGAGTTTGGCTTGACCGTTTAGCCAGCGGCAAACTTGCCCGTTGTCAAGGATAAGATTTTCGCCCTCGGAGCTTCGGAAGAAGGTTTCGAAAAGCTGATACAGAATTTCCGATTGGTCGAGTCCGCGCTCGTCACTGATGTATTCGCGTATAACTCGCATGACAGAGCAGAAGTCGCAGCGTTCCATAGAAGTCATCTCCTTTTGCAGTAGCTTTTTGTCAATTTACCATCAGTCGAGGCTCAATTTGTTTTCACCGTTCTTTCGGTATACTGAAAATGAACAGGAGATGGCACGTAATTATTAGAATTATAGCACATTGCCTGTACCAAAGAAAAGACCGCGATTCAGAAATTTGTACTACACAAAATCGGCATAGTACGGTATAATAAGGGTGCAGATGTCTTGAATCGCTGCTTGGAAAGGACGGCTATGGCCAAGGTAAAACAGCAGGACAAGATTACAGCTTTATATTGCAGACTCAGCAGAGACGATGAATTCAGCGGAGACAGCGTAAGCATCCAAACGCAAAAGACGATGCTTGCGCAATTTGCATCGGAACACGGTTTCGTGAACTGTCAGTATTTTGTGGATGACGGTTATTCCGGAACGAACTTTGACCGCCCGGATTTCACCCGGATGATTGACTTGGTGGAGCAGGAACGCATCGGCGCGGTCATTGTAAAAGACCTTTCCCGCATGGGACGCAACTACCTGCAAACGGGATATTATACCGAAGCGATTTTCCCGGAGCATGATGTGCGCTTTATTGCAATCAACGATAATGTGGATTCCGATAAGGGTGATAACGAATTTGCACCTTTTAAGAACATTATCAACGAATGGTATGCGAAAGATTGCAGCCGCAAGGTGCGCTCGGCGTTTCGGGCAAAAGCGATGAACGGTGAGTACACAGGAGGCTATCCGGCATTTGGGTACAGTAAGTCGTTGGAAGATCACCACAAGCTGGTTCCAGACAAGTTTGCGCCTGTTGTGCAGAAAATGTTCCAGATGGCGCTGGAGGGAGAGACCTGTTTCCACATCGCAAAATATCTGGAAGCAGAGAAAATCCCCACACCGCGAGCCTACTTAATGGATGCTGAGGGAAAGTACGTTGCAAATGAACGTGTCCGGCATCCTTATGTTTGGATAAAAACTACTGTCTACAAAATTCTGAGCAACCCGGTCTACTTAGGAAAACTCGTGAGCCAGCGCTATACAACGCGGTCTTACAAGGACAAGCGCATTGTGGAACGCCCGCCGGAGGAATGGGTCATCGTGGAGAACACCCACGAACCACTGGTCGATCAGGAAACTTTTGATGCTGTGCAGGAACGTATCAAAATCAAGCAGCCCGCGACTTGGGAAAACTCGGACAATATGTTCCGGGGGCTGCTGATTTGCGGCGGGTGCAACACGCGAATGGTTTTTTCTGCGCGTAAGGGAAGAAAGTCAAAGGGGCATTTCTCCTGCAACAAGAATCGGCGGTATGGAGGGACGGAATGTTCCACCCACTACATTACGTTGGAACAGGTGACGGAACTTCTGTTGGACGATATTCAAAAGCACGCGGCACTTGCTGCCGAGGATAGGGATGCCTATGTGGAGCATCTTATGAAACTGTCCGAACGTGAGTGGAACGGTGAACGAGCATCCGGCCAGCAGGAAGCCGAAGCCTGCAAGCGTAGACTGTCGGAACTGGATACGCTGCTCCAGCATATTTATGAGGATCATGTGTTTGGTCGGCTCACGGATGAACGCTATGCGACCATGTCTGCGAATTATGAAGCGGAAACAGAAAAATTAAAAGCGCGCTATACTGAAATTCAAACGCAGTTGTCAGCGTTCACGAAAAAAGCCCGCAGCGCAAAAGCGTTTGCGGACTTGGTGGAGCAGTACACCGATATTACCAAGTTGACCCCAGAACTTCTGCATACATTGGTTGAAAAGATCGTGGTGCATGAAAAAGAAGTCGTTGACGGTCAAATCATTATGCGGGTGGATATTTACTACCGCTTTATCGGAAAAGTCGGTGCCGAGAACGGTGACAGCTTGCAGGCAACCAACTTCCGCAAAAACTCAAAACTTCTTGCGGAAGCTGGTGCGCAATAAACATAACACCCCCGTTATCATCAAATACCCGTTCTGGCAGATGACAGCCAAGAACCCAAACGCCACCTACATCTGCATCAACCAAGGGCAGGCAGTTTGCCCACAGGAAATTGAGCTGCAGTCCGTCTGCATCAATGCAGATATTGGGCAGGTTTTGCAAAGCCTGTCTGATGCCGCAGTCGAATAGAATATTCTCGCAAATGGAGAGCCGACCTCTCACGCCACCGTGCATACCGACCGGTACACGGCAGTTCCACCGCATAAGTACAGGGACTCGTAGTAGTTGTGGATACGAAAGTATCCCGCTGCTGCGAGTTTTTTGAAATTATTTATTATACCCTAATAGCTTTTCAGCTTCTTTTGGCGAAGCAGAAATCGGCAGAGCCGAATCATAGGACCACTGCAACTTCCATTCAAAATATTTGTCGCGGGAAATTTTCCCGGTGTGGTAGGCATCTTGCATGGCGGCAAAGGACTTAAACAGGTAATTCAGAAGATCGTTCTCAGACCAAAGCATAGCGGGCTGTGCGCCGAAAGGAGATGTTTTAGCGTTTGTCTGGATGACAGGTGCTGTGGCTGCATTTGCAGCTATCTGATTTTTGTCAATTGGCGAGGATAGAGAAAATCTAAGCACATCCGGCATATCCTCGTCAAGCCAGAATAAAGTTTCCATTATGCCGCCAAGGTTGCCGGTATCCGGTTCAAGCAGTGCGCACTCTTTTACATGGAGTGCGTCTGCTATTTTTTTTACCATATCCTCTTTCGGAACGCGAAACCCGGATTCATACTGTGCGATACGGTTGGCAGCACCATCTGTAAAACCAACCAGTTCACCTAATTCACGCTGCTTCATGTGACGATGCAGCCGGACGCGCTTGATTTTTTCTCCGATTTTCATGGGATGACCTCGTTCGTTATTTTATGCTGTCATTATACCACATTAGAGAGAAAAATCAACAATTTAATAACATATATGTAAAATCATTGACAAGAATACTGCGGAGGTGTATTATCAATATAACAGATATGATGTAAATTTAGGCAAGGAGGTTCCTATATGAAATCCATGATGCAACCCAAGAAGGGCTATATAGTAGCCTATTATGCTAAAAATCCTATTTGCAAGTAACCTTTGTTTACTTGCGCGAGGGCCGCCCACACAAAATATTTTATCATTTTTGTTGTAATGAATCAAATCTGATTCACTATTCAGAGGATGAGGCGTAAAAGTGAATCAGTTCTGATTCACTCCCACATTTCGCCCAGACGCGCCCTGTGAGGGGCGGATGCCCCGCATCGCACACGGACGCGATGAACTCCGCAAGCCCGCCGCTTGGCGCGTTTGTGGGGCTGTGGGGCGGCGTGAGCCGTACAACTTAACACTGGAGAATAAAACTTACTACACACAAAACGACGATAGTATGAGATAATAGATATATACCAAAACAGAAAGGACGATGCGAATGAATTATGAAAAACTTCCCAAAACGATCTCCGCCGAAGAACTCCTCTCCACGCCGCTGCCGCCGGTCAAGTGGATCATTCCCGATTTGCTCCCAGCCGGTCTTGCACTGTTTGCCGGTCCCAGCAAAGCGGGCAAAAGCTGGCTGACCTTGTGGCTGTGTTTGCAGGTCGCGCAGGGCAAGCCTATGTGGGGACGCGAAATAGAGCCGCACACCGTGCTTTATCTATCGCTGGAGGACACCTTCAACCGCCTGCAAAAGCGCCTTCTCCAGTTTGTAGGCAGCGAAGAAGCCCCCGAACGGCTGGTCATGCAGACGGAATGCAGCAGCATCGGGCAGGGGCTGGAAGAACAGCTCACCAGCTTCCTCTATCAGCACCCGGACACCGGACTGATCGTCATTGATACCTTGCAAAAGGTTCGTTCCAGCGACCAGAACAACAGCATGTATGCCAGCGATTACAAGGAAATCAGCGCACTAAAAGCACTGGCAGACAAGTACAATGTCTGCATTTTGCTGATCCACCATCTGCGAAAACAAGCCGCAGACGATCCGTTCCAGCAGATTGCAGGTTCCAACGGTCTGATGGGTGCGTCCGATACCAGCTGGGTCATGCAGCGCAAACGTATGAGCCAGACCGCCAGCATTTTGGTGACCGGGCGCGATATGGACAACAAAACACTGCGTCTGCACGAAGAAAACTGCGTTTGGATTCTGGACGAGGAAGAAAGCACAGAACAGATTGTCGCTAAGGCTGTGCCGAATTACCTTTGGAAAGTGGCTGACTACATCGATAGTGTCGGAACATGGCAAGGCACGGCTACCGAATTGCTTTCTGCAGCCGATGTTGAGGGCGTTTTGCCCCACCAGCTGACCCGAAAAATCGTGGAGCATTACGATACCGTATTCACCCCAAGAGGAATCCGCTATGAAACCCACCGCACCTCGCAGGCGCGGCAGATGAAGTTCTCCCATGACGGAAATGACGCAGATGACGCTAATGACGCTGAAATTGACATAACCCAGCTTTTCAAATGGGATATCTCACAAACAGCGTCATCAGCGTCATTAGCGTCACAAAGGTCGCGTAAGGAGAGCAAGCATGGGCGAAGTGTTGCCACAGGGCAACCCGCCGAAAAGCCTACGGGGACAGCCCCGAACCCCTGTGAGGCTGCTGGCGCATGAGAAAGCGCAGCGTTGGAATCAATGTCCGCGTCAGCGTCACAGAGAAACGAAAAATGACGCTGATGGCTAAACGGTGCGGGCTGTCTCTCTCGGAATACTTACGCCAGCGGGCGCTGGGATATGAGCCGGGCGGGCATCCGCCCACGGAGGTATTTGATGTGCTGGACAAATTGGATGAAATTGCAGAGAACTGTTCTGTTCAAGATGGTACAGCCATCAACGCCCAGACTGACCGCTTGAGGGACCTGCTCATTGGCGGTAACTAAGATCTGGGCAATCAAGGACAGTTTACAGCGTGTCCTTGACTACGCGGCCAACCCGGACAAAACCGAATACGATGCTCTTGCCCAGACACTGCACTACGCAGAGAACGATGCCAAGACCAAGCTGAACGAGAGCGCCCAGCTTGTCACCGGCATCCATTGCAGGGCAGACCATGCGTGGGAAGATATGCGGGCCGTACAGGAACGCTTTGGTAAAACAGACGGCGTGGTGGCGCTCCACGCCTATCAAAGCTTCCGCGAAGGAGAGGTTACCCCGGAGCAATGCCATGAGATCGGCGTGGCACTGGCCCGCAAGGTCTGGGGCAAGCGTTTCCAAGTGCTGGTTGCCACACACATGAACACGGACAATCTGCACAACCACTTTGTTATCAATTCTGTGTCTTATGTGGACGGGAAGAAATACGAGCAACGCCGCAGCCAATATGCGGAATTTAGAGAAACTTCAGACAAGCTGTGCCGGGAGTACGGCTTGTCGGTGCTGGAGCAGCCCAAGGCAAAGGAGCCGGCACGGTACGCCCGGATGCGCGAAGCCATCGACCAAGCCTGTGAAGATGCCAGCACGGCCGAGGACTTTCACAGGGCGCTGTATCGGCAAGGGTATATTTTCGGCAGTGACCCGAACCGTAGGTACGCAACCATCCGGGCGCGGGATGGCGGACGAGCCGTGCGGCTTTATAGGCTGGGGGAAGAATACGATTTACCTGCCATAGATGACCGACTGCGCGGAAATTACCTGTTGTACGGACCAAGGCTGTATGAGTTGAAACACCCACCCCAGCAGTATACGCCGAAACGATATCGCCCCAAGGATACCTATGCAGGAAAAAGCATCCTCCAAATTTTCTTCGAGGTATTCTTCGGAGAATCCCAGATGCACCGCTTGTATCTGTACTACTGTTATCAGCTGGGTATCCTGCCCAAGAAACAGCAACCCCGCATCAACCGCCCGGAACTGGAGCGCATCTGGAAAGATACCGAGAAAATTCTTGCCGAACACGCCTTCGTTCACGACCACAAGTTCCCATCTTTACAGGCCATCGTGGACTACCGCAAGGGCTTGTCCCAGCGGATGGAAACCCTTACCGCGCAGCGGGCGGAAATCGTCAAGCAGATGCGCCGAAAGGACGCCTCGCCGGAACTGGCAGACCGTAGAGCAATGCTGACCTGCAGAATTGCCGAACTTCGTAAAGAGGATAAAATTGCGGAGGGAGCCATCAAGCGCATCCAAAGAACACGCGAATCCAACCGTATAGACCGCGAGAATCAAGAGCGACATACAAATCATAACCGCCGCCGAGATCGTTCTCGGCAGCGCTGACAAGGAGGTACAATGGCTTACATCAAGAAAAAATCCG
>ERZ857750.4425-NODE-4425-length-10508-cov-14.569980_pt1 | contig 10508 bp, 10 predicted proteins | sample MGYA00519915_ERZ857750 | MGnify/ENA primary metagenome ERZ857750 (study PRJEB31778, sample SAMEA3449358) | human gut metagenome | biome: human gut; feature: human-associated habitat; material: faeces | place: United Kingdom | collected 2010/2012 ... | reverse complement strand
AAAAAATATTTCTATTTATTCAAAAGATAAAAATGATAAAAAGGAATTGAAAAAGCTTTTAAAGAAGCATGATGATTATATGAATCTTCTTCTTTATGATGAAAATGAATCGTATATTGATAGTAGTTTAGGAAAAATTCTTGATGAGCCGGTAGGATTTACACCTTTGTATATTTTAAAAAGTGATTTTGAACAATATGCATTTAATAATTTTTTAGTTGAAACAATAACATTTAAAGATGGTGAGGGAATTGTTTATGTTAGTTCTATGCATTTATTAAAATATATAAAGTATTATTTTTATTGTGCTTTATTTGTTAGTTTATTAGTTTTCTTTTTACCTACATTTATTTTTATTAGAAAAAAAGTGAAATATATTAATATTTTAAAAGAAGAAGTATTAAATATGTCACAAGGAGATTTAAATCATCCAATGACAATCAAGAGTCATGACGAATTATCTATATTGGCACGTGAAGTTGATATTTTAAGAACAACCTTAGATTCAAATTATCAAAATGAATCAAAAATTAAAGAAGCTCATCAAGAATTAATTACTTCTTTATCACATGATTTAAGAACACCGCTTACTACGCTAAGAGGTTATTTGGATATTTTAAGCTTACATTGTTATAAAGATGAAAAACAAATGGATCATTATTTAAAAGGATGTATTGAAAAAACAGAACAAATTAAAGATTTATCAAATAAAACATTTGAATATGCACTTGTTTTTGAACAAGATTTATTGCCTCAATTAGAAACGATTCAAAGTGAACAATTTATATATTATCTTCAAGAAAATCTTGAATATTTAGAATTAGAAGGATTTAGGATTGAAAAAGAAATTGATATATGCTCAGTTGATTTACAATTAGATTTATCAATGATGAAAAGAATGATCAATAATATTTGTTCAAATATATTGAAATATGCTAAAAAAGATAAACCTATTTATTTAGAAATTAGTATTAAACAAGGTAAAATAAAAATTGTTTTTGAAAATGAAAAGAAAAAAGATTTACAAAAAATTGAAAGTAATAAAATTGGTTTAAAAAGTGTTCAAAAAATTGTAGAAACACATCACGGACAATTGTTTATCCAAGATTTACCAGAAACATTTGTTTTAATTATTACTCTTCCATACAATTAGATGCTTTAGCGAAGGCATCTTTTTTTGGACTATTTATCCATTGAAAGAAGGAAAAAAGAAGATAAAATGATAATAGAAATGAGACAAATGTGAAACAAATATGAGACGAATTATCTTTAAGCATATGATACAATTAAATCAGAAAAACTCCTTATAAATATGATAAACAATATAAACAAAAAGCAATGTATAAAACCTTAATATAAAAAATTTATATGAGGAAAGCGGATGTGCATTAAAGAAATGCAAGTGACAGTACTTGTAAAAAACTACTTAGAGATGAAGGCTGTTTTGCTGATCTCTGTAATTATGCTTTTTTTCAAGGAAGACAGGTCATTAAACCAGAAGAACTTGTTTCAAGAGAAAATGATCTGTCGACCTTAAAACAATGGATGCAAGAAAGCTTATGAATCGAAGATTAAGAAATGTCGTAGAAATTAGTCAAAGTATGTTTGTAGGAAGTTATGATGGATTAAGAGAAAATCGTAAAATTGAAACAGAAAGCTTCATGATGGCGGCAACATTTACGTGTACAAATATTAGAAGAGAAGACTTACCAGAAGGAGATGAAATCAATATGTGTAAGGCAATGAATCAATTATTTCAAAGAATGAGAGATGAAGGAAAACTCAATACTTTAAAAGAACTGCTTAAAGTAAAATTAGGAACTTTATCAAGGCCTTTAGAAAAACAACTTACAAATACATCGTTAGAAAAATTAAATGTTCTTACATTAAATATCTTTAACATCAATAGTGAAGAAGATGTTTTAAAAATTATCAATTAAAAGAGCTATACGATTCATTCGTATAGTTCTTTTATTCTATCCACCATTTAAATAGGGGGAAGGGCATATTAGAAAACATAAGATAACGTGGAAGCAAGTATTGTTTATCATTGCATGTCATATGTCTATTTTGATTGTAACTAAAGGCTAGTTTAACAGAACTTGATTTGAGATAATCTTGTGCATTTTGACAACTGACACCATATGGAAAGGCAAAGTAATCTGTTGAAACAAGGCCTTTGTTTTTTTCAAAGTCTTTTTTTATTTCATTTGTTGTCATGGTTTCTATTTTCTTTTTATAGGGTAAATGGCCAATATGGTGCATATCATAAGAATGACTGTAGTATTCAACATATTGATCATTTTTCAAATCATTTGTTTGTAAGTAAAGTGGGTTATTGATTTTGGTTTTATAACCAATGACAAAGTTTGTAGCTTGCAAATTATATTTTTTTATAATAGGTTTAACAATAGTGTTAAAGTTTTTATATCCATCATCAAAAGTTAAACATACAGCTTTTTTAGATACTTCTTTTTTTCCGTGATAATAGGCTTCAACATCTTCCATGGATAGACATTGATAATTATTATCCGCTAAATATTTCATTTGTTTTTCAAATTCACTTATAGACATAAAATAAGGATTTGATGCATAGTTTTCTTTTTTTTCTTGTTCACTTACGACACCATGGTATCCTAAGATAGCAATTCCATCTTTACCGTTTTCATGAATAATGATGTCTTTTGTCATCCAGCCAAGTCCGATTGCTATGTAACAAACAAGAACACATAAAATGATTTTTAATATATTTTTCATAATATTCCAACTTTCTATCAGTACTAGTTTATAGAAAAACAATACGGATGTCAAAAAAAGCTATGAGACTTCATAGCTTAAGACACAAGTAATAAACATCGCTAGGACAAATTCTTTTAAGAAAAGATTTTCATAATTTAAGTGTTCTTCTTTTTTATTTATAAAATAAGATAAGTAATTTTTAAGAATTTGATGATTTGTGAGATCTTTAAAAGATTGGGCGATATTTTTAAAATCAATTCTTTCTATTTCTCTTAAATCAGGTTTAATTTGATTTTTGATGTCTTGAATAATATCTTTAAAATGATAAACCTTTAAATCATCGTAATCATGTTCACTCATATAAAGTTCTAAACCTAAGATAAAATAATCTTCTAATTTTAAGTAATCTAAATACGTATTTTCTTTTAATAAATCAAGAATCGGTGTTTCATCAGAAATTGTAAGTAAATGATGATTGTATTGATTTTCATAGTTTAAAATTTGATTATGAAAAGATAAAGCTATTTCTTGAATGTTTTCTTCAGGATAAAAAGCAAAACGATGCCCTTTTAATTTTTTAAATGTTTTTAAAGTATCAAGATAACCTAAGCGTATTCTTTGATCCAATAGCTCTCGATTAAAATCAAGAAAGCCACCTAAATGCTTAGACGGTCTAATAATAGTGATATTTTCACGATGTAATAAATAGGGATGGGTCGCTTCTTGATTGAGTTCAATTGCAATAATTTTTTGTGCTCCCATTTTTAAAGCAAGAGAGATAGGTAAATTATCATAATATCCGCCATCAATATATCCTTGCTTATCTATATAATGAATAGGAAATGCAGGGAAACATGAGGCTGAAGCAATAGCATATTCTACAATGTTATCTTCGCTCATATCATCTACTGTGATTTCTAATGGTTTCATAGAAGGAAAAGCAACAGTGCATAAACCATATTTGATGGGTGAACTTTTCGCTTTTTTGCCATTATAAAGACCTTTGATTAATTGAACAAGTGGTTCAATATCAGCACCTTTTTTATCAAGATAGGACTTTAAAAAAGGACCTATATTAGAAGAATTGTTCATTAGATTTTCAATTGAAAAATCAAATTGAATAGGATGCTTTAAAACCTTTTCTAATGATAAAGTATCCCATAATTCATAAAGCTTTTGATAATCTTCTTGAGCTACAAGTAGCCCATTTAAAGCACCAATAGACGTACCAGTAACAATATCAAAATGATATCCTAATTCTTGTAATGCTTTCATGCATCCTGATTCATAAGCTCCTTTAGAACCGCCACCTGATAAAACTAATCCATATTTCATAAAAACACATCCTTTTCAATAATTATACTTTTTCATAAAAAAAATACAACTTTATCATTTTAATATATGAAGAGTTTGTTATAATTATATGGCAAGGAGGATTAAAAAATGAAAAATGTAGTGAAAACAGATCAAGCTCCAGGAGCTATTGGTCCATATAGTCAAGGAATACAAGTAGGGGATATGTATTTTTTCTCAGGACAAATTCCTCTAGTACCAAGTACAGGTGAAATGCCAGAAGGAATCGAAGCACAAGCTCATCAAGCTTTAAAAAATGTGAAAGGATTATTAGAAAGCCAAGGATTATCATTTTCAAATGTTGTTAAAACAACTGTCTTTTTAGATAACATGGATGATTTTACAACAGTAAATGGTATTTATGCTGAATATTTTGTAGAACCTTATCCAGCAAGATCTGCTGTAGAAGTTGCTAAACTTCCTAAAGGAGCTTTAATTGAAGTAGAAGTTATTGCTAAAAAATAATTAAAAAAGAGATTTCGTTTTTGAAATCTCTTTTTTGTATATTATAAGAAAAGAATTGCAATAATACCTACTATAAAACAATAGTAAGAAAAATAATTCAATTTTCTTTTATTTAAAATACTAAACAATAAATTAAGTGCTAAATAAGTAACAACACCACTGATAATAAAACTAATTAAATAAGGAAGCCATAATGCAGCGACAGTTGAACTTGTTAAAAAATGTTTAAGTTTTAAAATGATTGCTCCAAAGCTGACAGGCATAAACATAAAGAAAGAGAAATCTCTTGCTGCTTTTTGATCAAGACCACCAAGCATCCCACCAGTAAGGGTTGATCCACTACGAGAAACCCCAGGAAGTAAAGCAAGTAATTGGAAAAATCCCATTCTTAATGCATCCCATAAATTCATGCTTTTTGTTGTTCTTTTTCCTTTATATCCAAATTTGTGAATAAGCATTAAAAAACAAGAAGTTAAAAGTAAACAACAACCTACTAATTTAGGATTAGAGAAAGCATGTTCAATATAATCATTAAAAAGAACACCACCAATTGCTGCAGGAATTGTAGCAACAATTAATAACATACAAAATCTAAAATCAGGTAATAGCTCATCTCTTTCTTGAGGTTTAGCAATATACCCGAAAAAGGATTTGATTAGACGAATAATATCTTGGCGATAATAAAACATGATAGCAATGAGTGAACCAGTATTAACAATAACTTCAAAAGTAACATCATTCATTTGTGGAACCATTAAACCAAGTTTTTCAAAAATACTTTGGAATAAAACTAAATGTCCACTACTTGAAATAGGAATAGGTTCACTAAAACCTTGAATAGCACCTAAGATTGCATAGACAATAATATCTTTAATTAAACTCATAATTTCACCTCGTCACCCATTATATATGAAAATATTATAAAAATATACAAAAACATTTTTTTAATGGAGATGACATATAATAAAGAAAAAGGAGGAAGAAAATGATTGTTAATTGGGTTAAAGAAGATGAAGAACTATTAGAGCCATATGAATGGTCAAATGGTGATGATATCGAAATCATTTCAACACTTTCATGTTTTAAAGTAGATCAAAAAACACTCCATGATTTTATTTATGGATGTTTACACATTTTTGATCAAAAGTTGTGTCAAAAAGTATTTGCAATAGGAGATGGTCATTATGCTTTAGCGATTGAAACAGATGATCAAGGAAAGCTTTGTTATCGAAGTGTTTTTGATTTTTGTGATCGTGATAAAATGAATAAAAAGATTGCTGCTTTAGAACTGTCTAATATTCATTATCAAATGTATGATGAAGGAGAAATGAAAGAATATGGTCTAACAAGAGAGGAAAGGTTAAAAAAGCAATTTATTGAACAAAGAATTGATGAACTTTATATGGAAAATTATGATGATTTTTTGATGTTATGTAGACAGTTAAATATCGAAGATGCACAAAGTATCCAAAAATATAATCATTTAAAAAATAAAATAGCTAAGGGCTATACATTTATACATGAAATCCTATTCTATGAATTTACTAAAAAGGAATACAAAAAGAAATAAGCAATGCTTATTTCTTAATTGTAATTCCTATTTTTCTTTCAACTTTCGCAAGTTTTTTTCTTGCCATATAACGTGCTTTATCAGCACCTTCATTTAAAATTGTATCGATATAGTTACCTTGATTGATTTCATTATATTTATCATGGATTTTTTGTAATTCATTACCTACAACTTCAGCTAAATCTTTTTTAAATTGACCATAACCAACACCTTGATAACGTTCTACAAGTGCATCAATAGATTCACCACTTAAAATAGAATAAATAGTAAGCAAGTTTGAAATACCAGGTTTATTTTTAACATCATAGTAAATAGCGTTATCACTATCAGTGACAGCAGACATGATTTTCTTTTTAGAAACATTAATATCATCTAAAATATAAATACATCCTTTACCTGTTTCATCAGATTTAGACATTTTCTTTGTAGGATTTTGTAAGTCCATAATACGTCCACCTACTTTTGGAACAAGTGGTTCAGGTAATTTGAAAGTTTCACTATAACGATTATTAAATCTTTCAGCAATATCTCTAGCAAGTTCACAATGTTGTTTTTGATCTTCACCAACTGGTACATAATCTGGATCATAAAGTAAAATATCAGCATTCATTAATGAAGGATAATTAAAAATACCAGCTCCAATAGATTCATCTTTTTTAAGTTTGCTTGCTTTATCTTTATATTGAGTCATACGTGATAATTCACCCATTGACACCATACATCCTAAATACCAACCAAGTTGAGCATGTTCTAAAACATCAGATTGTAAAAATAATGTGACTTTTTTAGGATCTAATCCAGCTGCTAAATATAAAGAAATCAAATCTTTTGTATTTTTTCTTAAATTCTTTGGTTCTTGATAAATTGTCATACTGTGTAAGTTAGCAACAAAAACAATCATTTCATATTCATCTTGATAAGAAACAAAAGGTTTAATAGCTCCTATATAATTTCCTAAAGTTACTCTTCCTGTTGGCTTGATGCCACTCAACATTCTTTTCATAAATTTTCCTCCTTAAAATAAAAAACGTCCTTAAAAAAGGACGTTATAAACGCGGTACCACCTTAATTCGTATAAATATACGCTCTTGATCTTAACGCGATTAGCGACAAAAGACTCGTGCCTTTTGTAACTCCAGAACCCCAATTTCTATTATATCAATGGCTTACTTCCATCAACCATAAGCTTTCTATAACATTTAATATAATTTACTTATGTTCCTTCAAAGTCTTTAAAGACATTATAATGAGCTCATCTATAAAAATCAAGATATTTAAAAAAAGATATACAAAGTTTAAAATTGTTGTATAATTATTTACAAAGGAGTGATTGTATGATACGTATATATACCGCCCCAAGTTGTGCTTCTTGTAGAAAAGTAAAATCTTGGTTAAATGAAAATCAAATACCTTATGTAGAAAAGAATATTTTTTCTACTTTATTAAAAGAATCAGAACTTCGAGAATTATTAGAACGTAGTGAAAATGGTACGGATGATATTATTTCCAAAAGAAGCAAAATTATTAAAGAAAATGATATTGATATTGATTCAATGAAAATCAATGATTTAATTAAGTTTATACAGGAAAATCCATCAGTTTTAAAAAGACCAATTATGATTGATGAAAGAAGATTTCAAGTTGGTTACAATTCTGAAGAAATAAGAGTCTTTATTCCTAAAGAACTTAGAAAGTTAGCTGAATGTCATGATATGGATCGTTGTCCACAATTCAGCAATAAAGATTGTTTGAATTTTAAAAAAGAATATGAAAGGGATAGAGAAAAGGAATCAAGTCAATAGATGGATTCTTTTTTAGGAGACAATATGAAAAAAATATTAAAAGTTATAATGACACTTGTTTTAATTTGTTCATGTTTTTATCTAGCAATTTCATTATTTATGAATCATTTGATTATTAATGATATGGTACCAACAGTTGTTAAATCAACGGCTGTAACAAATGCTTTAGAAGATACTTGTCAAAATGTTTTAAGTATGATGAATATGGACGAAAGCCAAAGTCAAGCACTTGTTTCTTCTTTACAACAAGATGAAAAAACGCAAGAACTTGTTAATGAATATATTGATACTGTTTTAAATAATCAATCATCTACTCTAGATGAAACTTTATTAAAGCAAGTTTTAGAAGATAAAAAAGATGAGGTGTATTCTATTTTGAATCCTTCAATAAATGAAGAAACGTTTACAACACTTTATGATCAAGCTATCAATCAAATGGATTTACAAGGTTTACAAGATAAAGTATTAAATCGAGTAGAAAATACGATGGAACAATCTGGAGAAACATATAAGATCGTAAAGAAAGTATATAGCTTTAAAAATTCTACACATATTATTGTGAGTGCTATTTTATTAGCTATTTCTACAGCTTATCTTATTTTTATTTCAGTTCAAGAGAGATTGATTACAAAATGTTTATCAGTAAGTTATATGGTTTGTGGAATTATGACATTCTTGATTTCTTTTACGATAATTTTAGGATTAACAGCAATGGCATCTTCTACGATGACAATTCAGTTAACTTCTATTAAATATATGTATATATGTGGAGCTAGTTATTTCTTTGTAGGTATTATTTTATTAATTGTAAATGCTTTTTTAAAAAAGAAAAATCGTTATAATTATTATTACTAGTATAAAAAGAAGGGGTATTTATGGATAGATTAGATGCAAAGGCTATAAAGACGTATAAAGAAATTATACTTATTTTAGATCAATGTATTGATGATTATTTATTTGTAATGGATCTTGATAAAGACATATATTTTATCTCACCACATGCTATGAAAAGATTTAATATTCCAAGCTATGAATTTAGTAATTCTTTACCAGCACATAAAAAATTTGTATATGAAGATGATCTAGAAATGTTATTATCAGATATGAATAAGTTGGTTTCGGGAAAGAAAAATTTTCATAATTTACAATATCGTTGGATTGGAAAAGACGGTATTCCTATTTGGATCAATTGTCGAAGTAAATCGATTAAGGATCATGATGGGAATGTTAAATATATTATTGGCTGTATTAATGAAATTGGTAAAAGACAAGTTGCTGATAATGATAGTGGATTATTAGGAGAAATGAGTTTTAAAAATTTTATTTATCCTATTAATGAAGATATTACACAGGGTTTTATTTTAAGAATTGATATTGATGATTTTAAAAATATTAATGAAAATTTCGGTGTAAAATATGGTGATGTTGTTTTAAAACAAGTTGGAAATTGTATTAAAAAGTTATTAACTAAAAATCAACAACTTTATAGGATTGTCGCTGATGAATTTATTGTGATGGATGTTGTTGGCAGTAAAGAAGATGCAAGAGCTCTTTATAATGCAATACGTAGAAGTATTACATGTTATGTAGAATCTATTAATTATGATATTTATTTAACGATTTCTGCAGGTATTCTAGATTTTCATGATTATCCTAATAAAAGTTATAATTCTATTATGCAATGGACAGAATTTGCTTTAAATCAATCGAAAACAAATGGAAAAAATACATATACGATTTTTAAGCAGGAAGATTATCAAGAATTTTTAAGAAAAAATAAATTAACAAAAGAATTACATAAAGCAGTTAACCAACAATTTAAAGGATTTGAAGTTTATTTTCAGCCAATTATTGATATGAAAACAGAAAAGATTCATAGTATGGAAGCATTGCTTAGATTTGAATGTGATGAATTTGGTAAAATTTCACCACTAGAATTTATTCCATTATTAGAGGAAAGTGATTTGATTATTCCTGTAGGTAGATGGGTTTTAGATCAAGCATTAAAAGCTGTAAGTATGTTTTCAAATATTAAAGTACAAATTAATATGTCTTATGTTCAAGTGTTAAAAACACCAGCATTAAATGATATTTTAAATATTATAAAAAATTATAAAATAGAAAATAATCAATTAGTTATAGAACTTACAGAAAGTGGTTTTATTGAATCTAATAAAAACTTTATTGATTTTTGTAATGGTTTAAAGAAAGAAAATATCTTACTTGCTTTAGATGACTTTGGAACAGGATATTCTAATTTCCACTATCTTTATAATTTAAAACCAGATTATATAAAAATAGATCGAACATTGATGAAAAATGCGCTTTCAAATGAGTATGAAAATATGTTGCTAAAACATATGGTGGATATGGCTCATAGCGTAGGTGTTAAGATTTGTATTGAAGGAATAGAAGAAAAGGAAGAACTTGAACGTATTATGTTATTAAAGCCAGATTATATTCAAGGATTCTATTATGGTAGGCCGGTTTCTTTAAGTGTGTTTATGGAAAGCTATGAAATATAAAACGAATAAGTATGTGACTTATTCGTTTTTTAATGTTTCTAACATTCGTTTGAT
>ERZ857750.4424-NODE-4424-length-10512-cov-3.179975_pt1 | contig 10512 bp, 12 predicted proteins | sample MGYA00519915_ERZ857750 | MGnify/ENA primary metagenome ERZ857750 (study PRJEB31778, sample SAMEA3449358) | human gut metagenome | biome: human gut; feature: human-associated habitat; material: faeces | place: United Kingdom | collected 2010/2012 ... | reverse complement strand
TTTTTTTTGGGGAAAAAGTAATAAGGGACGGTGAAATCATCGAAATCGTCAGTTTTGTAGGCGGCGGATGAAAGACGGACGCGGATTCGGCTGTACGGCGCCTGAAGAGACAGAAATGCGGAGTGCGGCAGAGCGGAAGAGAGACGGGGATGAGAAATGAATTATACATTGGAAGATATTTTTCAAACGCTGGACCGGCGGCATACGCGGGAAGTGCGGGAAAAACTGTGGAATGCGCGGGTGGGAATCGGCGGCATCGGAGGCCTGGGCTCTCATACCGCTGTCGCTTTGGCAAGGGCGGGGATCGGCAGACTTCACATCGTGGATGATGATGAGGTGGATCTTTCGAATATCCATCGGCAGGCGTATTTTCTCCGTCAGGTGGGGAAAAAGAAGACGGAAGCTCTGACAGAAATCATTAACGATATCAATCCATATATCCAAGTGACGGCAGACTGCTGCAGAGTGACAGAAGAAAACATCCCAGAGCTTTTTGCAAAAGACGGGATCATCTGCGAGGCGTTTGATCTGGCGGAAAATAAAGCGGCTTTTGTCAACGGGGTGCTGACGTCGCTGCCGGAGGCGATACTCGTCAGCGGCAGCGGAATGGCGGGCTGCGGCGATACGAATCTGATCCGAACGCGCCGCGTTGCGGAGCGCTTTTATATCTGCGGCGATGAAAAAAATGGTCTGGAGTCCGGGCAGAAGCTGATGGCGCCCCGTGTGGCCGCCTGTGCGGCTCATCAGGCCAACGCGGCGCTCCGCCTGATTCTCGGAGATCTGTGAGGCGGGGAAGCGACCGGCAGATGATGATGCGGCGTACTGACCGGAGAACGCCGCGGTTTGACATGACTTAGAATACTGATCTGAAGACTATGAGAAGAAAGGAAGAAACTATGGCGAACAGTGAAGATAAATGGAGCATCGGAGGACATGAATTTTCCTCCCGGTTTATTCTCGGATCGGGAAAATATGATCTGGATCTGATTCAGGCGGCGGTGGAATGCGCCGGCGCCGAAATGATCACTCTGGCTCTGAGACGGGTCAATACCGCAGGCGACGGAAATATTCTGGACTACATCCCGGAGGGAGTGACGCTGCTGCCCAATACTTCGGGAGCGAGAAATGCGGAGGAGGCGGTGCGGATCGCCCGGCTGGCCAGAGAGGCGGGATGCGGAGATTTTGTGAAAATCGAAGTCATCCGGGATTCCAAGTATCTGCTGCCGGACAATTACGAGACGGTGAAAGCCACGGAAATTCTGGCGTCGGAAGGGTTTGTGGTGATGCCTTACATGTATCCGGATCTGAATGCCGCCAGAGATCTTCAGAATGCGGGCGCTGCGGCGATTATGCCGCTGGCGTCGCCTATCGGCTCAAATAAGGGTCTGTGCACGAGAGATTTTATTCAGATTCTCATTGATGAAATCGATCTGCCCATTATCGTAGACGCCGGCATCGGCCGGCCTTCGCAGGCTTGTGAAGCCATGGAGATGGGAGCCGCGGCGATCATGGCAAATACGGCCATCGCTACCGCCGGGGATATTCCCGCGATGGCCGGTGCGTTCCGGAAGGCCATTGAGGCGGGAAGAAGCGCGTATCTGGCGGGTATGGGAAGGGTGCTCACGAAAGGAGCCTCTCCTTCTTCTCCGCTGACGGGTTTTCTCGCTGACTGAGGCTAAGTGTAGAAAAAGATTTATTTTCGGAGCCTGATTTCCAGGGATGTGTGACTGGTAAATCCGGCGTCAGAACGGATACGAAGCCGGAGCGCCGGCCGTGTTGCGGATTCGGAGCGCGTGGATTCCATCCGGTGCCGCCGGGCGGCGGGATGCGCCGCAGGCTGTTGAAATGGAGAAGAGAGGATCTGGTATGGAAATAGATAATAGAAAGAAAATTCCCGAGAGCCACATGGAATATCTGCCGGGAATGGAGGTTCTGGAGAAGTCCGATCTCATGGACCGGGTGCTGAAAGCGGCGGCAGAATACCGCCCCGAGTCTTATACCTCAGAGGATGTGAGGGTGGCTCTGGGAAAAGAAACGCTGTCACCTTATGATTTCGGAGCTCTGCTCTCACCGGCGGCCCAGCCGCTTATCGAAGAAATGGCGCAGAGAGCGCAGCAGGAAACCCGAAAGCATTTCGGCAATTCGATTTACATGTTTACGCCGCTTTATATCGCGAATTACTGCGAAAACTACTGTATTTACTGCGGTTTCAACTGTCACAATAAGATCCACCGTGCCCGCCTGACACCGGAAGAGATCGACAAAGAAATGGCCGCCATCGCCGCCACCGGTCTGCAGGAAATTCTGATTCTTACCGGAGAAAGTCCGACCATGTCCACCGTGGAATATATAGGTGAAGCATGCAAGATCGCAAAAAAATATTTCCGTGTCATCGGTCTCGAAATCTATCCGGTAAATTCTGATCAGTATGCCTATCTGCATGCCTGCGGCGCAGATTATGTAACCGTTTTTCAGGAAACTTATAATTCTGACAAATACGAAACGCTGCATCTGGCCGGTCATAAACGTATTTTCCCATATCGTATCAATGCCCAGGAGCGCGCTCTGATGGGCGGCATGCGCGGAGTCGGATTTGCCGCACTGCTTGGACTGGACGATTTTCGCAAAGACGCATTTGCCACCGGTTACCATGCTTATCTGCTGCAGCGGAAATATCCGCATGCTGAGATTGCTTTTTCCTGTCCACGGTTGCGTCCGATCATCAACAATGACCGCATCAATCCTATGGATGTCCATGAACGGCAGTTATTGCAGGTCGTCTGTGCTTACCGGCTGTTCATGCCTTATGCCAGCATTACCGTCTCCACCCGGGAGTGCGAGCGTGTCCGGGATCACCTGGTAGATATCGCAGCCACCAAGATTTCAGCCGGTGTCAGCACCGGTATCGGCAGCCATGTGGAAGATATCGAGGATAAGGGCGACGATCAGTTTGAAATTGCAGACGGCCGCTCTGTGGATGAAATCTACCAGGCTTTACTTGAACATCATCTGCAGCCGGTTATGAGTGACTATATCTATGTGTAATACAATATCTCTTCTGGCTGTGACAAACCGGCATCTGTCCGTACATCCGTATCCGGAACAGATTGCCCGCATCTGCCAGACTCATCCAAAAGGTCTGATTCTGCGGGAAAAAGATCTGGAGGCAGAGAGTTATCTGGCACTTGCTGCACAGGTGTTGGACATCTGTCACAAATATGATGTTCCTTGTATTCTCCATACGTTCTGGAAGGAAGCGATTGCACTTGGCTGCACATCCATCCATCTGCCCCTTCCTCTGCTGCGGAGGCTCTCCGAAAAAGGGATTTTGTCTTCTCCGGAGTTTACTTCCTTCACGGTTCTTGGTACTTCCGTCCATTCCGTGGCAGAAGCCCGGGAAGCAGAACATTTGGGTGTTACCTATCTCACTGCAGGACACATTTATGTGACAGACTGTAAAAAAGGACTTGCACCCCGTGGTCTGCATTTTCTGCAGGAAGTGTGCAAGTCTGTATCCGTGCCGGTCTACGGCATCGGTGGTATTAAATTTGATCCGGTTCAATGGCAGGAACTGCAATCGGCAGGTGCCACCGGCGGTTGCATCATGTCCGGCATGATGGAGCTGTAATCAGACCATTCGACTTGAATCATCGTCTGCTTTACAGCATATCCAGCACAAACAGGCACACGCCGGACAGAAGAAACAAAATCATGCCCGGATTGCCAAACATGGCTCCCGCCATCTCATGGAATGGCCTTTCGTACTCACCGGAACGCCATTCCAGTTTTTTCACAGACACGGCAAAGAAAATCAATCCGGCAATGCCCATGATGATCATACTGATTTCCAGTATAACCAGTCCCAGAACAGCCCCCGCATGATTGAACATCATATCGATATAAGCATACGGATCTGAAATATCCCAGGCACTGTAATTCAGCTGTTGCAACAACAAGGAAGACAGAAAACCACCCAGCATATTCACTGTCATATGCAACGAAATCGTATATTTCAGTTTTCCGGTGCGGATATATACATAAGCAAATATGCATCCCAGTCCGAAAGCATAGAAAAACTGATGAAAATTCCCGTGAAACACACCAAAAAGCAGACCGGATAACACAACTGCTGCTTTATCTCCATATACAATGGTACGGTCTATCAGTACCTTACGAAAAATCAGTTCTTCCATCACCGGTGCCAGAACAACAGAAAAAAGTAAGGTAAACCACGGGCTTCCCTGAGACAGCAGTTCTTCCAGTTCAAAGGACAGATCCAGTCCGGTCCCCTGTGCAATAAGTGCACTCACTGCATTTCCAATGATATTTCCCACATACATCACAAAAATACAGATACACAATGTCCGGATCCACTGTCCCGGCCGCATCTCATTCCGGTAAAGCTGCATGTTCGGCAGCGCCTGCATCATCTTTGCACATACCGGGATTGCCACCAGATACAGCGGTACCATAGCCAGCAGCCAGCTTGTAACCGGAAGACCGGCTGCCTGCGGCGCAATCAGAGACACCAGCAGTGACAACAGAAACTGAACAGCAACCGTCAGAACTACCATCATAAAATAGCTGAACCCTACCCTTGAAAAAAATCTTTTGTCATCCATAAATTTATCTTCTCCATTTCTTCATCCTGTGTTCCATTTTACACCATTTGAGGTATAATATATATAGTCATTTCAAAAATAATATATCCGCAAACTCTTTCATCAAAGAATTATAAGGATACACAAACAAAAAAGGGGACATTTACTATGAAAATTGTTGATATGCACTGTGATACGTTGTCTGTCCTGCTTTCTGCAAAACGTCAGGGCAAAAACTTTGATTTTGAGAACTCTGATACTCAGATTTCATTGTCTAAAATGCAGGCGGGGGACTATCTGCTCCAGAACTTCGCCATCTTTGTAAATCTCGGTGAAACCGACTCACCGCTACCGGAAGCGCTGGAAATGATTCTGCTTTTTGAATCTGAAATGGAAAAACATGCTGATCTGATCCGTCCGGTCCGTTCTTACGCTGACATCGAGCAAAACCAGGCAGATGGTGTCATGTCTGCTCTACTCACCGGCGAAGAAGGCGAGATTACAATGGGGAATCCGGATTTTCTTTATTTCTTATACAAACTCGGCATGCGTATGATGACACTCACCTGGAACTATGAAAACTCTCTCGGTTTTCCAAATGTCAGACTGGATAAGAAAGCGTCTGCTTCTTCCGACAGATACTGCCTGAGCCAGAACAAAGGTCTGAAAGAACAGGGGATTGTCTTTCTGGAAGAAATGGAACGTCTTGGCATGATCATTGATGTCTCTCACCTTTCTGATGCCGGTTTTTATGATGTACTGGAGCACACCACAAAACCTTTCGTGGCAAGCCATTCCAATGCCCGCAGTGTCTGCCCTGCAGTAAGAAATCTTACAGATGACATGGTTCGCCGGCTGGCAGAACGCGGCGGAATCACCGGTATTAATTTCTGCAAAGAATTTCTCGGAAAACCGGATGTCTCCCAGAACTATCTGGATCAGGCTGTGGTACATATGAAATATCTGATGAATCTTGGCGGAGAAGATTTTGTTGCGCTTGGTTCTGACTTTGATGGCATTACACGCTATCACGATCTGTCCGACTGCAGTGTTATGCCAAAACTGGTCCACACAATGAAAAAAGCCGGCCTGACGCCGACTCAGATCGAAAAAATCTGTTATAAAAACACCTTACGTGTCTATCGTGAACTGCTATAATTTCAAGTCGAACGCACCTAAGACCTGGTGCGTGATTTTGGTCAGAATAAGCATCCTCCCACCATTTCGTTCTCTACGCACTTTACGCGGGGGAATGCTTATTCTGCGTTAAAAGGAAGCGGGATCCGTTCACTTTTACTTATGGCATCTGAGCTTCAGGATTTTCGTCTTGATCCGTTGCAGTGCATTATCAATGGATTTCTCCGTCTTTCCCATCTTCCGGGCAATCTGCCGGTAATTCCATCCATCCAGATATGCATCCAGTACCTTATTTTCCATAGGGCTCAATGTTTCATGAATGTCCTGAAGAAATGCAGCCACCGTTTCCTGATCAATGAGCATCTGTTCCGGATTATCCTGAGGACTATTCAGACTGTCCTCCAGAGGTACTGTTTCCGAATCCATATCGGACCCGGACAGCGATACATATGCATTCAGAGGAACATGCTTCTTTCGTCCTGCAGCTTCAATTGCATGATAAATCTGCCTGCTGATGCACAGTTCTGCAAAATGAAAAAAACTGCTTTTTTTGCTGTCAAAATCCCGCACTGCTTTAAACAGGCCGATCATTCCTTCCTGCACCAGATCATCAGTATCCCCGCCAAGTAAAAAGACAGCATTTGCCTTTTTACGGACGAGGTATTTATATTTTTCCATCAGAAAATCCATCACAGCGGAATCTCCGTCCCGCAGTTGTTCAATCAGTTCTTCGTCCGTAAAGGCATCATACTGTCTTTTCATATCTTATGATTCCGTTCTTGTTATTTTTTCTGCAGGCGCTGGCGCACGATCTCATAAGCCAGAACTCCTGCTGCCACAGAAGCGTTCAGGGAATCAATATCCCCTTTCATCGGAATGGATGCCGTAAAATCACAGTTTTCTCTTACTAACTTACTGACACCATCACCTTCGTTTCCGATGACCAGACCGATCGGTCCGGTTAGATTCTGACGGTACATCACCTCTCCGTCCATATCTGCACATACAAACCACAGCCCCTGTTTTTTCAATTCCTTCATGGTGGCACTCAGATTTGTCACTTTCGCCACCGGTGTATAGTTTAAGGCTCCCGCGGAAGTCTTTGCCACCGTAGCAGTTAAACCAACGGCACGGTTTTTCGGAATGATGACACCGTGTGCCCCCGCCAGGTTAGCAGTACGGATGATAGCTCCCAGATTATGCGGATCTTCAATTCCATCTAACAGAAAGATAAATGGCGGCTCTCCGTTTTCCTCAGCTTTTGCCAGAATATCCTCCACAGTTGCATAATTGTATGCTGCCGCATAAGCGATAACCCCCTGATGTTTCTTTGTTTCAGACATATTATCAAGACGGTCTTTGGAAACAAATTTTACCATGGTACCATGTTTCTTTGCCTCCCGCAAAATTGTTTTGATCGGACCATCCTGACAGCCCTCCAGCACAAATACCTTGTCAATCGTCTTGCCGGAACGAAATGCTTCCAGAACCGCATTTCTGCCCTCGATGGTTAACTCTTCATATCTCATGTATGTTCTCCTGGTTATTTCTTATTTTTTATTTAAGCACTCAGACGCTTCTTTTGACCTGTACAGATCATGAACGGTGTGTTTTTTCTTCTTTACCCAAACCGTCCAGTCCCAGAACGGTCAGTTCCAGAATCCGGTCAAACCGATCCGCCAGATACAGATATCCCATCAGAGCCTCAAATCCTGTAGCCCGTCGGTAATCACTCATACTTGCATTTTTCGCCATAGTTGGAGACTTCGCATTCCGGCCACGCTTGTAGACCGCCTCTTCCTCTTCGGACAGCACCGGAAGCAGATATTCCATCATGGCGGACTGGGAATGTGCCTTCACCAGATGGCTTGTATGATTGTGAAGTTGGCTGGCTTTCGTATTACCCTGTGCAACAATCATGGAACGGATGACCAGATCATAAATACCGTCTCCGATATAAGCCAGTGTCAGCGGCGAGTATGTCCGGATATCTCCTTTTCGAATATCAAATGTTTCACGGATTGCACTGAAAATTGGCAATGCTGCAGTATCTACGCTCTTTTCCATGTAACTCCTTCTCTTGTATCCTTCAGAATAATTCCCATTGCAGCCAGTTCATCACGGATTTCGTCCGCACGGGCAAAGTTTTTCTCTTTTCTTGCATCCTGACGTTCTTTAATAAGTTTCTCAATATCTGCGTCCAGAATCTCTGCTTCTTTCTCCACAATGATTCCCAGCACATCGCACAGTTCTTTTAATTTGGCATATAATGCATCAATGTATGCCTTGCTGTTCTCGCCGGAAACATTAGTATTGCAGAATTTAACATACTCAAATACTGCAGATACTGCATCCGCTGTGTTGAAATCGTCATCCATGGCAGCCTCAAATTTTTCCTGATAAGCATGAGACTGATTCAGCAGATCTTTCTCTGCTTCTGACAGTTCACCGGCTGTGCTTCCGGACAATCTCTGCAGGTTCTCTGCCGCTGTCACAATGCGCTCCAGGCCGCTCTTTGCTGCTTCCATCAGATCTGCGCTGAAATTTAACGGACTTCTGTAATGAGCGGAAAGCATAAAGAAACGCAATACCTGAAGGTCATATTTCTCACCGATTTCTCTTACCGTAAAGAAGTTGCCGAGAGATTTGGACATTTTCTTGTTATCAATATTCAAAAATGCATTGTGCAGCCAGTATTTCGCAAACGGTACACCGTTGGCTGCCTCACTCTGTGCGATCTCGTTTTCATGATGCGGGAAAATCAGATCCTCGCCGCCTGCATGAATGTCAATCTCATCACCCAGATATTTTTTTGACATGACAGAACACTCAATATGCCAGCCCGGACGACCCTGGCACCACGGAGACTCCCAGTACGGTTCACCGTCTTTTTTCGGTTTCCAGAGCACAAAATCCAGCGGATCTTCTTTCAGATCACCGGTCACTTTGATACTTCTGTGTCCTGCTTCCAGATCATCTATGTTCTTATGGGAAAGTTTTCCGTAATCTTTGAACTTTCTGGTACGGTAATATACGGTTCCATCCGCTGCCGCATATGCATATCCTTTCTCAATCAATGTACTGATCATATCCAGCATACCCTGGATTTCCTGCGTAGCCAACGGATGTGTGGTTGCCGGTTTTACATTCATATCGTGCATATCTTTTTTGCACTCTTCGATGTACTGTTGGGACACCTCCTCGGCTGTACGGCCCTCTTCCATGGCTTTTTTGATGATCTTGTCATCCACATCCGTAAAGTTAGACACATAATTTACTTCGTATCCTTTGTATTCCATATATCTGCGCACAGTGTCAAATACAATCATCGGACGGGCATTTCCAATATGGATAAAGTTATATACGGTAGGTCCGCATACATACATACTTACTTTTCCTTCATGTAAAGGTACAAATTCTTCTTTCTGTTTTGTCAGTGTATTGTAAAGTTTCATTCCATTTAAGCAGGTCACCCCGCTCTCCTTTCTCAATTCTGTTTCTTAAATATGCGCACCTCCCGTGCACTTATTTAAAAATTATTTTCAATTGCCTGTAACCCACAGACGATTTCCTTATTTCTTCATCAGAACAGCTGCCACGATTTCGTCCATCTGCTCTTTCTTTTCTTCAATATCCAGCACCAGGAAAAACTGATTCACGGCACGGTACAGATTCTGGCGTTCATCGGAAAAATTGGTCATATTCCGGTCACCGCTAAGATAATCCGTCAGAAAATGAATACCACTTTCCATAGTCATCAGCCATACCGCATACACCATCAATTCTTTTTCTTTTGCTGTCAGGATCCGTCCCATCTCATGACAGTAGCCCTGCACATAGCCCCGAAAAAGTTCCATATCAAGCTCAATATTGCCAAATTTTTCATCTTCCGTAAATGTCGCTGCACCGGCGCGCACCGCATCTCCGAAATCCAATATGGATGCTCCCGGCATCACAGTATCCAGATCGATCAGGCAAATTGCTTTCTTACTGTCACTGTCGATCAGCACATTACTGTATCGTGTATCATTGTGTGTGACACGTTTTGGAATCTGCTTTGACTCAATAGCTTCCTGAATCTCATTCAGCTTTTTGGAACGATCCAGCACAAACTGAATCTGCTCCTGACAGTCTGAAGTACGAAAGCAAATATCCGCACGGACTGCATCCAGCAGCTGACGCATCGCATTCTTCATATCATGCAGCTTCGGCACCGTAACTCCGAGCTGACTGCTGTCAAAATCACGCAGTCTCCGATGAAACACGCCAACCGCTTTGGCAGCCTCATATGCCTGCTCCGGTGTCGTCGGTTTTTCCATTTCCTCACCACAGCAGATCATCCGGTACAAACGGAAATAACTGCCGTTTTCCGTCTGCAGAAGCTGATTGCCTGCCTTCGTCCGGATAAATGTCAGTCCTTCCAGCTGCGGATCCCGTCCTTCCTGCTCGATTACCTCATGCAGGTATTCTGTGACAAGGAACAGATTATTCATCACCTCTGTAGGATATTTGAACACGATATGGTTCATCTCCTGAAGGACATAATGCTCTCCGCCGCAGACAATCTCATATGTGTGGTTCACGGTTCCATGACCCAGAGGTTTCACATCCGTGATCTCTCCTTCAATCTGAAATTTACTGATAATTTCTTCAAACTTTAACATCTTTCTACCTCCATGGTCAGACCAATTTCTTAACAAAGTGCTTCTTCTGCCAGACATGTAAAGCGGACATTCGCAATCCGCTTTCGCTACTTGCTCATGAACGCAGTCGC
>ERZ857750.4417-NODE-4417-length-10526-cov-4.425174_pt1 | contig 10526 bp, 8 predicted proteins | sample MGYA00519915_ERZ857750 | MGnify/ENA primary metagenome ERZ857750 (study PRJEB31778, sample SAMEA3449358) | human gut metagenome | biome: human gut; feature: human-associated habitat; material: faeces | place: United Kingdom | collected 2010/2012 ... | reverse complement strand
GACAGGATTAGGGTAACACCGCACAATTAAACTGCGGCGCTTTACGGAAATTTTGCGTCCTGATGTCGTTGCATTTTTTTGCAATACATCAAGTATTGCTGCAAAATCGCGCCTAATCAGCACGCAAAATTTACTCGCAAATCGCTCTTGTTCAATTATGTGGTATTGCCTCCATCGGCATAACTTAATCCTGATTTCTTCCGTCAATCCGCATATACCGCGATATATTGAGCAGGATGCCCATCTCGCCGAGCTGCAGCATCAGCGCTGTGCCGCCATAGCTGAAAAACGGCAGAGCCGCACCGGTTACCGGCATGATGCCGGTGACAACGAACAGGTTCATCAGCGTCTGGATAGCCAGCTTGGCAGTGATGCCGGTCGCCAAAAGACTGCCGAATTTATCCGGTGCATAGCGCGCCACGCGGAATCCGCGGTAAATGAGGTACGCGAACAGCAGGATGACCAGCAGAGCGCCGATCAGACCCATCTCCTCGCACCAGGTGGCAAAGATAAAGTCGTTATGCGGCTCCGGCAGGTACAGCTGCTTCTGCAGGCCGTTGCCGAGTCCGCGGCCGAGCAGACCGCCCGAGCCGATGGCGATCTGGCTCATCGAGCCTTGCAGACCTTTGTCCGCCATATCCGAAAACGGATTGAGCCAGACTTCAAAACGTGTTCGTACATGCGGAAACGCAACGTAGAATGCTGCAACCGCGCCTGCACCCAGTCCCAGAATCGGCGCAAAGTACCACAGGCGCATGCCGCCTGCCAGCAGGATGATAACGCCGATACCGCAGATGATTACCATCGCCGAGGTATGCGGCTCCAGGTACAGCAGACCGATGTACATCGCCAGCAGCAGACCGTACGGCTGCACCATGGTCTTGACGCTGCGCACGCTCTTCGGGTCACGCGCCACCCAGTAGGAAAAGCAGATGATGACCGTCAGCTTTGCGATCTCGGACGGCTGAAAGCCGAACAGCCAGCGGCGTGCATTATTGATCGATGTGCCGATGCCCGGTATCGCAACCAGAATCAGCAGCGCGACCGATATCCACATGATGATGTTGTGAATGCCCGCGTACATGCGGTACGGAAACTTGGAAAGTGCGATCATAGCCGCAAGACCGATCGCGGCGAAAATGCCCTGACGCATGATAAAGTATGTCGCACTGCCCTTGTAGAACATCGCGTTGGTATAGCTTGCCGAGAACAGCGCGATCAGACCGGTGATCAGCAGCAGCAGCACCGAGAAGAACACACCGGTATCCCAGATGTGCGCCTTCATGCTGCGCATGCGTCTGCGCTTCGGCTTTGCGGTGCCGGTACGGTAACGCTCCTGCGGCACCGGCTCCCGCGAAGGACGCGCCGGTTTGCCGCTCGGCGCATTCCGCGGCATGGGACGGCGCGACGCCGGCCGGTACTGCGGATTCGTCTTTCCAGTTGTCGAAGCCATAGGGTTACCTCCGAATTACGAATTAAAACAGCGGTGCGAGTGCCACATGGTAGGCCAGCAGGCACAGCACAACCGTGATGCCGGTGAATACCAGCACGATTTTCTTCTCGCCCCAGCCGCACATTTCAAAGTGGTGGTGGATCGGCGCCATCTTGAACAGGCGCTTGCCGTGGGTCGCCTTGAAGTAGGTGACCTGCAGAATAACGGACAGCGTTTCGATGATGTAAATCAGGCCGACCAGCAGCAGGATGAGCGGCATTTCACACGCAAATGCCAGACCCGCAACCGCACCGCCGAGGAACAGCGAGCCGGTATCGCCCATGAACACCTTAGCCGGGTTGAAGTTATAGCGCAGGAAGCCCAGCAGCGCACCCGCGAGTGCCGCCGAAAAGATCACAACGCCCATGTCTCCGCGGCGGAAGCCGACGAACACGAAGAAGATGGCAACCGGCAGCGTAACGCTTGCTGCCAGACCGTCGATGCCATCGGTCAGATTGACGGCGTTGTCCGCGCCGACGATAACGAACGCCGCGAACACGATATACAGCGGCCACGGCCAGCTGAACGAAATGCCTGTGAACGGAATCCACAGCTGCGGCAGACCGCTCGACCCCAGGAACAGTACGAGGATGAACACGCCGGCAACCAGAATCTGGAGCACCAGCTTCTGCTTCGGGGTCAGACCTGCGTTTTCCTTTTTCTTGATCTTAGCGTAGTCATCGACCAGACCGACCGCACCGTAGGCCACGGCAAGGCCGAGCACCGCAAGCGACGAGACCGAAATCTCACCCATCACGATATTGCCGATAATGACTGCCGCCGCGATACCGATAATGAACATAAATCCGCCCATTGTCGGAATATTCTGTTTGTTCATGTGCCATTTCGGTCCGATTTCGAGAATCTTCTGACCGAATTTCATTTTTCGCAGATAATTGATGACCGCCGGACCGATAGCCAGTGTAATCACCAGTGCGATCGCGAAAACAAGCACAGCCTGTTTCATGCTTCAACTTCCTCCCCTAAAAACATTGCAAGTGCGCGTTCCATGCGCATGCCGCGGCTGCCCTTGAACAGCAGCGCGTCTCCTTTTTTCGCGTCCTCGCGCAGTGCCACGACAAGCGCGGTCTGGTCGTCGAACGCATACGCATGCTCCATGCCCTTCTCCCTGGCACCGGCTACCATGGCCGCTGCATCCGGACCGTAGGCGTACAGGGCGTCCGCGTACTGCGCCGCCGCACGACCGGCACGGCGATGACCTTCCTCGGCGTAATCGCCAAGCTCGAGCATCGAGCCGAGAACCGCGAACCGGCGGCCGTCCCCGGCCATGCCGCCGAGCACGGACAGCGTAGCCTCCATCGCATCCGGACTTGCGTTGTAGCAGTCCGCATAGATGTGGTAGCCATCCTGCTCATAGATGTTCTGGCGCATGCCGCTCGCCTGATAGCTGACAAGTCCCTGCGCGATCAGCTCGGGTGTTTCACCGAGCAGCAGACCGACGGCTGCCGCCGTCAGTGCATTGAGCACGTTATGCTTGCCCGGAATACTCAGCTTCGCGGTGAATTTCTCTCCGACCGGCAGGTGCGCCGCAGCAAGACCGTTATTTACTATATCAAATGTACCGTCGCTGTGCAAGTCCGCAGTAAGGTCGCAGGCGGAATTTTCGATGCCATAAGTTACCACCTTGCAGCCGAGGCTCTCGCGTTTGTCCCACAGAAGCGGCTCATCGCCGCAGAGAACAGCCGCGCCGCCCTCCTGCAGACCCTCGAGAATCTCCAGTTTGGCCTTGCAGATGCCCTCACGCGAGCCAAGAAACTCGATATGCGAGGTGCCGATGTTGGTGATAACCGCCAGATTCGGCTTGGCAGCCGCCGTCATGCGGGAAAGCTCACCGAAATGGTTCATGCCCATCTCAGCTACCAGCACTTCGGTATCCCGGGTCATACGCATGAGCGTCAGCGGCAGACCGATCTCATTGTTCAGGTTGCCTTCTGTCTTCTGTGCGCGGAAGCCCTGCGAGAGAACGGCATACAGCAACTCCTTGGTGGTGGTCTTGCCGACCGACCCTGTTACGCCGACGACCTTGCCGCCGCACATCGTGCGGTAGCCGCCCGCGAGGTCGAGCAGCGCCTGCGAGGTGTTCTCAACGTACAGCGCCGGCACCGGATATTCCTCGTTTTCTCGATGGCTCATCACGGCGGCCGCGCCGTTCTCGATCGCCTTGCCGATGAAATCGTGCGCGTCAAACCGCTCGCCCTTGATCGGCAGGAACAGCGCCTCCGGCGGGATCTGCCGCGAATCGGTCGTGACCGCCGTCAGAGCCGCCTCGCCTCTCGCTTCGCCGTGTGTCCATTCCGCCGCCTGCGCTAATGTAAATCGTTCCATGCCGTTTCCCCCAATAATTATCAAATCTCGCCGCTGCTTGCAGCGGCTTACATTAAGACAGGTTTTCCTTTCGGAAAACCGTGTCTTTGTTCCCGTCCGCAGACGACCATGTGCTTGCACATGGTATTCAATTAGAAATTGCCTGCAATTTCATAAAAGCCGGGAGCATGTATCTCGGTTTTTATTCCCCGACCCAGCCGCCTTGGGGCGCAGCGCGGCAGCAAAGCCGCGCAAGGATAGCGCCGAGCGTCATTCGGGTTTCGGAGAACGGTTTCCTTAGGAACCGTTCTCCGTAGATAGGGGACTTTTGAAGTCCCCTATCACGCGAAATATTCCGCTACAATTTCGCGTTCATCCATGTGGTGCTTCACATGGTTTACTTCCTGATAGGTTTCGTGTCCCTTGCCCATCAGTACGATAATATCGTCTTTCTGTGCGTGCGCGAGTGCCCAGTGGATCGCCTCCGGACGATTGACAATGACCTGCATCGGCGTATCCGAATCCTTCATGCCCTCGAGAATATCATCGATGATGGCCTTCGGCTCCTCGGTGCGCGGATTATCGCTCGTTACAACGCAGAAGTCCGCGAGATCCGCCGCAATTTTACCCATCTTCGGGCGCTTGGTACGGTCACGGTCGCCGCCGCAGCCGAACAGAGCAACGACACGGCCCTTTGCAAAGCCGCGAACGGCCTTGAGTACGTTCTCCACGCCGTCCGGTGAGTGTGCGTAGTCGATGAGCACGGTGTAATCCGTATCGGTCGGCACGACCTCAACACGGCCCTTGACGCCGGTTGCAGTTGCCATGGACTTCGCCGCATCCGCAAGCGGCATGCCGAGCTGCAGCACGATGCCGAGCGCGGTCAGTGCATTCTCGACCGAGAAATGACCCGGAATCGGCAGCTTGACGTCTGCCTTTTCGCCCTGATACTGTGCGGTGAACTCCACGCCGTCCGCGTGCAGCTGCAGATCGGTCGCTTCGAGATCGGCCTCCGGCTTGACGCAGGAGAACGTCATGCACGGGCACTTTGCGTCCGCGAGCATCTTCTCCGCCGCAGCATCATCCAGATTGATAACGCCCTTCTTGCTGATGGAGAACAGCAGCGCCTTTGCCTTGCGGTACTCCTCCATGGTCTTGTGGAAATCGAGGTGATCCTGCGTCAGATTGGTGAACGCGCCTACCGCAAACGGAATGCCGTGTACGCGGTCAAGCACCAGGGAATGCGAGGAAACCTCCATGATCACATGCGTGCAGCCTGCGTCTCTCATGCGGGCAAACAGTGCGTGCAGCTCGTAGGATTCCGGCGTGGTGCGCTCGGTTTCGATCACTTCATCACCGATGAGGTTCTGGTTGGTGCCGATCAGACCCACCTTGTGGCCTGCGTCCTCAAGCATATGCTTGACGAGGTAGGTCGTGGTGGTCTTGCCGTTGGTGCCGGTCACACCGAGCATGACCATGCTCTCTGCCGGATGACCGAAGCGGTTTGCCGCAATCTCAGCCAGCGCGATACGGGAATTCTCCACAACGACTGCGGGGACGCCCTTCGGCGCCTCCTCGCAGACAACGGCTACCGCGCCCTGCTCCATCGCCTTGGCGATGTAATTGTGGCCGTCGGTCGCGTAGCCGCGGATGGCTACAAACAGGTCGCCCGGCTGTACCGCGCGGGAGTCGTAACGCACTTCCTTGATGTCAATATCCTGCGCAGCAGTGCTGTTTTTCACTGCTACATCCTTCAAAAGTTCCTGTAATTTCATAATTTCCTCCTATCGGTCGTTGACCGTCGTTGTATCGGAAAATTCTACCGTGACAACCGCACCGAGGCTTACCTTGGTACCGGCCTCCGGACTCTGCTTGGTCGCGGTAGTGTCGCCTGTGATCTGCGCGGACGAAACACCCTTCTGCTTGAGGTACAGACCGTACTCCTCCAGCGTATCGCGGCACTCATCCGGCGACATGCCGGACAGATTGGGCACTTCAACGGCCTCAGTCGGCTTTTCCTCGCCCATGTAGACGATAACCTTGCCGCTGGCCGCAATGCGCATGCCTGCATTCGGCACCTGATCGGTGACGGTATCGCCGTCGCCCTTGATGATGCAGTCAAAGCCTGCGTCGGACAGCGTGGAAATCGCATCGTCGCGCGTCTTGCCGGATACACTCGGCACGGTCAGCTCGCGGCGGTCGCTCTCGCTGTCGTCGTAGACCGGCGTAATGCCGATATACGGCAGCACATCCTCCATGATGCGGCCGACAACCGGAGCGGCGATCGTACCGCCAGTATGCGTTGCGGACTCCGGCAGGTCGTTGATGGCGACCAGAACCGCGATCTGCGGGTCGTCCATCGGCGCTACGCCGATGAAGGAGGCCGTGTAGCGGTCCTCGGTATCGAGCACCTTGCCGTCACTGTCGTATTCGGGCTGAATCTCGGAGGTCGCAGTCTTGCCGCCGACGCGGTAGCCGGGCACATACGCGTTCTTGCCGGTGCCGTTTGCGACAACCTGCTCCATCGCCTCGCGCATGTAAGCGGAGGTATCCTCGGAAATGACCTGACGGACCACCTCGGTCTCGTTCGTAGACTTGACCGAACCGTCTCCGCCCAGCACTTCCTTGACAACATACGGCTTTTTTAGCTTGCCGTCGTCCACAATCGCGCAGACCATGTTCAGCATCTGAATCGGCGTTACCGTGAAGCGCTGACCGAACGATGCGGTCGCCAGTGCGACTTCGTTCCAGTCACTGGCAACATCCAGCTTGTGGAACTGGCCCTTGCCCTCACCCGGCAGGTCGATGCCGGTCGGCTCGGTCAGGCCGAACGCCTTGTAAAAGTTGTAAAACCGATCCATGCCGACGCTCTGGGCAATCTGCATCATCGCTACGTTGCAGGAATTCATCAGGGCTTCGGTCAGCGTCTGCATGCCGTGGCCGCTTGTGTTTGCACACTTGATCTCCCAGTTCTCCACCTGCAGGGAGCCGCCGCAGTAGTAGGTGTCCTCGGCATGGGTAGCACCCAGATCATACGCGGTGGAGACCGTCATCAGCTTGAAGGTGGAGCCCGGCTCGTAGTTATCCGCGATAACCGGATTGCGCCAGGTTTTCATCAGGATATTCACGCGGGCGCTGCCCAGCGCATCTACCAGATCGGAATTGTCATGAATCGCCTCCGGCAGATTGTCCAGACCGCCTTCCGTATACCATGCATCCGGAATTTCGACCTTGACGTTCTCTTCCTTGAGGATTTTCTCAACATTTTTCTTGAGTTCGTTGATATACTTTTCGCTCGTCAGCTTGTAGGCATCGTTCGGATCAAAGTCCGGCAGGTTGGCCATTGCCAGTACCTCACCGGTCTTGACGTTCATAACGATGCCGGAAACGCCGTCTCGCGCCTCCGGATTGTCGGCAAGTGCGGTCTCGAGGTGCTTTTCCAGATAGTTCTGGATATCGCTGTCGATGGTCAGCACCAGCGAATTGCCGTCCGTCGCAGGGATATACTGCTGGGTCTCCGGCATGATATCCCTGTTCTGCCGGTTCTGCACGCGCACCAGACGGCCCGCCGTGCCGGAAAGCTCATCGTTATACTCGGATTCCAGACCGTAAGCGCCGTTATTATCGCTGCCGACGTATCCCAGTACCGCAGACAGGAAGGCGCCATGCTGATAGTACCGCTTGGTATCCGGCTCGGAGTAGACGCCGGTGCAGTCTGCCGCTTCGAGCTTCTCATCCAGCTCCTTGGATACGTCCTTATCGACCTTCTGCGCGATAATTTCGTACTGCGAATTGGTTTTCTGGATCTTGGCCATTACGGTATCGTAATCCACATCCAGCGTTTCGGACAGGATCTGCGCCAGCGTCTGCTGCTGCGTCTCTGCCGAGATACCCTTTTTCACCTTGTCTTCGTCTACGACCGCCTTCGGGGAGATCGTGATGCGCTCTACTGCGGCGGATTCAGCCAGAACCTGCATATTCGCGTCGTAGATCTTGCCGCGGTTGGGCGTGATGAACGTGTCGCGCGTCTGCAGTGCCGTCGCCTGCTGCACATAGAAATCGTGATTGAATACCTGCATATACAGCAGCCGCACGCCTACCAGCCCGAAACCGATCAGTGCAAACAGCACGGTCAGCCCGCGGATACGCGTGCGCATTTGATGGTTGGGTCCCTTAACTGCCATTTAGTCAGCCTCCATATTGTTCCTGAAAAAGCGTAAGGAGTCAGAAGTTATCCACCTCTCACTCCCCTGTACGCATTGTATTCAACTGCTTATCGGATATATTCCACAAGTGCGGAAAAGCGCGCTGCCAGTGCGCTCCACAGACCGCGCAGCGTCATGCTGTCGTCTGCAACGGTGACAAGATCCGGATTGGTCAGCTCCACATATTCGATCTGCGAATTGTCCAGCTTTACCATTCCGAGCGTGTCCGTGGCGTACTGCTCTACCTCATCCATGTTCATGCTGTTCATCTGCTTGGTCGTCAGAGAAACATTCTCCGACTGCAGCTCGCTGAGCAGGTCGCTCTGCTCACTCGCTTCTGCGGTAAGCTGGGTCAGCTGCATCTGGCAGAACAGGATAAACGCCGCCGTGATCGCCACCAGAAAAATGCACGGGTACACGCCCTGCATCACAGCAGGCTTGCGGCGGTGCTTCTTTTTCTTGACCGGTGCTGCCGCTACCTGCAGATGGCGTTTCGGCTGTACCTCACGCTGTGCAGGAACCTGATCTTCATATTTTCTTGCCGCGTTGTTCCTGCCAGAAGCCATCTTGCGCTTTCCTTTCTTTTGAATTTGCTTTTTCGGTTTAGATTTTTTCACAAACCCGGAGCTTCGCGCTTCGGGCGCGCGGATTCTCCTCAATTTCCCTTTCGTCCGGCAGAATCGGCTTGCGCGGCGTCAGCCGAACCTTCGGCTTTTTGCCGCAGATGCATACCGGAAAGTCCTTCGGACAGGTGCAACCCTGTGCCGCCTGCTGAAAAGCCGCCTTGACGATGCGGTCCTCCAGGCTGTGGAAGGTGATGACCGCCAGTCTGCCGCCCGGATTGAGACAGTCGATGGCTTTTTCCATCGCTTCCCGCACGGCACCCAGCTCATCGTTTACCGCAATGCGGATCGCCTGAAAGCTGCGCTTCGCCGGATGCTGCTTTTCGCGCAGTGCTTTCGCGGGCATGGCGCCCTTGATCACACGGACAAGCTCCAGCGTGGTCTCAATCGGCTTGTCTGCGCGTTCTCGCTCGATTGCCGCTGCGATCAGCGGTGCGTAGCGCTCCTCGCCGTACTCAAACAGAATGCGGCGGATCTCCTCGCGGCTCCAGCCGTTTACCACATCATACGCGGTCAGCTTCTGCTGCCGGTCCATGCGCATATCGAGCGGCGCATCCTGCATATAGGAAAAACCGCGCTCGGCATGGTCCAGCTGCGGAGAGGAAACGCCGAGGTCGAACAGAATGCCGTCCGCACCTGCAAGTCCCTGCCCTTCGAGCACCTTGTCGATATCGCGGAAGTCGCTCTTGACCGGTGTGACACGCTGCCATACATCCTTGAGGCGGTCCTTTGCGTTTTCGAGTGCTTCGTCATCTCTGTCAATACAAATCAAACGGCCGGTATCATGCAAACGCTCCGCAATGCGGAGCGAGTGACCGGCGCCGCCGGTCGTGGCGTCCACATAAACGCCGTCCGGCTTGATCTGCAGAGCCTCAAGGCACGGCTCAAGCAAAATGGATACATGATGAAATTCCATAGTTCCCTGCCCTTTTGTTAAAAATCAATATCTTCTACGTCCGCGGCAACAACCTCCGCGTCGATCTCGTCATTGTAAGCGCGCCACTTGTCGCTGTTCCAGATTTCCGCGTGGTCGAGCTGACCGATCACGGTAACATCCTTCTGCAGCTCCGCAAAGGTACGCAGGTTTGCGGGAATGAGGATGCGGCCCTGTGCGTCGAGCTGTGCATCGAACGCATTGGCGAAGTAGTAGCGCTTGACGCGTCTTGCCTTTTCGCCGTTGCCGAGCGTGCGGATCTTGTCCTCCAGACGCTTCCATTCCGCTTCCGGATAGACGGACAGACAGCCATCGAGGCCCTTGGTGACCGTGAAGTGCTCGCCGAGCTCCTCGCGCAGCTTGGCCGGCATTGCCAGACGACCCTTAGCGTCTATGGAATGCTTGTATTCGCCCTTCACTCATTCACACCTGCCCTTCCGCTTTGGTGGAATTCGTGACACTTTACCCCACATCTCTCCACCTTGATTTTATTATAGCGGTACGGAGAATAGATTGCAAGATATTTTTTGCATTATTGCACGAAAAATTCGGGCGTTTTTCTTGCAAATTTTATAGTTTTCGCAATTTTTGCGAACAGTTGTTCGATTGTATTCGTGCGCGGTGTTTTCCTGCATTTTACTGTGAAGTGGAGAGTTATCCCAAAGTTTATCCACAGAGTGTGTATTTTTGTGCAATTTCAGCCGGACATTTTTCAGCCCGGTGGCGCAAAGTGGGTGTGAGGTTCTCTTTTTCGGCGTTGGTGGTGAGGAGTGGGTGAGGGGGTGGTGCAGACAAGGTGACGGCTGTTATCAAATAAAATTCGCAGGTGCCGTCCGCAACAACGCGTAAGCGAATTGTGCGGCACTGTCACGCCGCACCCAGCGTAGAGTTGCCGATATGTGTAGCAGTACGCTGTCTGTGAACTGCGCATATTTTGCGCAATAAAC
>ERZ857750.4405-NODE-4405-length-10556-cov-19.469574_pt1 | contig 10556 bp, 5 predicted proteins | sample MGYA00519915_ERZ857750 | MGnify/ENA primary metagenome ERZ857750 (study PRJEB31778, sample SAMEA3449358) | human gut metagenome | biome: human gut; feature: human-associated habitat; material: faeces | place: United Kingdom | collected 2010/2012 ... | reverse complement strand
ATGGTATTATTCCAATGGAAGCGGAGCGATGCAGACCGGCTGGCTGAATCGTGGAGGAACCTGGTATTATCTGACGGGAAGCGGAGCGATGGCAACCGGTTGGATCAATCTGGGAGGAACCTGGTATTACCTGAACCCAGGCAATGGTGATATGGTGGGTGCCGGCTGGCATCTGATCAATAACAAATGGTATTACTTTGGCGGAAGTGGTGCTATGTACAGCAATCGCTGGATCGGTAACTATTATGTCGGTGGAAACGGTGAGATGCTGACGAACACCTGGGTTGGTTCTTACTGGGTTGGAGCAGATGGAAAATGGATTCCTAATTATGACCCGGATGTTAATGCCAACTGGGTGAAATCCGGAAATACCTGGTACTATCAGAGACCGGATGGAAGCAAACTGACAAATTCATGGAAGAGAATTAATGGAAGCTGGTATTACTTTGGCGCAGACGGTGCCATGACAACCGGATGGAAATATGTAGATGGTTATAAATTCTACTTTGGCACAGATGGAAAAATGGTACAGGATGTAGACAAGCTGATTGGGAAACAGTCCAGCTACAGAATTACCGTAAACAGAGTTAAGTGTCAGGTTACTGTATATGCGGCAAATGAAACCGGTAATTATTGTATTCCGGTAAAAACATTTACCTGCTCGGTAGGTAAAGCAGGAACACCAACACATGCAGGAACCTATGCAACCCTGAAGAAACAGAATCCAGTAGAGTTGATGGGACCGTCTTGGGGTAAATATGGAACACAGATTAATAATTATGGTGACTGGTTCCATTCGGTAGCCTGCAGTAATCCGGATCCAACTTATGCGCTGGCAGCTGGAAATTATAATATGTTAGGTCAGCCGGCATCCCATGGATGTGTACGTCTTTGTGTACGAGATGCAAAATGGATCTATGATAATTGTGGTCTGTACACAAGAGTTGATATTTCGGATACCGAGTACACACCGTTTGACAAAGCACCGACTATTAAGATTCCGGCAAGTCAGAACTGGGATCCTACGGATGCAGATGCAAAAAGATAAATACATCGAACAGATCAGAAGAAGTCTTCTGATCTGTTTTTCGTTATATTACATATCAATAATTGATCCAGTGAATCAATTTTGATTTACGCGAGCAACGAGCCAAAGTCCGTGCTTGCACGAGTCCTTAGCGACTGCCGCGATAACTTGTGAAATTCGCGTAGCGTGTTGCTTATAGTTTATAAGTATAAGTGACTTAATAAAGAAAGCAGGTGATCTGTTTCTTACGATTTGCTGAATATCTGCTTTTTAGGCTTGAAAAGCCCCTGTAATTGTACTAGAATAAGACAGGTATAAGGAAAAAGATCCCATTTGAGAGGAGAATGATAATGAAAAGGAGAGCAAGTCTTTTATTTGGACTGGGAGTTTTAGTTTCTTTATCGATGTCTGTTCCAACCTATGCGGCTACGGATAACACACAGAGTATTCCACAGACGCAGGAAGCACAGCAGAATGAAGAAGGAACAGAAATCAGTAGTTATAAAATATCTGAAAAAACAGCGGATGGTCAGTGGCAGTTGCAGGATCAGAATGGAAATGTCGTGACCGGACATAATGGTTTTTATATAATGGGCGAATATTGCTATTATGTAGATGCAAAAGGTTATATCTGTACTGGATTTGTGGATGCAGCAGCGGATGAAACAACAGGAAAAGTTAATGTCTATCTTGCATCTGGCAAACCCGCAGACAGTGTTGCGGCAGGTACATACTATGCATCAAAAGATGGAGATACACCGGAAAAAGGCCTGGGAAATATCCAGAAGAGCAGCTGGGTAAAAGACAATACTGTGTGGAGATATCTGGATGAAAATGGTCGGGCAGTGGATACAAAAGAAAAAGCTGGCTGGCAGAATATCCAGAAAACCTGGTATGCTCTGAAAACAGACGGTACGGTAGACGAGTCTGTGAATGGCTGGGCAAATGTCGGCGATATCTGGTTCAACAGCACAAAAGGTGTGGGAACAATTAAAACCGGCTGGCAGAATGTGGCAGATAAAACCTGGCTTTATCTGAAAGATGACGGTACTGCCGACAAAACAAAGAACGGTATGCAGAACATCAATGACAAAGTATATTTCCTGAAAGACGGTGTTGCACAGTCCGGAAAGCAGGCAGTCAATGGAAAAGAGTATATGTTTGATGCGGCAAAGGGAACTGCAACACAGGTGCTTGGTAATGGCTGGCAGAAGATTGATGGCAATTGGTACTGGTACGAAAACGAAGCACCGGCAAAAGGCTGGAGAGTAATCAATGGCAAATGGTACTATATGGAAACTAGTACCGGTGTTATGAAGACCGGATTTTTCCGTGATGCAAACGGCGGTCTGTACTACAGCGACGGAAGCGGAGCTATGGTAGGCAATCCGGGATGGAATGTGATCGGCGGTAAGTGGTACTGGATGAATTCCAATGGTTCTATTTACAGTGGCTGGCTGAGTCGTCCGAGCGGCTGGTATTATCTGAATGCCGATGGTTCTATGGCAACCGGTTGGGCAAAAGTAGGAAATACCTGGTATTATATGAATGGAAGCGGAGCGATGCAGACTGGTTGGCTAAACCGTGGAGGCACTTGGTATTATTTGACAGGAAGCGGAGCGATGGCAACCGGCTGGTATATGGTTGGAGGAACCTGGTATTACAGTAACTCTGATGGTGTTATGGTAACTGGCTGGGCAAAAGTAGGAAATACCTGGTATTATATGAATGGAAGCGGAGCGATGCAGACCGGTTGGGTTAAAACAGCCAGTGGTTGGTATTATCTGACAGGAAGTGGAGCAATGGCGACCGGTTGGTATGTAGTTGGTGGAAACTGGTACTACAGTAATTCTGACGGAACAATGCAGACTGGCTGGGTAAAAGTAGGAAACAACTGGTATTATATGGATGGAAGCGGAGCAATGGCAGCAAATCGCTGGATCGGCAACTATTATGTGACAGGAAGCGGAGCAATGGCAACCAATACATGGATCGGTTCTTATTGGGTAGGGGCTGATGGAAAATGGGTTCCTGGATATGGAAGCAGTGCTGGGACAACAGCAGGTACTGGTGGAGCCGGCTGGCAGCAGGTAGGAAATACTTGGTATTATGCAGACAGTAATGGAAACAGAGTTGCAAACAGATGGCTGAGAATCAAAGGCAGCTGGTATTATTTTGAATCGAACGGAGCAATGGCAACCGGTTGGAAACGTATCAATGGTTACAAGTATTATTTCAATGCTTCCGGAGCAATGGTACAGGATCTTGACAGCGTCATCGGACGTCAGTCTTCCTACTATATCACTGTAAACCGTGTAGCATGTCAGGTAATGGTATATGCAAAGAGTGAAACAGGAAAATACGATATTCCGGTAAAAACATTTACATGTTCTGTTGGACTGCCAGGCACACCAACACCGACAGGTACGTTTACAACACCTGCAAAATATCGTTGGCATACCCTGATGGGACCATCTTATGGTCAGTATTGTACAAGAATCGTAGGTGGTGTATTATTCCACTCTGTAGCTGGTTCTAACATGACCAGTCACAATCTGAGTGCCGGTAACTATAATATGCTTGGTCAGCCGGCATCTCATGGATGTGTGCGACTCTGCGTAAGAGATGCAAAATGGATCTATGATAATTGTGCACTTGGAACCACAGTAACAATTTCTGATACAGCAGCAATGCTGTTTGATAAACCGGCAACAATTAAGATTCCGGCAGGTCAGGATTGGGATCCAACAGACCCAAACGTATAATTATATAATAGAAAACTGTCCGTAGACTGAAATGTTTACGGACAGTTTTTTGCTTTACAGGAAATTGTGTTCCTGTAAAGCAAAAAACGTTCCGCGAGGATGCGCACTTCGGCGTATAAGGTAGATGTCGCAAGCGACCGCCGCAGGCGCGAGAATGTGCCAAGGCACATTCTTTGTTCTTGCGTTGCATATCAATAACTGGCCCGGTGGACCAATTTTGATTTTACGGAAAACATAAAACACCAGGTAACGAGAGATTACCTGGTGTACATGAAAATTCATATTTTATTTTTGAAAAGCAGATCATGTGGTCTGATACGCGGTGAAACGACAAAGGGGTATTAGTAATGTTCAAGAATTTCCCGGATTCGCTGTGGAAAATCAGCACTCATATTTTTTGATTTTACATAGGCGGCAAGAAAATCAAGAACTCCTGTTTCAGTATCACGGCTTTGAGAAATGGCATTTAAGAATGCCTGCTGTTCTTTATAGGCTTCTTTTGAAATAGCAGCAACATATGCTTTACCGGTTCTTGTATAAGATTTCCCAATCGAATCAACTTTCAGATAACCTTTATTTTCAAGGAGAACCAGTGCGGGAGCTACCGTATTTCTTTTTAAAGCAGGCGATGCTTTTAAAATTTCCGAAATCAGACAAGGATGATCCATATTCCATATGGTATTCATAATCTGTTCTTCCCTGGGTGTCAATCCATACATATTTCTATCCTCCGTAAAATTACATATTCTATAGTAGTTTCGTAACTATTCAGTAGCCACTGTCCCACGAGGTGTTTTGACATGAATATGTCAAAATCCCGAGACATACAAGCCAAAATGCCATCACCGAAGGTGATTTTTTATGCATTTTGGCTCGTAACTGTGAAGGTACTGAACAGTTACGTAGTTTCATACAGAAAACCCCATCTCCAACACATCCTAGTATAAAGAAAGGGGTGAAAAAAATCAATAGAATTGTAGAAAAATCAAACAATTTATTGATTTTTTGACATGGGATCTTATAAATAATCCGAGGAACTGCTTTTTTGAAATGATAAAACAAAAACCGCCAGAATCAAATTCTGACGGTTAAGCGTGCGTTAGAGGATTCGAACCCCCGGCCTTTTGGTCCGTAGCCAAACGCTCTATCCAGCTGAGCTAAACGCACATTTCTGTTTGTGTTGTTCGGTTGTCCCTCACAACAAAGCCTATTATAAGGGAGAGTTAGTCAAATGTCAACACTTTTTTGAAAAAAATTAAATTTTTTTAATTGTTAGAAAAACAGGCAAAATTATGGGATTGCTTGAAAAGAAAGAAGTGATGTGCTAATGTTAGTAAGAGAATACACAGGGAGGGTATACAAATGAGAGCAAGTGGTGTGTTGATGCCTGTTTCTTCTTTGCCGTCCAGATATGGGATCGGTTGCTTTTCGAAAGAGGCATATGAATTTGTGGACTGCCTGGAGCGTGCAGGCCAGTCAAAATGGCAGGTCCTTCCATTAGGACCTACCGGATATGGAGATTCTCCGTATCAGCCGTTTTCCACATTCGCAGGTAATCCGTACTTTATCGATCTGGATATGCTGGTGGAAGAAGGTCTCCTTTTTAAAGAAGAATGTGAACAGCTGCAGTGGGGAGGGGATCCGAGATTTGTAGATTATGAAAGAATCTACTTTTCAAAAAATGAGATTTTGAGAAAAGCGTACGAGCGTTTTGATGCAGATGATAAATTTTATGCTTTCTGTAAAAAAGAGCAGGAATGGTTGGAACCGTACTGTCTGTTCCGTGCTATCAAGGACAGCCAGAACGGTGCACTGTGGACAACCTGGCCGGAAGAACTGCGAAAAAGTGATTCCAAAGAAGTGCAGAATAAGAAAAAAGAGCTGGAAAAAGAGATGGAATACTACCAGTTTCTGGAATATGAGTTTGACTGTCAGTGGAACAAACTGAAAGCATATGCCAATAAGAAGGGAATCACCATTATCGGAGATCTTCCAATCTATGTGGCTATTGACAGTGCGGATGCATGGGCGAATCCGATGATGTTCCAGATGGACGAGAATGGTGTGCCAAGTGCTATTGCAGGCTGTCCCCCGGATGCATTTTCAGCGGACGGCCAGATGTGGGGCAATCCGTTGTATGACTGGAAAACACAGAAAAAAACCGGATACAAATGGTGGATTCAGCGTATGAAGAGAAGTCTTGTATTATACGATACCGTGCGCATTGATCATTTTCGTGGATTTGCAGAGTATTATGCGATTCCGGCGGACGCAGAAAATGCATTGGAAGGAGAATGGAAGGAAGGTCCTGGCATCGATCTGTTCCGGGCGATGGAAAAAGCACTGGGAGATATGGATGTGATCGCGGAAGATCTTGGAACTTTGGATGAGAAAGTTTTTGATCTGATGGACGAGACAGGATATCCGGGGATGAAAGTCCTGCAATTTGCTTTTGATTCCGGTAATACAAACTTTTATCTGCCGCATCGCTATAAGAAAAACTGCGTCGTATATACAGGAACTCACGACAACGATACGACAAAGGCATGGTATTATGGCATGAACGACTGGGCGAGAGAGTACTCCAAAGCATATCTGAATAATTATGACCGCCCGTGGGAAGACATCCCGTGGGATTTTATCCGGGCGGCAGAAGCCAGCGTTGCCGATCTGGCAGTGATTCCGATGTGGGATCTGTTGTGCTGTGGCAGCGAAGGAAGAATGAATCATCCATCCACACTGGGGGAAAACTGGAAATGGAGGATGCTTCCGGGCGAGTTCCGTGAGGATATCATCGGACGACTGCGCTGGCTGACAGATACTTTCCAGAGAATGCTTGTTCCTCCGAAAATCGAAGAAGAGCAGGAGGAAAACGAAGATGAAACAGATGCTTCAGTATCTGAAAGCGTATAAAAAAGAGTCGATTATTGCACCGCTGTTTAAAATGCTGGAAGCCAGTTTTGAATTGCTGGTTCCGATCGTTATGGCAAACATCATCGATGTCGGTATCCAGAATGGTGACAAGCCGTATATCTGGAGAATGTGCGCGCTGATGATCGCACTGGGTGTGCTGGGACTGGTGTGTTCCCTGACGGCGCAGTATTTTGCTGCAAAGGCGGCGATGGGATTTGGAACGGCACTGAGAAAGGCACTGTTTGGACACATCAACAGCCTGAGCTATAATGAACTGGATCAGATCGGAACGCCGACACTGATCACCCGTATGACCAGTGATATCAACCAGGCGCAGACCGGTGTCAATATGATGCTCCGTCTGTTCCTGCGTTCTCCGTTCATCGTCATCGGAGCAGTTGTGATGGCTTTTACTATCAGCGCAAAACTGACGATCATTTTCCTGATTGCAGTACCGTTAATCGGACTGGCAATTTATCTGATTATGCGTATCACTGTACCGATCTATAAAAAAGTACAGAGTATTTTGGATCAGATCGTGCTTCATACGAGAGAAAATTATGTAGGTGCCAGAGTGGTACGTGCATTTTCCAGAGAAAAAGATGAGACGGAACAGTTTGATGAAATCAGCGGCAACCTGAAAAATACACAGCTGTATGCCGGTAAGATTTCTGCACTGATGAACCCGATCACTTATGTGATGGTCAATATCGCGATCCTGTGTATCCTGTGGTTTGGCGGCTGGCAGGTACAGATCGGCAGCGTATCCCAGGGACAGATTGTGGCGCTGGTCAATTATATGAATCAGATTCTGCTGGCGCTGGTTGCACTGGCGAACCTGATTGTTGCTGTAACAAGAGCACTGGCTTGTGCGATACGTATTAATGAAGTTTTCCGGGTAAACAGTTCCATGAAAGAGGGCACTGAAGAAAAAAATACGCAGGAAAGCGGGAAACCGAGAGTCGTGTTTGACCATGTGACTTTTACTTATGGTGGGGCGCAGGAAGCTTCTCTGACAGATATCAGTTTTTCGGCAATGCCGGGAGAAACGGTTGGAATCATCGGTGGCACCGGATCCGGAAAGTCCACACTGGTTAATCTGATTCCACGGTTCTACGACGCTACAAAAGGTTCGGTTACTGTAGACGGTCAGGATGTGAAAGCTTATACTTTCCGGCATCTGCGTGAGAAGATTGGTGTGGTTCCACAGAAAGCAGTTCTGTTTCTGGGAACCATCCGAAGTAATCTTCAGTGGCGTAAAAAAGATGCGAAAGAGAGTGAACTGTGGAAAGCCCTGCAGATCGCGCAGGCAGAAGAAGTGGTGAAGAAGAAACAGAAAGGGCTGGATGAAAAAGTAGAGGCCGGTGGAAGAAACTTTTCCGGAGGACAAAGACAGCGGCTGACCATTGCACGGGCACTGGTCGGGGAACCGGAGATTCTGATTCTTGACGACAGTGCTTCCGCACTGGACTTTGCAACGGATGCGGCTCTGCGAAGATCCATTAAAGAAAGTACCGGAAATGCAACGGTATTCCTGGTATCCCAGCGTGCGGCAACCGTCAAAAATGCAGATCAGATTCTGGTGCTGGATGACGGAAAACTTGTGGGGAAAGGAACTCATGAGGAATTATTGAAGAATTGTAACGTATATAAGGAGATCTGTATGTCACAGTTTTCCAGTCAGGAGGTAGCACAGTTATGAAAAACAAAAAGACCATAAACCGTGTCCTGAAACTGATTCGCCCGTACACGTATCTGGTGGTCAGTATTCTGGTGCTGGCGGCAGTCACAGTAGCAGCTACCCTGTATTCGCCCATCCTGATTGGTAAAGGTGTGGACTGTATGATAGAGAAGGGGCTGGTAAGCTTCCCGGATCTGAAACTGGTGCTGCTCCAGCTGGCAGTGGTGACGGCAATCTCTGCGATATCTCAGTGGGTGATGAGTCTTCTGACCAATAAAATGACATACAAGATCGTAGATGATATCCGCAGACGGGTATTTGCCCATATGGAAATTCTTCCGCTCCGTTATATGGACGCGCACCAGCCGGGTGATGCGATCAGCAGAATTTCCACAGATGTGGATCAGTTTTCCGACGGCCTTTTAATGGGATTTACCCAGCTGTTTTCCGGCGTGATGACGATTCTCGGAACACTGGGATTTATGATATCCATCGATGGAAGAATCACGCTGATCGTGGTATTGATCACGCCGTTATCTTTTTTCGTGGCAAATTTTATCGCAAAACGTACATTTACCATGTTCCGTCTGCAGTCTGAGACGAGAGCAGAGATGACTTCTCTGGTAGAAGAAATGGTGGGAAACCAGAAAGTGGTTAAAGCATTTGCCTATGAAAAAGAGGCAGAGGAACAGTTTGATGATATTAACCAGAGACTGCAGTCCTGCAGCCTGAAAGCGACCTTCTTCTCTTCCATTACTAATCCTTCCACCCGCTTTGTCAACGGACTGGTGTATACGGGCGTTGGTATTTTCGGTGCATTTTCCGCGATCCAGGGAAGAATTACCGTTGGTCAGCTGAGTAGTTTTCTGAATTATGCCAATCAGTATACCAAGCCGTTTAACGAGATCTCCGGCGTGGTGACAGAACTTCAGAACGCGCTGGCATGTGCGGGAAGAATCTTTCATTTTCTGGACGAAGAACCGGTACCGGAGAATGCGGCAGATGCTAAGACGCTGAATCAGGTGGAGGGCCGCGTGAGATTTGAGGATGTAAGCTTTTCGTACACCAGTGAGGTGCCACTGATCGAACATATGAATCTGGAAGTAAAACCGGGACAGCGGGTGGCAATTGTAGGTCCGACCGGATGTGGTAAGACGACAGTAATCAATCTGCTGATGCGTTTTTATGATGTAAATAAAGGAAAGATCACACTGGATGGAGTACCGATTCAGGATCTGACCTGGGAAAGTCTCCGTTCCAGTTACGGAATGGTGCTTCAGGAAACCTGGCTGAAAACGGGTACGATCCGGGATAATATCTCTTACGGAAAACCGGATGCCACAAGGGAGGAAGTGATCGAAGCAGCAAAACAGGCTCATGCCCACAGTTTTATCAAACGTCTTCCGAAAGGATATGACACGGTGATGGGTGAGGACGGCGGAAGCCTGTCCCAGGGACAGAAACAGCTGCTTTGTATCGCCAGACTGATGTTACTAAAACCGCCGGTACTGATTCTGGACGAGGCGACATCTTCCATCGATACGATGACAGAGATCCGTATCCAGAAAGCATTCCAGAAACTGATGGAGGGACGGACGAGTTTTGTGGTGGCACACCGGCTGTCTACCATTAAGGAATCGGATGTGATTCTGGTTATGAAGGACGGACATATTCTGGAGACCGGCAAGCATGAGGAACTGCTGGAGAAGAAAGGGTTCTATGCACAGCTGTATCAGAGTCAGTTCTGTAATGTGTAAGTGAGATTGCAAAAAAGGACGCGCCAGATCCCGGATGGAACATTCAGGCAACATGGGCAGGGGAACTTTGAACTAGCCGCTAACTTCGACTAAATTCACGCGGGTCAGCTGACCCGCGCGAAAGTCTACGTAAGCGTCGGATTTCAAAGCTTCCCCTAACCGCCCATAAAGTGTTGCCTGAACGTTCCATCCGGGATCTGGCGCTGTTTGTTTGCAAAGGGGAGGGTGTGAAGGTCGCAGGCGGGAGGTTGTGGCTGATAGCCCAAAATACGAACAAGTGAATTGGTTATCTATCTATCAGAAAATTATTAGTAGATGGGAAAATAGGGTGTTTAGGTCGATAAAATTGTGTGTGTAGTCTAGAGCGTGTCTGAAAAATCATTTCCGCAATCTGCAAGCCCCACTTTGCGGTA
>ERZ857750.4398-NODE-4398-length-10573-cov-8.184446_pt1 | contig 10573 bp, 10 predicted proteins | sample MGYA00519915_ERZ857750 | MGnify/ENA primary metagenome ERZ857750 (study PRJEB31778, sample SAMEA3449358) | human gut metagenome | biome: human gut; feature: human-associated habitat; material: faeces | place: United Kingdom | collected 2010/2012 ... | reverse complement strand
AAAGAGTGAATCATAGATGAAAGAATACTACCGAATCGGTGAGACGGCAAGTCTGATGGGAATTACAACCCAGACTTTGCGGTTTTACGATAAGATTGGACTCGTGAAACCGATAAAGATCGATCCAAGAACCGGATATCGTTATTATGCATATGAACAATTTCATTTTATCGACAGGATCAAATATTTACAAAGTCTTGGAATGCCGCTTGATGATATCAAAGAAGTCATGCTTAGTAAGAAAGTCGAGCGGTTACTTCCATTTCTTGACCAGCAGAAGAAAGTCTTAGAAGAAGAAGAAAAAAAGATCCGTCATCAGATCGAGATGGTTGACTGGTACAAAGATTATTTTACCTATATGGAGCGAAATGAAGATGCACCATGTGTCATGCATTTAAAAGGACGATATTATCTGCAGGTTCCATGCTATAAAAGAGATCTCCTGGCAGACATGGAGATCCGTCTTGCGAAGGAAAAAAGTGAGCAGGGAATTGATAATGCGATGTATCTAAGACAGTATGGCTATAAGATTTCATACGATGCATTTTGTAAGCAGAAATTCCGGCCGGATTACTATTTTATTTACTTAAATGAGAAAGTAAAAGATGCACCAAATATCTTAAAGCTCCCAGAAGGAGATTATCTGTGCTTTCGGGAAAGAATCTTAGAAGAAGCATGGAATCCTCAAAGGATCATCAGTTATTTTCAGGGAAAGGCAAAGCCAGAACTGATGCTTGCGATGGAATATGAGGATAATCTTGATAATTATGCTCATGCCAATTATGAAATACAGATTTTACTAGAAAAAAACTAGGAAATAGCTTGACCTTATTCTTACAATAAGGTTTAACATAAATTATGATAAAAATGATAAGGAAGGATACAGAAAATGAGGTTCTGTATCTTTTTTCATTTCTGAATTTATCATGAAAGCAACAAATTACAAAGGAGGATAAAACAAAAATATATGAATGGACTATTACTTGTAATTCAGACGATTTCAGATTTCCTGTGGGGAACGCCAATGACAATCGCACTGATCGGAACAGGACTTTATTTATCAATTAAATTTAAGTTCCGTTACATCACAAAGATCAAATTCCATTTCCAGAATACATTTGGAAAGATGTTCAAAGGAAAAGGTGAGGGAGAAGGAACGGTATCTGGATTTGCAGCAGCCTGTACGGCAATGGCAAACACGATCGGTGTTGGAAATATTGGTGGTGTCGCAACTGCCATCACAATGGGAGGTCCGGGAGCGATCTTCTGGATGTGGATCTCTGCACTGCTTGGAATGTCTACAAAAGCATGTGAGATCATTCTTGGACAGAGATACCGAGTGAAATATGAAAACTCTATGGACGAATATATGTGTGACCGTTCTTTCGTTATGAAAAATGCATTAGGATGGAAAAAGGGAGCATTTATTCTTGCAATCTGCTGTTTTGTACTTGGACCATGGACATGCTGTGTTCAGACAGAATCAGTCGTGAATTCCTTAAAAGAAGCATTTGGGATCAAACCATTATTTGCGATCATTGTATTAGGAATCACTTGCTTCTTAACGATCGCAGGTGGATTAAAGAGAATTTCTTCTGTTATGGAACGAATCGTGCCATTTATGGCAATGTTATATATCCTTGGTGGAATCGGAATTCTTTTGATGAATATCAATGCAGTACCAGGAGCCGTTGCACTGATCTTTAAGAGTGCGTTTACACCAATGGCAGGAGTCGGTGGATTTGCTGGAGCGACAGTGAAAGAGGCGATGCGTTACGGAATCGCCAGAGGATTATACTCAAACGATGCTGGAACAGGATATGGAATCGTTGCACATGCAGCAGGGATCACAGACCACCCAGTTCGTCAGTCATCTTGGGGATGGGGAGAAGTATTCTTAGATACGATCGTTGTATGTTCTGTTACAGCATTATCATTGATCCTTACAAACTCATATATTGACTATCCAAACGTAACCAGTGCACAGCTTACAACGGTAGCATTTAAGGTGGAATACGGAAATATTGGAGGATATTTCTTATCCCTGGCGATCACAGTCTTTGCATGGACAACGATCATTGGAATGTATTATTCTTGTGCCAAATCTGTAAATTATGCATTTGGGGATTCCAATGCAAATAAGATCGCAACACCAATTTATATGGTATATTACATGCTTCCATGTTTATTATTTTATAATATCAAAGCCGATCTTTTATGGGCGGCAACTGACTTGTTAAGTGCAGTTTATGTCATTGTCACATTGATCTTTATTTACAGCAAACGAAAAGAAATCATGCGACTATATAATGATTTTTGGGATCGTTTTATTCCAGCATTAAAAAGAGGAGAATATCCAGAAAAAGTATCTTATGAAACAGTCGAAGAAAAAGGAGATGTTTTATGATGAAGAATTCTATTGAAAACATCATCAAAGAAAATAAGATCATGGTCATTGATGGCTCTATGTCCACACCACTGGAAAATAGGGGAGTTTCCCTGAATTCCAAGTTATGGACAGCTAAGATCTTAGCGGAACAGCCAGAACTGATCAAACAGGTTCACAAAAATTACTTCAAAGCAGGAGCAGACTGTGGGATCACATGCAGCTATCAGGCATCCATTCCAGGGCTTATGGAAAATGGATATACGTTAGAAGAAGCAGAAAATTTTATACGCAGTGCTGTTAAGATTTTTTGTGAAGCAAGAGATGAATGGTGGGAAGAAGAAGGACGTGAAGCTGGAAGAGCGTGGCCACTGTGTCTAGGTGCAGCAGGGCCATATGGAGCATATTTAGCAGATGGGTCCGAATACCGTGGAAATTATGGTATTACAGATGAACAATTAAAGGAATTTCACAAAAGAAGAGTCGAACTGTTACATGAAGCAGGAGCAGATATCATTTTATTTGAAACAGTACCATCTCTAAAAGAAGCTAAAGTTGAGGCAGAAATTGCTGAAGAATATGGATATGATTACTGGATCAGTTTCTCATGTCTAAGTGAAAATATTATCTGCGAAGGAACACCGATCGCAGAATGTGCAACAACATTTGCAAAAGGATATCCCCATTTAAAAATGATCGGTGTCAACTGTACAAAACCAGAATATATCACAGGATTGATCCATAAGATCAAAGAAAACTGTGATATTCCGATCGGAGTTTACCCAAACAGCGGGGAAGAGTACGATGCAGTGAAGAAAGTCTGGTTTGGCAAACAGTCAGCCCTGTCATTTGAACAATACGCATACAATTATATGAAATCTGGAGCAAGTGCAGTTGGAGGATGTTGTACAACCGTAGCAAAACATGTAGAGGAAGTCGTAAGAGCCAAAAAACGGTTTTCTGAAGAACAAAAATAACTGAAAAAAATGAAATCATAAAAATGACCTCAGGATAATCTCTAAATAGATTGTCAGAGGTCATTTTTTTCTTTATAATGAGTATATTGGAAATCTAAAAAGAGAAGGAAAATATATGGATAAAAAGAAAAGATTAATTCAGTTAACAGAAGGAATATTACTCTGTTGTGTGATCGTTGTCATGACGTTGCTCTGCATAGGGATCATAAAAAAAGAGGTAAAGAATACAAAAGGAAAATTAACAGAGACAATTGGGTGGTATCGAATACAAGATAATAAAAAAGTGCAAGTAGATCTAAATCAGAAGATAAAGGCAGATCCGCAAGGAAAACTTGTACTATATAATGATACGATTGCCCAGAAATACAAAGGATATCTGATGACAACAAAGGCAGCAAAATATTCTGTCAGAATTTATGCTGGAGATCAGTTGATCTATCAATACAGTGATTCTAATTTTCATCGCAATGATCAAATGAAATCTAAATTAAGCTGCGATGCGAGAATCCCAGAACAGGGAAAAAAAGGAACCGTTATCAAGATCATATATCAGAACGGAAGCAACGGAATCTATGACCTTGATGATATTTTAGTTGGACGTGGGGATGTAGTTATGGGATTTCATGTCCAACAGGAAATAGTCGGTATCGTGATGATCGCGATCATGTTTTTCTTAAGTTTTGTAGCGTTGACCACTGGAATTTATCTGAAGCATTTTAAATTAAACAGCACCAGATTCTTAAACATAGCAGCATTTCTGGCACTAAGTGGGATCTGGTTTTTGTCAGATTCAGCATTAGCACAGGAATATACATCATTTCCGGCACTGACAGGAATGATTTCTTTTTATGCATTTATGCTGATGTCAGTACCGATGGTTCATTTTGTAAAAAATACACTGAAGTTTGAAAAATATAAAGTCTTAGATGTGATCAATTTGTTATTTTATGCGAATGCGTTGATTCAGGGAATTTTAAACAAATGTTTGAAAATCCATATGGTCCATATGCTGTTCGTAACACATGTGCTCTTGTTCATTGCAGTAATAACCATTGTTGTTTTGATGATAGAAGAATACCGAAGAACAAAAGATAGCGAACTTAAGATCATTATGAATGCCTTTGGGATCATGGCCGTTGCAGGGGTATTATCATTATGCATGTACTGGAAACTTGAGATTCCTTTTTATGGAACCATTTTTGAAGTGGGTGTTTTGATCTTTGAACAGTTGTTATTAACTAGTATTTTTGTAAATCTTGTTGAACAGGCGAAAACAAGATCTGAGCTTGAAGTTTATGAAAGACTTCTAAAAGAAGATCGTATGACAGGTATTAATAACAGGACTGCATTCGAGGAACAGCTTCAAGACATTGAGGATCACGCACAAGATTACGATAATGCTGCATTGATCTTTATGGATGTAGATGGATTAAAAAATACAAACGATCTTTATGGACATAATGCAGGGGACGAACTGATCATTTCTGCGGCGCTATGTATAAAAAATGTATTTGCAACATATGGAAAATGTTACAGGATCGGCGGGGATGAATTTTGTGTGCTTATTTTTGATTCAATAGAGAATATGGATGAATTATTGAAACAAATGGATCAAGAGATCATAAAGTATAATAGAAATAACAGATATTATCTTTCAATTACAAGAGGGGTAAGTTTCTTAAAAGATACAGAAGGAAAACAGAAGAAGATCAGTGATTGGAAATATGAGGCCGATCAGGATATGTATTGTAACAAAAAGAGGAGAAATATAAATGACAGATTATAATATAGATTTTTTGATCGCAGGACTTGTATTTTTAATATTTCTGTTGATTCATTTTCAGCGTTATAAAAAACTGAATAATATCAGTGGAAGAACATTCTGGTTCTTAATTATTGCAGGAATATTTGATATCATATTTGATCTGTTAAGCTCCATACTATTGGTAAAAAGTAATCCTGCTTATAATTCATGGATGATCTTTTTTTCCACGATGCTTTATATCCTGCAGATGATCGTTGTATATATTTTCTATAATTATACACAGGCATTAAGACACTGTGATGAAGATATAAGAACAAGAAATATAAAGATCATGGCAGTACCAATACTATGTATGGAAGTAGCTATCGTGACCAATGTTTTACACAAACAGTTTTTTTATTGTAATGAACAGGGGCAGTATGTTCATGGAAAAGCATATTTGGTAACATATATTTTTACATTGATCTGTATAGCTGCTGTCATTATAAATTGCTTTATCAATCAGGAAGAATATCAGAAGAATGAGCTTCGGGCGATCAAGGAATTCCTTGGAGTTGCATTGGTCTGTGTTACGATACAGATGAAATTTCAATCTGTATTAATGACAGGATTTGGGTTATCCTTAGGGATTACGATCTTATTTTGGGCACTTTATAATCCACAGTTATATATAGACAGCCTGACCGGATTGTATTCTAAAGGCTATTTCAGGAGATGGTTTCCAGAGCAGATCAAGAGAAAGAAGGAACTTCATCTGCTTATGATCGATTTGTGGAAACTAAAACAAGTTAATAAGCTATATGGAGTTACAACAGGAGATGAATTGCTGATCCAGATCGCAGAATACCTTCACAAGATTAATGAAGCAAACCATGTTTTCAGGATTCATGGGAATCGTTTTTTTGTGTTCACAACATCATTGATGGATTATGAAACGAATAAAGATGCGATCATGAAACTATTTAAACGACCTTTTAAAGTAAAAGGGGAACGAATTTCTTTTTCCGCTGCGATATGTGGAATTATCAACGTTCAAGAAGTCAAAGAGATCGATGTATTGATCGATTATCTGGAATATCTGGTACAGTTAAAACCTAAATCAGACAGAACGATACTGATTCAGAATGATCAACATACAAAAGAAGGATTTCTATATGAACAGGAAGTTAAAAAATATATGGCGACAGCAATTGAAGAGGATCTTTTTGAAGTATATTATCAGCCACTGTATGATCTAAAAGAAAAAAGATATCGTACAATGGAAGCATTAAGCCGATTGAGACATCCGTCACTTGGAATGATCTCACCAGAAGTTTTTATCGGAATTGCAGAGAAACATGGACAGATCGCAAAGCTTGGGTATCTTCAATTCCGAAAGGTCTGTAAGTTCATAAAAGAACATCCACAGATCATGGAAAAGATTGAAAGTATAAAGTATAATCTGTCTCCATTGGAATTATTAAAATCAGGATATAGCAAAAAACTGCTCCGTACGATCGAAGAGTTTGACATACCGTTTTCGTATTTTCAATTTGAGATTACAGAAACTGTTGCGACAGAGTATAGTGAAGCATTGTATCAGACGATCGCAGATTTCAAAAAGTCAGGAATTCAGATCTGCCTAGATGATTTTGGATCTGGATATGCGAATCTAAATACGGTACTAAAACTACCATTTTCAACGATCAAACTGGATCGCTCTTTGCTAAATGGAATCTGCTATGATGACCAGGTCGCATTATTATACAAAAATATTGTTGCAGTCATGCAGAATCTGGGACATAAAGTCGTAGCAGAAGGAGTGGAAACTCAGGAAGAGATCGACCTGTTAAAACAATGGGGTGTTGATCTTGTACAAGGATATTATTATACAAAACCATTAGATTCAGAGCAGATCATTCATAAATTAGAGAAAGATGTTTGTTAGGACATCATCATTTTTATAATAGCAGCAGAAGCAAAAAAGAAGTTTTGTTTCTGCTGCTATTATTTTCTTTAAATTCTTGTGAAAATAGAACAAGTACAAAAAATATTGTATACAGTATCGAACCAAATAATATATATCATGAACAAAAACAATACAAAAAAATTGTATAAAACAAACAAAGAACAAAGGAGAGAAGTTATGTACAAAAAATTGATGACATGTTTGGAAAGCGTACAAAAGAAAATTGATTTCAAGCCGGAGGTTGCACTGATCTTAGGATCTGGACTTGGAGATTTCGCAGATGGGATTAAGATTGAGCAGACGATCGAAATGTAGTTGCAAAATTTGTAAATGGAAAGAGTGTTCCGAGGGATAAAGATGGAGACGAAACAGCAATTTTTGGAGAAAATCAATAAAGTCAAAGGAAGCAAAAGAGATTACTTAAATAAGTTATTTCAATATGTATTAGAAGCAGTCATCCGGGCGGCGGTACATAAAAATGTAAAAAAAGATGAGTTTATTATTCGAGCAGGAGAGCCATGCGATACTGTCTATATCATCTTAAAAGGCGATGTTGCAGGGGTAGATTATCAAAAATTAGGAAAAGTATATTATTTTATGGATTTCGCAAAGATGTATATTGTAGGAGATTTTGAAATTTTTTCCGAAGATACAAATTATAATGTTTCCATCTGTGCATCTAAAGATAGTGAGCTGTTAGCAATTCCAGCATCGATCTACTGGAAATGGATCAAACATGATGAAAATGCATTGCTGTTAAGAATAAAAAATATAATGACCATTTTGACATCAGAAAAAGCAAGTGATCGAAAATATATGTTTATGAGTTGCAAATCCGTTCTATGATCGCTGGTGTATTCGTAAGTTTAATGAGTGCATTGATCGTCAGCATGGTAACACTTTTTTAAATTCATTTAAATGAGACATCAGATATTAGATAAAATATGAAACAGCATCCGCATGTATTCCAGCAGCTTATGTAAAACAGGCAGCCGAATATGTAGAGGGAAAACTTCCAATTTGTACAGTTATCGGTTTCCCGAATGGTTACCATACAACGGCGGTTAAAGTGTTCGAGACAAAGAATGCGATCGCAAATGGTTCATCTGAGATCGACATGGTCATTAACATTGGATTTTTGAAAGACGGAAGATATGAAGAAGTAGAAGAAGAGATCAAAGCGTGCGAGATCGTTACAAATGCAGGAGCAGAATTTATCAAAACATCCACAGGATTCTCAACAGCAGGAGCAACATTTGATGACGTTGCATTAATGAAAGAGCATGTTGGAGAAAATGTGAAGATCAAAGCAGCTGGTGGAATTTCAAGTTTTGATGATGCAGAAAAATTCATTAGTCTTGGAGCGAGCCGTTTAGGAACAAGCCGTTTGATCAAGATCATGAAAAATACAGACAATGGTGCAGGATACTAATTTCAGAAAATGAGGAATTAAAAAATGAGTACAGCATTAATGATTGAGATTTTTGGATATATCGGATGCATTTTTGTTATTATTTCTATGCTGATGACATCCGTAGTAAAACTAAGAGTGATCAATATTTATAATCTGATCAAGTTAAGTAAAGCAGATGGAAATCACTATGATATGATTCGTGGGAACAAAGAAGATTCCTACTTAACATATTTTATAAAACACTATAAAAAAGATATGAAAAAATACTTCTTAGAGAACACCTTGGAGCTTTCAGCAGCAGATACAATATATACAGTCTGCTGCGAGGGGGTTCCAGCCGGAGTATTAGCGGGAAAGAAAGAAGGAGATGCGTTAGAGATCAGCTTTGACTACACAACACCAACCTACAGAGACTGTTCCGCAGGACGTTTCCTTTATGCGAAATTAGCAGAAGAGGGATATAAGAAATTCATCTGTAAGGAAGTGACAGAAGGACATAAAAGTTATCTTGAAAAAATGGGATTTGTGAAAGAAAACGGCGTTTATGTAAAGAACGCATAGTACAAAAATTATTAACTAACACCGTTTAACATACATACCTTCAGTTTTGATTTATTGGATTTATTATCTGTAAACTTTAGGTATCTTAGAAAAACGAAATAAAAGAATCGAAGATCCAGAACCATTGAAATTTTGCCGTCATTTTGACTGGTTCGCAGCAAATTTGGTGCATTGTCTGAGCGAAGCGAGTTATGCAAGGAAAATTTGCGAATCAGCGACCGGTCAAAATGGCGAGTAAAATTTCTGGTCTGGATCTTCGATTCTTTTATTTCGTTTTTCTAAGATACGGAAAGACTATAGTGAATCAAACCAACAATCACAAATTAATCAGATTCTACTTCGCATGTAAATCCAGCATCCGTGATCGTCTTGATCGTATCTTGAATTCCCTGTCCATCTGCAGTCAGATATCCTGAAGCAAAGATAGAATTCACAACGGTCAATAATTCCTTTTCCCTTCCTTTAAAATAAATTTCACGTCCAGCGGCACAGCGGATATCAGATGTTGGAACCAGTAATCTTGCCAGACATAATACTTTCAGGCAGTATTCTGGTGTCAAATTTGAAGTATCTCTATCCTGCAGAGGTGTTCCTTTGATCGGAATTAAGAAGTTGATCGGAAGTGCTTCTGGATTGATTTCTTTCAGATCCAATAACATATCAACAACATCTTCCTTACTCTCGCCCATACCAATGATACCACCGCTGCAGATTTCAAATCCAAGGTCCTGTAACATATGAATGTTGTTTACACGCTGTTCGTATGTATGTGTTGTGCAGATATTTGGATAATTGGAACGGCTTGTATTTAAGTTATGGTTGATACGGTCTAATCCAGCTTCTTTTAACATTAAGGCCTGCTTCTTTGTTAAAAATCCGATAGAGCAGCATAAATGTGTACCCTCTTCTTTCATCTTACGAATTTTAGAAGCAAGTTCTTCAATCTCATCATCGCTGAATTTCATACCGCTTAATCCGATACAATGACGGGAAAGTTTATGATCATGGACAAATGTGTTATCTCCATATAATTTTTCATCATCGACCCATTTATATTTTTCAATATCTGCATGGGAACGACAGGATTGTGCGCAGTAAGCACAGTTCTGGGAGCAGTTTCCGCTTCTGGCGTTTGTTAAAAGATGAATGCTTACATGGTTCCCTTTATATTTTTTACGAAGTGCTCCGGCACGTTCGATCAGTTCATTTAATTGTTCATCAGGTGTATTTAAGATAGCGATGGCTTCTTCATGGGTTAAATTTTGTTCTGAATTCATATAATATATACCTTCCTTTATTTAAATTCGAAATATCTTATTAATCTGAACTTTAGCATGGAAAAAAACAATTGTCAACACGGTAAGTAGATTTGGTTAACGATAATAGAGATAATAAAATAACGATTGACATTCATTTTTATTCTCTGTATAATACTAAAAAGTTAGGAAGCTAACCATTTTGAAAAGAAAGGGATGAGTGAATGCAGGATATAAATGATAAGATCAATAACATGCACATGGGA
>ERZ857750.4381-NODE-4381-length-10621-cov-2.855858_pt1 | contig 10621 bp, 10 predicted proteins | sample MGYA00519915_ERZ857750 | MGnify/ENA primary metagenome ERZ857750 (study PRJEB31778, sample SAMEA3449358) | human gut metagenome | biome: human gut; feature: human-associated habitat; material: faeces | place: United Kingdom | collected 2010/2012 ... | reverse complement strand
GGCAGAACGACGAGTATCCGTATAAGGAACTGGCATCGCAGGAGGACTTTGACCGATTCTAAAGCAAAAAAAAACAGACGACCGTGCTTATATTGCGAACGAAATAAGCACAATCGTCTGGTGGTAAGGCATAAAAAATCCCACTCAGCCATGTGACTGGGTGGGACGCTTGGTTAAACGACAACTCGCGCTGCTGGAGAATCCTTCAAAGTATCTTCGATGTACTTATTCATGGACATCTGATGCGCTGTTGTATAAATGAACAGCTTTTTATGAAGGTCAGGGGAAAGGCGGATATTGAAGCTGCCTTTGAATGCAACTTCGGGTTCCTTTCCTTCTGCCTTGCAGGTTTCCAGATAATCATCAATGGCACCGTGAAAATCGTCCAGAAGTTCCTTGGCACTTTCGCCTTCGTAAGAAATCAGGGAACGAATCCCCATGACCTTACCATAAAAAATGCCATCTTCTTCGGAAAACTCAACGCTTCCGACATAGCCTTTGTATTGAATAGTGTTATTCATATGAGACCCTCCTGTTCCAAAATCTCTATCAGCTGTTTGATTTGATAGGCTTTTAATTCTTTTTGTGGATGTGGCTTATGGAGCAATATGCTTCCGTGTTCATCGCTTACGAACATGACACGGGAGTCACTTGTTTTTCCCTTATTCGAGCGAATGTAATCCAAATATTTGAGTAACGTTTCAACGTCATCGAAGGTGAAGTCCGTAGGCTTTGACTTGAGACGCTGAATGAGTTTTTCCTTTTGTCCCATAGCATATCCTCCGTTACTAATAGTATACACGAATATTAAAGAAAATGCAACTAAAAATAGTTGCAAAACAGAAGAGGCCTGAAATTTATTTAGGCTTTTCTTATGCCCAAAAGGAGGTGGTCATCCACATGGCATAAATGAGCAAAACGCTACACCCTGTTGCTATTTTTTCGGCGAATTAGAGGTGGTGGAATTACGACAGTCACACACAGCATTTCGATACATCTGGATTAACCCAATCTGACTCTCTAGGGCGAGATAAAAAGAAGAAAAATCAAATGAAAGTTTGCTAAAAATTATAAAAAGAAGAAAAATTAACTGGCGTTAAAAAAGCGCCAGTTAAAAAACACCATATACTTTATTGAATTAATTCACGAAAGTATTGGCGCTGCCATTGAGAAAAAGAAGTAAATATTAAGGAAAGAAGAATTACCGATTGAGAAACAAGGATAAATTGGTTATAATGAAAATAAAGGACATTAGGCCGTATTAAAAATTTGCCAAGGTGAGAAGACAATTGGTATAAAGGGGAATATCTTATGGAATCAGACATGTTCAGTAAAGATAAGTAAGTATTGAACCATGCTTTTATTGGAATAAAGAGGTGTTTAAATTAACTGAGAAGAATCTTCAGAATAATGATTTATTGGGTGTTAATGATAGCCCAGCTATGAAAATAGACACTATCGAATTCTAACTTATGTTTCTATGAAAGTATAGAATTCGACATGTGTCCAAAACAGGTGTAAATTCTCCGTGCCCATGCGGCAGTGGTAAAAAATTCAAAAAATGTTGTAAAGGTAAAGAGAGATATGCAAAAAATAATAATAAAATATTTGGGTCCAGTACGAGAACTGGAAATGGAAATAAAGGATTTTAATTTACTTATAGGTGAGCAGGCTACAGGAAAAAGCACTGTGGCAAAAGCGATCTACTTTTTTAGAATTATAAAATCTACTTTAACAGATTATTTATGTCAGCTGTATGATACTGCATTGTACAATGGAAATGATGTTAGCGATGGATTTAATAAAGTGTTGAAGAAGGAATTAAAATCGGTTTTTATTTCTCTGTTTGGATATAGCTGGGATTTAGATAAGCGGTTATATTTAAGATATGAATATGCAACCGGAATATGGATTGATGTAAAATTAAATGATAAAGGAAAAAAACAGTATATAAGTGTTCGCTATTCACCAAAACTGGCACAGACTCTCAAAACTTTAGAAGAAGAGGCATTGGATCTTTTTGAACAAAAAATGGAAACTGCAACGATCAGTCTGGCGTATGCGAGCAGGGAACGTCTTCGCAATTATGACAACTTCAAGAATAGGGTAAATGAGATATTTGATGATTATAAAGAAACTTATTATATCCCGGCAGGACGCAGCATGTTGACTTTGCTGGTTAACAATAGATCTTTATTAGAAAATGATAATCTGGATTTAATAACGAGACAGTTTATGCAGGTTATTGATAATATCCATAGAGTTTTCGAGGATGGAATTAAAAATGTTCATAAACGTTATCCGGATGGGGAACGGAAATTTGATGTAACAAAAACTGCGGAAATGTTAATTTCAGATCTAAAAGGTGACTATCGTTATAATGCAGGAAAAGAATACATTGTTATTGAAGAAGATGCTCATAGTGAAAAAATACCGATTAATTTTGCATCATCAGGTCAACAGGAAGTGTTATGGCTGCTTAACCAGCTGTATATTTTGATGCTGAAAAAAGAGAAAGCATTTGTGATCATAGAAGAACCGGAAGCGCATTTGTATCCTGGCTTGCAAAGTAAGGTGGTAGAATTTATTTCATATTTTGCAAATGTTAACGATAGTGCTATTTTTATTACGACACATAGTCCATATATTTTAACATCGGCGAATACTTTATACTGTGCTGGAAAGGTGATTAAGAAAAATCCTAAATATTCAAAAAAAGTACATGATATAATTGGCAGCAGTTGTGAGATTATTCCACAAAATGTTACAGCATTGAAAATTAATAAAGACAAAAGCTATTTAAATTTGATTAATGAGGAAATTCAGGAATTAAATACGGAAATGATCGATGAGATCTCGGATAGTGTAAATGAGAAATATATGGAATTATACTATTTGTTAATATCAGAAAGTGATATGCCATAAGGAGAGTCAGATGCCAAAAAGAAAAAAGGGAAAAAATAAATCTGAAGAAGATAAGAAAAAAGAAACGAATATTTTAGCAGTAGGAAAATATACAGAAAAATTTGAAAAACATGCATTTATTGTTTCGCCTGGAAGACAAAAAATTCCGAAGGGTATAGAAACAAAGAAAAGGGCACTTTGGCAATATCTTATCCAGAATGGAAATAATAAAAGAAAGATATTGGAGCTCATTCATTATGTTAAAGTGACAAAATCAGATGGGTACAGTAATAATAATGGACAAATAATTTGTTCGCCGAAAGCACCTGTGCAATTACCTTTTCTGAATTAAAAATAAAAGTTATTAAAAAGAGGAGAAACACAAATGAATAACCTTACATCACTATTTTTATCACAGTCATATCAGGATACCTGGGAGGATTATAACAGATCTCTCTCATCTGAAAATTTTCCGAAATGGGATTATATAATTTTAACTGCCTCGAATGAAAATCAGGCCGTGGGATATCGCAGTCAGATTGAGTCCAGAAGAGATGTTTTGCCTCCGGAAACGCATTTTGCTGTAATCCCGGATGAGGGAAATGTTCGTGTTGGATCAGGGCGGGGCGACCCTTTCCGTTTTGCGTTATATTTATAAGAGAGAGGAAGAACTAAAGGGAGTTGGATCATTTAAAGGCCTTCGTATTCTTGTGATCCATTCCGGTGGTGATAGTAAAAGGGTGCCATCGTATTCTGCTTTAGGTAAACTTTTCAGCCCGGTTCCCCACAAACTTCCAAATGGCAAATCATCTACATTGTTTGATGAGTTTCTGATTGCCATGTCTTCTGTACCATCCAGGATCCGTGAGGGAATGTTGCTTCTTTCGGGGGATGTTTTACTGTTATTCAATCCACTTCAGATCGATTTTCCGGGAAGAGGAGCGGCTGCGATTTCTTTTAAAGAGAATGTTGAGACAGGAAAGAATCATGGAGTTTTCCTGAATAGTGAGGATGGAAATGTCAAGAAGTTTCTCCATAAACAGACAGTGGAAACACTTCGACAAATGGGTGCGGTTAACGAGAATGACTGCGTAGATATTGATACAGGTGCGGTGATCTTTTCAACGGATATGCTGTCTTCCTTGTATTCTTTGATTTCTACAACAGAAGATTATCACAAATATGTAAATGATACCGTGCGTTTGTCCTTGTATGGGGACTTTCTTTATCCGCTTGCGGAGGATTCCACCCTTGAAAAGTTTTATGATGAAAAACCGGAAGGGGAATTTTGCGCGGAACTTCATGCGGCCAGAGCGGAAGTTTGGAAAGTGCTCAGACCATATAGGATGAAACTTTTGCGCCTTGCCCCTGCTAAATTTATTCATTTTGGTACAACAAGGGAGATCCTGGCTTTGATGAGTGGCGGAGTGGATGCCTACAAAGCGCTTGGCTGGAGCAAAAAAGTGAACAGCAGTATCAGTGGAAATACTGCTGGTTATAACAGTGTTTTGTCCGAAAGAGCTGAGATCGGGGATGATTGTTATCTGGAGGTTTCTTTTGTACATAGCAAAGCATCTGTAGGTAAAAATGTGGTTCTTTCTTATATTGATATTCATGATGAACAGATTCCAGATGATGTGGTTCTCCATGGCCTGAAGCAGAAGGATGGAAAATTTGTCTGCCGTATTTACGGAGTGGAAGATAATCCGAAAGAGAACAGATTATTCGGGATGAATCTGGAAGAAGCATTGGAGAAAGCAGGTATCCAGCCGAGTGAGGTATGGGATCAGGAGGAACATCTTCTGTGGTTTGCAAAGATTTACCCGGAATGTGGGAATATCAGAGATGCTGTAGATGCTGCACTTAATTTATATGATCTTTTGCATGGAAAAGGTGATCTGGAAGCCTGGAAAAAGATGCAGAAGAAATCGCTTTGTTCCGGATTTAATGATGCAGACTCGTCTGCAATTATTGCGTGGAATAAGAGAATGCAGGAACTGGTAAGAATGGATGAGATCGCCAAAGATATTCGTTACGGAAAGCCTGTAAAAGAAACAGCAGCGTTAGAGCCTTTAACACAATTACAGGAGAACTGGTTGGAAAGAAGATTAAAGAGAGCGGATTTCTCAGAAACAGTCCGGTTAAATTATTATATTGGTACTGCATTGGGAAGCAGACATGGTGACAGATATGTTGCGGAGAGTTTTAAAACGATTTCCGGACAGATTCTGGAAGCAACACTTCAGAACTTACAGTATAATGACAGCTGTAAGATCGTAACAGAGAAACATACGGTTAATCTTCCTCTTCGTGTGAATTGGGGTGGTGGATGGAGCGATACGCCGCCAATTTGCTGTGAGATGGGCGGTACAGTGCTTAATGCGGCCATCAGCCTGAACGGGGAATTGCCTGTAGAGGTTACGCTGATAAAGATTCCGGAAAAGAAGATCGTATTTGACAGCCGTGACATGGATGTGCATGGCGAATTTGATTCTATTGAGGAACTCCAGAAAACAGGTGATCCATATGATCCTTTTGCGCTGCAGAAAGCTTGTCTTCTTGCATGTGGGATTATTCCGTCAGAGGGTGGCAGCCTGGATGAGATCCTTACTCGTCTGGGTGGCGGATTTGAAATGCATTCAGAAGTAACGAATGTGCCAAAAGGAAGTGGTCTTGGTACTTCTTCCATTCTTTCAGCAGCATGCGTAAAAGCTGTATTTGAGTTTATGGGAATTTCTTATACAGAGGAGGAACTTTACGCGCATGTGCTGGTTATGGAACAGATCATGTCTACCGGTGGCGGATGGCAGGATCAGGTTGGTGGAGTAACAAACGGAATTAAATATATCACCAGCAAGCCGGGACTGGATCAGCAGCTTCGAGTCGAGCATATTGAACTTCAGCCGGAGACGAAAAAAGAGCTTAATGAGCGTTTTTGCCTGATCTATACAGGACAGCGTCGTCTTGCGCGTAACCTGCTCAGAGATGTGGTCGGACGTTATGTGGGAAATGAACCGGACAGCCTGTATGCTTTAAATGAGATCCAGAAAGTTGCTGCTTTGATGCGTTTCGAGCTGGAACGAGGAAAAATTGATGAATTTGCCGATCTGTTGAACTATCATTGGGAGCTTAGCCGTAAAGTAGACGCCGGCAGCACAAACACCCTGATAGACCAGATATTCCTTTCAATCGAAGATCTGATCGATGCCAAGATGGTATGCGGCGCCGGTGGAGGTGGTTTCCTTCAGGTGATCCTGAAAAAAGGTGTCCAGAAAGCAGATGTACATAAACGCCTGAAAGACGTATTCCAGGATAACCCGGTGGATGTTTGGGATTGTGAGATTATATAGGGGAATTATAGGCGGATTGATCAGACACCGATCAATGAAAGAATTCTAAAAGTTATATAAAAAGATGAAAATTTAACTGGCGTTGAGAAAGCGCCAGTTAAAAAATAAATAGATACTTTAATAAGTTAATATGCTAAAAATGAATATTATTGTAAAAAAGGAATAAGATTTTTGGTATTGGGGACAGGCTAAACTTCATTTCCTTTAAAATGGTAGTAGGATCCTTGCATAAAAAACAGGCAATATCTTTAAATGAATTACGATCTTCAATTATTAAACTGGGCGATGGAATTACTTTTGAAATTTTCAGAATTGCTATAGACAGAAATAACAGCTATTCAATGGTAAAAAAATAGTGTATAATTTTATCAAATAAGAACACAGAATAAAAAATCAATTTATATTATGAAACCAATATTACATTCAGCGTATAACATATTTATTATAATAGGAAGGATGCAATGAAAGATTTTTCTGACTGGCAGGAGTATGAAGGAAGCTCAGAAGGTAGTGGGCGTAGTGAGAAAATATGGCTTCAAAATATGGAGAATGGAAAAAATGGGTTATTTAAATTTAAGAAGGATATTCAGACAACCGACCATATTTCGGAATGTATTGCTTGTCAAATTGCTGGTTTGCTTGATATACCATGTGCCAAATTTGAAGTAGGATCTTACAAGGGACGTGAAGGCTCTATGAGTTATAATATAATTGAGAATTCAGAACAGGGTCTTATCGAAGGTGTTAGCTTTATTACAAATATTTATCCTGAGTATGATCCAGATAAGCTCATAGATTGTAGGACAAAGCGAAGATATTCTATCGAAATGATAATAGAAGCCATAGAAAAATATATATCTTGTGATGATTTTATAAAGATGTTAATGTTTGATTATTTGATTGGAAATTCAGACAGACATCAGAGTAATTGGGCAATGATTTTGGAAAACGATAAATTAAGATGGTCACCATTGTACGACAATGGTTCTTCGTTATGTGCTTATATTCCAGAAGAGATGGTAAAAAGTTATTTGGGAAAAGATGAAAACAGGTGGCGTGCATTGGTTGACACAAAATCCAGATCAAGAATACGTTGTACATTTTTTGAAAAAAAGCCACCGACACATTTGGCTGTTATGAAATATGTAAAAGAACATTATTTTCCAATTTTTACAGAATTTTCTGAACAGATATTTACCCAGATAGGAACAGATGAAATTGATAATATATTGAAAGTATATTCTGCATCGGAATTGTCAGACGATAAAAAAGATCTGATTACTTGGTATTTGTTGGCTAAACGCAATATGTTAAAACAGATATATTTGGAAAAGGAGACATGAAATGTCGGTAAAAGATGGTAAAGATTATTTGTATTTGATTTGGAAATGTTCTTCAAACAGAAGACAATATATTGTAGGTCAGCTTTCTAAAAATGGGCAGTATGAATTTTGCTATTGCGAAGAATTTAACGAAGCTGTGAAAGAAGGATTTTCTCCGCTAATTTCTTTTGAGGACACAAACCGTGTTTACAAAAGCCAGGAGCTTTTTCCAGCATTTTCCAGTAGACTGCCTGATAGAAAAAGAAAAGATATTAATAAAATTTTAAAAAGATACGGTTTGGAACAATATGATTCTTATGAATTATTAAAGAGGGGTGGGGCAAAACTGCCAATTGATAATTTGCAGTTTATTGATCCAATTTTGAATTTTTCACAGGAGTTTAAAAAGAGCTTTTATCTGGCAGGAGTGAGACATTATCTGGGATGCAACGGAGACAATTGCTGTGAAGCAGTGAAAATTGTACCTGGCGAAGAAATAAAATTCGTGTGGGAAGCAGATAATCTGTATGATAAAAATGCTGTACAGGTGTATGATCAAAGAGAGAAATTAATTGGTTATGTTCCCAGATATTATGCGGAGGCATTTGCGGCATTTATCAAAGAAAAACGAGTGAAAAAAGGAAAAATTTTGTGTGTGGATAAAAATAGAAACTGTGATGAATGCATTAAAATTGAGGTTTCTGTGGCTGGAGTGTAGCTATAATATGAGGAAAACTATGAGAAAGAAAAATGCGACAGATCTGCTGAGATTTTATGGTGGGGATATTCGTGAAAAGACGGAAGATGGAATCATGATAGTAAGTGGTGACGTGATGGCAGATGAACTGTGGGGAGATAAGGAAGCTTACCGGACGTTGAATGCAATGCTTTTTGACGGATATGAGAATGAAAAAGAACGTATCTATCAGGAAGGCCACAGGCTTAACCCTGCATTTATTGAAAGAATAGAGGAGACGCTGGAAATTTACAGAGGTATCTTTTCTTTGATGTGCAGGAGGAATCAGATTGAAGAACCTGTGCGAGTGAAACGTGTTGATCGGAAGGCTTCTCTGTATGCGTATGAGACGGGGTATACCGGTTCCTTTGTTTCGTGTACAAAAGGAAATTACCAGGATGAGTTTTCGAACAAGAATCAGGTGATTCTTCTGGAAGCAGATATTCAGCCGGGAATTCCCTGTGCGGATTTTCAGCAGCTTGTAACAGCTTCAGAATACACCAATTCTGACGAAAAAGAAATTCTGTTGCCGCCATTTTTGCCCCTGGAAATAAAACAGGTGTCGTTAGAGAAAAAAGAAACGAAAATGCTGTGCGATATGAATGGAAATCTACCGGTCGGAAAATATTTTTTGAAACTGGGTAAATTTCCGGATTACAGACAGGAGATCAGGGAGTCGGAGGAAGAACTGAAAGAGAGAATACAAAAGGGAAGTATAAAGGCAGCATCAGAACTTCGAAAAATGAATGATGGGCAGTGGGAGGAAGAGTATAGAGGGTATATAAGGTGGAAACAGAATCTCCATGCTTACTTGAAACTTGTGTATTCCGACATATATTATGGAGAAAAGACGGATGGATAATAACAAGGAAGTTTTGGAAGCCTGGAATGGCTACAAAGAACTGTGGGAAAGTCTTGGCAGTACAGATGAGGAAAAAATAAGTACTCAGCAAAAAATCAGCAATGGAATCAAAGCTTTTTCAGATTATATGAGTCATGCAGATTCAGCTTACTATTATAACAAAACCTATTTGCCCAAGTTTACAGACGAATTCTGGGAATTTCTGCGACATTTTGCGAAAAAATATCCTTATGTGAAAATTTTGCTTTCGAAAGTAAGCGGTAAGAGAGATCTTACTCTGAAAATCGACAGATACTGGCAGATTGAAACGAAAACAGACTGGAAAGAAACAAAAATCAGCTGTCTGGAAAATATAAAGAGAGTATGCAACGATGAAATGTTTATAGAGTGCAGTGTTTTACGTGATATGCAGCGATATGTTTATAGTGAGAAAATAAATATAAAAGATATGTCCCGGGAGAAATTTGAGGAGAGTACAGGACAGTTTCTGGAATTTCTGAAAAAGTATTTTCCGGATAAAACCGGGGAGGATGCGAATGGGAAAACTAACATATAGAGATTATCTTTTGTCGGATGAAAATATATATCATGCGATTTATTCGATGGAGTCTTATGTATTTGATTATAACCTTCTGGATATAGGTGATAAAATCCGGTATCATCGCCTGAAAGATAAATTTTCGGAAAAATGTATAGATGCGACAATAAATAAGGTACGTGAAAGGATAGGGAAGCTTCTGGATGAAGGCGAATATATCAGTGCAGAGGTTTATTTCAGGCCGAAGAAAATCGAGAATGATGGCAAAGTTGTTTTTCGTCCGCTGCATACAACAGATTTGATCACTCAGATTGCAATCGTGTCTATGCTTCATCTTTTTATTTATGACAGAACCGAGGACGACCGTCTGATTTTGTCGAATCTGAGCAGGCTGATACCTGCAAATTTTTTCGGAAACCGTGTATCGACAGATCCTGCGTATTTATTTAAACCCTGGAAAAATCAGTATCAGGCTTACAATCAGAAAGCCAATGATGCGTTGAAAAAGTATCATACTTCGTTGGAATATAAGTATGAAGTGTCTCTTGACCTGGAAAATTTCTTTCCGACAATTGATCCGATGGTTGTATATGATTATATAATCAGACATTTGCCTACATATCTGAACGAGGATGACAGAGTACTGTTAAAAAAGGTGTTGCATAAGTTGGTTTTTTGCAGATTGGAGACAAAGCTGAGTCAAAATATGCAGGAAGAATATTGCAAAACATCAAAACACAGAAGCACAGATAGTTCACAGAAAAAGGATACTTTGTGCGGATATGTAAGAGGGATTCCGCAGGGGCTGCCTCAGTCCTATTTTCTGGGAAACATTTATATGCTGATCATTTATGAAATCCTGAAAAAAGATTTTCCCGGAGTTGCGTATTTTTATGTGGATGATTCAGT
>ERZ857750.4379-NODE-4379-length-10627-cov-2.694760_pt1 | contig 10627 bp, 9 predicted proteins | sample MGYA00519915_ERZ857750 | MGnify/ENA primary metagenome ERZ857750 (study PRJEB31778, sample SAMEA3449358) | human gut metagenome | biome: human gut; feature: human-associated habitat; material: faeces | place: United Kingdom | collected 2010/2012 ... | reverse complement strand
TATTTACCACTTCCACGATGAATGCTAAAGAGATCTGTTAGATTAAAATCTGCGGTCACCAAAGTTTTTTCTTCATCTTCTCTGGAAATTTCACAAAGTGGTTCATCCAATTCAGATAAAGCAGCTGTTGCATCACTGATCATCGCTCTAAACGTATCTACATCAACAGATTTTACACTGTCTTCAATACCAAGCTCAATTTTTTCTTGATGTGTCCACCAACGATCCACACACCAATGCGAAGCGTCAACAAATTCATCAATATTAACGATTTTGCACCGTTTATCATTGGTTTTAAATTTAGTTTTTGCACCCTTGAACATATTGAAGAGATCGGAAGCAGTTTCCAAGTCGTTCTGTTCTATATCAAAACGATATACATCTCTTGTTTCTCCAATTTCAGAGCACAAATACGTAAACACTGGCGTTGTTTGTGGTTCAAGTGTATCTACACCACCTACATTTACAGCCGTCTTTTTGGTAAGAGCCAAAATGTAAGTTTTCTTGTTTGTGGTGAAGAAAGTATTTAATGGCAAAGAAATAACAGCATCAATTAGGCATTGGTCGAGTATAAAATCTCTAAGCTTTTTATCATTACTGCGATTCATAATACCATCAGGAACAACAATAAATGCCTTTCCGCCTGGTTTCAGCGCACGAACAATCCACTCCATGAACAGGCCTTCAATACCCATTGCACTAATAGCAAAATAATCCTTGAGTTCCTGTTGCTTCGCTATTTCTTCTTTCAGATTACTACTACCACTCATAACATAGGGCGGATTTGTAAGGATTAAATCAAATTTATTTTTAATAGGTTTGGCTAACGTCCCGAGAATAGAGTTCGTCTGAAGCAGAAACGTATCGTTAAATAGCTGTGCAAACATCTTCGTCATGTCTGGATGTTCCTTTATTAAGCCAGACATATAAATCAACATATTTGCTTTTGCAAGGATAATTGTTTTTTGCTCGTCTTTGTCGAATCCCTTATCAAACCCGTGTAATGTAATTTGGGGTTTCAATTCACCATTCTCAACAGTGTAGAACCGGTGCAAATCGTGCAAAATTGGCTCCAGCAAGAATTTGCCAACTCCACAAGCAGGGTCACAAATTTCCATACCTGGCAGAATTTCAACCATATTGACGATAGATCGTACAACCTTCAAGGGGGTAAAATACTGTCCCCAATTTTTTTGCTAATAGACTCTTTCAAGAATGTTTCGAACAGCTTGCTTTTAAAATCATAATCAATATTTTCGAGGGTTCCGAATTCATTAAATCTATTCAAAATCCTTCTGAACACCGTCGCATAGCCAGAAACAGCTTTGTCATCTTTGGAAACAAAGATTGTACCATTAATGATGGTTGTTTTATCCTTTGGATTGCCCGGAAAAAGTTCTTTGATTTTTACACGTATAACAGAAGCATAATATTCAAGAACCTCATTGTCGTTATTACCGGCATACTTACCCAGCAAATCGTAAAAAGAGTACATCCCCCTTAAAACGCCCAAATCACTAAGATATTTAAAAATAAAGATCTCAACAAAAGTGTATAGACAATTTTCAGGAGTAGCACCTGATACTGCCCAAAGATCTTGCCAGACTTTTTCGGCTAAAGGTAACGGATCTACCGTTGCTGCAGCTTTGATTTGATCATTGGTTGCATTAATAGATGCACGAATTTTATTTATCAACGTGATACATTCTGTACTCTTTTTGTCAAAGTTTAACGTAATTTTGCTGCCATCTTCTTGCAATATTTCATTTCCAGATGCCGGGTTGATCCAGTAAGATTTCTTCCCGTCAGTAACAATATAAATCTTCGCTTGCAGAATTTGAGCCGTACCAAGTTCTTGGGCAATAGCAGCTTCAACTTGCTTGTCTGTACGTAACTCTTTGGGTTGCTTGTACTCAATTGCCGCAATCACTAATGGTTTTTTTACAATCAGTGCATCCGGCTTTTTCTTTTCGTACTCAGCATAATCTCGATCAGGAATAATCTTTGCGCCCTTTAGCGCTTTCAATGTTGTAGCTCCAATATTGTAAAAATTCCAATCGCCCATTTTTTCAGGAGCTTCTATCAGATTCCTCTGAATCAATTCTTCACTCATTGATAGCAACTCCTCTCAGTCCATTTGTATTGTCTCTCAGATACATATCGATGTCGGTTTTTCTGATACGCCATGAACGATCTCCAACTTTTGATGCAGTCAATTTGTTTGCTTTGATTAACCTGCGAACGGTCTTATCGCAGACTTTTAAATAGTGCGCAGCTTGCGTTATCGTGAAAATTTCATCATCCATAACATATCACCTCGGCTTTGTCAAGTATATCATGTAGATTCATTTTTTTCAATGGACTACCTCAGAAAAATATGGATTTTTATAGAATTAGTTAGACTTTAATGGACTTAAGTGGACATATGCCAGCTGCGCTTTAATTCATGTACAACTTCCACATATTACAAGCACATTGGCATGGATAAATCAGCGAACATTGTTTCTTGGAAGAGATTTCTCCTTTTGTTTGGAGAAATACGACCACAGACGATTCCGAGAAATTGTATCTTCGTAACTATGGAGTTTGCTCCGAAGCTCACTATTTTGCCGCTCGACTTCTGTGGTACGAAGCTGCCCCCGAATAGACTTGTACTCTGCCAGTTCTGCGGTCAGTGCAGCGACCTTCGCTTTCAACTCGCTTATCATTTTCATCGCTGCATCCAAAGTCTTTTGTATCTTGGATTCCTTGCGTTCCTGGACATAGAACTTCTTTGCCGCAGCTGCCAGGTTTTCATATTCGGAACGATCCAGCATGACTTTTGAGGAAAAAGGAACTGGATGGGGTTCTATTTGCTCCACTTCCTGAACGGCAATCTGCTGTTTTTGAATTTTCTCAATCTTCTTTTCCAGAGAAGCTGCCTGCTGCTCTTTCTGCTGCGTTTGTGCGGTGAGTTGTTCCAATCGCTCCTGTTCCCGTTCCACCTTGAACTGCGTCACGGTCAAATGCTCCTCGGAACTGCCCCGTTCTCCACGTTCAACATCAGAATACCCGGCATTGCGCATGGCTTGGAAGAAATCATCCTGGAGGACACTGTAAGACTTCCGCAGTACCGGCTTGCCATTCTTCTGGAGAATAGGCACACCCTGTTCATCCAATGCCGGTTTGGACAGCCATTTTTTGCTGCTGCTCACCTGCATAATGGTTTCCTTGATTGTTCCCACAAGAGACTTGTCTTTGCACCTCTTGGACCAGAGGATCTGCTTCTCCACAACTGGAACATAGACTACATGGAGATGATAGTGGAATACATCCTGCCCCAGTGCTTCGGACATAGCCCGGTTGCGCTCATCGGCATGCATAACAGCGGAGAGAATATACTGTTCGCCGCCCACAATCTCGATAGCAGCCTTGTAAGCGTCCTCATAAAACCGCTTGGCAAACTCATACCCGCCATGGTTATAGAAGTAGGCAGAGTTTACATCAAAAATCAATTCCCCGTAAAGGTTGGCGTCTGATTTCAGACCACGGGTAGAGATTACACCGTCTTTTTCCATCTGAGCAAACATCTCTGCATATCCGGCGGTAGGTTTCTTAAAATGGATGTTCTGAGGGGTGTGTTCTGATATAATATCTGGGTTGGTATAGGATTCCTTTTCTCGTTCGTTGTGCCGCTGGGCATTTCCGATTTTGGCGGCGGTCAGGTTTACGTTTCTTGCACTGGTACGGTCAATCCCGTCGTTTCTCGCCATAGAGCTCCTTTCACGTTTGTACGGCCTGCGGGCCGGGGCGCACTTCCTGCGGAAGTGTAATAACCCACTATGATACTTTCATCCTGCGGCTGCAAAGTATCGTGGGCTCTCCGAGGGAGATGCGGCTCCTGCGGGATCCTCCCTGACTTGCGTGTGCTATCCACACAGCAAGTCAGGTGTGTCCGGCATCCTTGCTTCTGTAAGCAATCCTGCCGCCCACGGTTCGGGAAAATCCACCGGATTCTCCCGAACCATCCATCTCCAAATCTGCGGATTTTTCGATGGGGACGGTGGTGCGATACCAGAGTATAACTCTGTGCAGGAAATGCAATAAATGCAGGAAATTCCGGTTTCATGCTGCGGGGTTCACAATGATTTTCACATCGGCTGGTCTGCCTATCGACTGGCGTTCCGGTTCTTCCAGCCGAATGTATCCATGTCCCTCCAGCAGTTCCAGCGTCGGAAAAATCTCCTCCGTTTTCTTAAAGAACTTCCCCCGGCACATCTGAAAAAGCTCAGAACGTTTGATCACCGATACGTTCTTCTTTTTCAGCTTTGCCAAGACAAATTTGGCTTTCTGGATGGTTAAGTCAGTGCCCATCATGGAATAGGCGTAGGTGGAATGAGCCAGAAAGTATTTGCCGATCTGAATCGCCTTGCTCATCGTAGAAGCGGTCACTTCTGCTTTGTCATCTTCCATATCAGCACAGTGCAACAGTCCCGCAATCCGGAGTACGGCACCGATATATTTGCTTGCCCAATCGGAAATTGCCTGCCCCTCGCCAACCAGAAACTTTTCATGTTCCTGAAAATAATCAGCCATCAGGTCAACGGCTTTTTCGGAAAGGTGTACCGTCTGGGCATCTCCACCAATCGGCAAAGCCATCAGGCGAAAAATCAAGCTGCGGTAAGCGGCGATTACCTCGGGCGGGATTGGCTGGGTACGAAAGACCCGGCTGCCAATTCTGGACGGTGGGGACGCATACAGGAAGCGGGCAATCAAGCCCCGCCCGGTCATGGTGGTATTGGACATGATTTCATCCAGCACACTGGGCTGAATCGAGAGGATGGCTGACAATGCCGGGTGCATAATGCACTCTGCTTCACGGGTCATTCGATCCACATAAATGGCATCCCCACAATGGCCTTTCAGCCAGACATCAATGTTGGATTTGTTGGAATACCGTCCTGCCATGATGTCAAAGATACCTCCTTCCGTAGAGATCACCGAGAACACCCCATTGTTAGCTGCCATCAAGCTGGTCAGAGCTTCACTGGAACAATCGTCCGCAAAAAAGCGAACCGGCTTTAGTTCTGGAGTTTCTTCCAGCTGCTCCTGAAGCTGCCGCAGCTCCAGCTCCATTTCCCGACTTTCCTTGCGCTCCAGCTTCTTTTGCAGACCGGAGATCTGGCGCTCCAGAGATTCCCGCTGCAAATGGTTTTCCCGTATTTCCATGCTGTGCGCCTTGTTATATTCCTGCTCATACTCATAGAGGAATGTGGTCATATCCCGCATAACACTGGACTTTCGCTCCCCTGGGGCAGCTATCACTACTGTGTACAGACTTAAGGGCTCGAAGTATCCCGGCGTTCCCTCTATCTTGTATTTTCCTTGTAAGCAGGTAGCCAGCACACCCAGGCTGATCACCGCTGCCATGTCCGGGGCAGTCTGACTGTGTTCGGCTACTGCACTCACATAATTCCGAATCACATCCGGGAGAGCGTCTATCGGAAATGCAGGCAGATCACTCCACTGCGGCGTCAGTGGTACAAGGGGCTGAAAAAGTGGTGCAGACTCCGCTTTGGGAGTGTAGATCTCCCGGCAATGCTCGATTGCCTTCTGAATGGTGATTGCACCATACGTTGTGCCGGATTGCTGCCGGTCCCATTTATCCCGCATCAATCCTGACTGCCGGAACATAGTGTCCATTTTGGCGGCATTCCGTCCTGTCCAAAAGGCAAGGTGACTGCACAGTGCCAGGTCAGCTTCCGACGGGGATGAATATCCCTCCAGGGAGCCATTCCACAGGGCTGTGAACGCCGCCCCATTCTTACTGCTTTTTGCCAGTTGCAGAAGCTGCTCCATGCTCAAATCAGAGTTTTTTGCATTTATTGCATTTTCTGTACTTGCTTCTGGCCTGCGCATGAACTTGTCCAACAGTGTTTGCAGTTCCTGTGTTCGGTCCCCATACTCATAGTCCTCGCAGCGGTTGCCGGTCACTGTGACATATTTGTTGGTTGCTCCCGCCACATACACCTCAATCCCAGCCTGATGGTTCATAATATAGAATCGCTTGGTATCATACTGAAAACCTTTTGCCGAAAAGAGGATGTGCAGACCGTTTCCGCTGGGGCTGTACTCGGTATAGCTGTGCATTAAGGCCACAATTTCTGCGGCGGTCTGGGTGTAATAGCCGCTGTCCGAAACGCAGTTGTCCAGGTCAATCGCACAGATTCCGTTGAAAATGCCAATTCCAATGCCATCATATCCGCTGGCCTGTACTGCTGTTTTATAAGGTACGAAGCTGGAAGAATCGTTGCTTTTCGCTCCCAGGCCAGTTTCCGGCTGGTATGGCACCTTCGTTTTCCTCCCATTTCGTTCCTCATACTTCCAGCAACAGAACAGACCATTTTGTATGATGCTATCTGGTAAAGCTGTCAAATTCTGTTCCTCCTTAAATAATTGTTGAATTTGGCAGCTGTCGTGTTATAATATCCTTGCTGAATGATAGTCACACGGCAGCTGCCGTTTGTACTGTCCGCCAAGAGTTCTCATCTGCCAGGATGAGGGCTCTTTTTTTATGCGGTTTCCGGCTGGAAGTATCCAATTTCCTCCCACACCTTTCTGTCGGGGCAGTAGTAGTTGTACTCGTTGGAGTTTTCCAGCTTGATCGCATAGCCGAATTTCAGGATTCCCTGCTGCAAGCCAATGCGCACATACTGGGCATCCTTGTGCATGGCGGCTGCAATCTCGGTGATGGGGACATTGCGTCCAGTGAAGGGCGGCAGTTCGACATAAACTTTCTTCTCCATGTGAATGACCTCCTTATTGCCGATATACGAATTATTAGTTCGTATTTTGATTATAAGCCATCCAAGACTGCTTGTCAACACTAAATACGAAAAAATTATTCGTATTACGACCTTGTAATTCGCACGGCTTCGTGTTACAATACAAACGAGGTGATGACAATGCACAGCAACCCGGCTGAAATTGGCGAGAGAATCAAGGCAGCCCGCAAGGCCGCTCACTTGAGCCAAACAGAGCTGGCACAGCGTCTGGACAAGACGATGCGCACAGTTCAAAAATACGAAAGCGGTGAAATTGAGCCATCCATAGCGATGATCAATGCCATCGCCAAAATCTTAAACATATCTCCGGCAGACCTGATTGGCTATCAGAAACCCGAAATCCAGCTGGACAGCCTGTCTGATGTGATTGCGGTTCTTTACCAATTAAACAAGAAGGCCGGTATCCGGTTCGAGATCGATGTCCAGCGCCCGCCCCACAGCGAAGAATGGTCCTGCTCCCTGAAATTCAAAGGAAATGACCACTCCGCCGAGATGAATGATTCCCTGTGCCTGATTTTGGAAGAGTTCCGGGATGAGCGTGAAAAGTTGGAAACCTATTGGACCGATCAAGAATCCTTTGACCGCTGGATTGAAAAAGAACTGGCCTACTACGCAGATGCCAAGTTGCAGGACAAGGAAGTGGAAGTCCTCTCCGATTTGGAGCGCATTCAGCGGCGCAACGAACTGGATCGGCAGATGCTGGAGAAAATGAAAAAGGCCGCCGAGGAAAACGGCGACCAGGAGTAACAGAGGGTGCTGCATACCCTTTATCAAATTTAATTCAAACGCTGGGAGAAAGGAAGTTTGAGATTTTTTGAGATTACCCAACGGATATGGAAGCGTCAAGAAAATGTCCGGAAAGCGAAGAAGGCCCTATGCAGTGAGGAAAACGGTAGGGTGGCACGTCAACCCTGAAACAGGAAAGTCTGTTCAGGAACAAATCACCATCGGTTATGCGGCAACCAGAGCAGAGGGGCTGCAAATGCTGGCAGAGTACAACAACAATCCCTTTGACATCAAGGCATCCAAGGCCACCTTCCAGGAGGTCTATGAACGCTGGTCAAAGGAGAAGTTTCCCACCATCTCCAAGTCAAATGTAAAAGGCTATGAGGCGTCCTATCGGGTGTGTGGAACACTTTACAACAAGGTGTTTCGGGACATTCGACTGATGGACCTTCAATTTGTGGTGGACACCTGCGGGAAAAATTACCCCACCCTGAAAAAACTCAAGGGGCTGTTCAACCAGCTGTATGCCTACGCCATGAAAAACGACATCTGCAACAAGGATTATTCCGAGTTTGTGGATTTGAGCCGGTACAAGGATAAGAACCCCAACAAGCGTGACCGGAACAAGTTCACAAAGGAGCAGATCGCCCGCCTGTGGGAGCTTGCAGAGGACCCGTACTATCAGATCGTGCTGATGCTGATCTACAACGGCTGCCGCATCTCGGAGTTCCTCGACTTGAAGAAGGAAAACGTACATCTGGAAGAACAGTACTTTGATGTGATTGCCAGCAAAACCGAAAACGGCCTACGGAAAGTTCCTATTGCCGACAAGGTGCTGCCATTCTATAAAGCGTGGTACGAAGGTTCTCAGTGTGAATATCTGCTCCACACGCCGGATCAAAAGCACTTTGATTACAGGAACTACTACGACAGTTACTTCACACCCCTGATGGAACAGCTTGGATATGACCAGACGCCACACTGCACCCGGCACACCTGCATCTCCATGCTGACAGAGGCCCATGTAGACCAAACCATGATCAAGAAGATTGTGGGACACTCCGGTGCCATGACGCTCACTGAACGTGTCTATACCCACCTGGATATTGAAACACTGGTGGAGGCAATCAACAAGATCTAAAAGGAAGAAGGAAAAGCCGTGCAGCACAAAAAAGCAGGAGATACGCTCCTTGCGGAACGATCTCCTGCTTCATAAGGCTTTTGTTTTCGCTTGCGATTCTTGTTCCTTGTGTGCTCCTTGCTTGCTCCTTACGGAGTAAAACGGAACACTTCTGAGGAACTCTCACAACTCCAAAACCATCCAATTTTCTGCAAAACAGCGTCCAAAGACGTACTGAGAAGCAGTGGAAATTATCGCTTGGAGAACTGAGGCGCACGACGGGCGGCTTTCAGGCCGTACTTCTTTCTCTCCTTCATTCTGGGGTCGCGGGTCAGGAACCCGGCGGCCTTCAGAGCGGGGCGATACTCGGCGTTCATCTCCAGCAGGGCGCGGCTGATGCCGTGGCGGATGGCGCCGGCCTGGCCGGTGACCCCGCCGCCGGAGACGGTGGCGGAGATATCCACCTTGCCCAGCAGGTCCGTGGTGTCCAGGGGCTGGCGGACAATGAGCTTCAGGGTCTCCAGGCCGAAGTAGTCGTCGATGTCACGGCCGTTGATGGTGATGGCACCAGTGCCGTTGGGGAACAGATGCACCCGGGCCACGGAGGACTTCCGGCGGCCGGTGCCGTAATGGTAAGGCTTCTTGCTCTTATACATGGTCTCACTCCTCCTTATTCTGCGGCCCACAGTTCGGGCTTCTGTGCGGCGTGGATGTGCTCGGGACCGCGGAAAATCTTCAGGCGGGTCAGGGAATCCTTGGTGATGATGTTCCGGGGCATCATGCCGCGGACCGCCAGCTTCATGGCCAGCTCGGGCTTGTCCTGCATGAGCTTACGGTACTTGGTCTCCTTCAGGCCGCCCACATAGCCGGAGTGGGTGCGGTAGTACTTCTGATCCAGCTTCTTGCCGGTGAGCACGGCCTTCTCGGCGTTGATGACAATGACAAAGTCGCCGCAGTCGGCGTGGGGGGTGTATTCGGGCTTATGCTTGCCCCGCAGCAGCGTGGCTGCCACGGTAGCGGTTTTCCCAAGGGGCTTGCCAGCGGCGTCAAGGATATACCACTTGCGCTCGATGTTGCCCTTGTTGGCCATAAAAGTGGACATAGGGTCGAACCTCCAATAAAAATTTCTCTTCCTTATATTTTAAGGAGGGCCGGTGGCTTCTCCCGCTTTACAAAGGGTTTGCTTCTCCTTTATAATGCTGGAGAAACCACAGGCCGGTGTTTTCAGCAGGCTACATTATAATACCGCCATGGGAGCCTGTCAACGCTTTTTCTGAATTTTTTAATTTACCCCTGCAAGAACTCTCGTTTTCTCTTCTATCCTCTTCTATTCTTCCGAATCCTCATGTTCTATTTTCATTTTTGTGCGCAAGGAGTGTACCCGTCATGCAAAAGATTCTCAGTCTTCTCCGCCGGTGTGTGGAGGACTATGATATGATCGCCCCCGGGGAGCGGGTGGCCGTGGGGGTATCTGGGGGGAAGGACTCCCTGGTGCTGCTGGCCGCCCTGGCCCGGCTGGCACAGTTTTATCCCGGGGGCTTTTCCGTGGAGGCCTTTACGGTGGACATGGGGACCCCGGGCATGGACCTGTCTCCTCTGGCGGACTACTGCCGGGAGCTGGGCGTCCCCTTCCACCGGATTCCCACCCAGATGTACCATGTGATCTTTGAGACCCGGCGGGAGAAAAATCCCTGCGCCCTCTGCGCCAAAATGCGCCGGGGCTCCCTCCACACCGCCCTGCTGGAGGCGGGCATTCACAAGGTCGCCCTGGGCCACCACTATGACGACGCGGTGGAGACCTTCTTCCTCTCCCTGTTTTATGAGAGCCGCCTGTCCTGCTTCCACCCCGTAACCTATCTGGACCGCACGGACATCACCCAAATCCGCCCCCTTCTCTATGTCAGCGAGGCCATGATCCGGGAGGCGGTTCCCCACCTCCAGCTCCCGGTGGTCCACA
>ERZ857750.4372-NODE-4372-length-10640-cov-73.642796_pt1 | contig 10640 bp, 6 predicted proteins | sample MGYA00519915_ERZ857750 | MGnify/ENA primary metagenome ERZ857750 (study PRJEB31778, sample SAMEA3449358) | human gut metagenome | biome: human gut; feature: human-associated habitat; material: faeces | place: United Kingdom | collected 2010/2012 ... | reverse complement strand
TATGTTACTTATTGCTGCGCGCTGCGATTGCCGTGTGCATTTCCTCTACTGCTTTTTTATCCAACGTATACTGTGTACCAAAAAGAATCGCCCCTGCGGCAGTCAGGATAGTCGGAAGTATCAGTACGCAGAGGATAATTCCTGTATTGATACTCTCCGGCTAGGCAACCGAGCCGGTAACAAAACCTGTAGCTGCCAATACATACCCCGGAATCGCTCCTCCGAGTCCCTGCGCCACTTTTGTAATAAAAGATGTAAGCGATGCGATCGCCGCTTCTGCACGTTTTCCGGTTTTATACTGCACGTAAGTAGTATTATCTGCCTGTATACTGGTTGTCAGCGGTGCTATACATCCGCCTGCCACACCTCCTGCCACTGTACTAATATAGATCAAAAGCATAGATCTCACATCAATCAAACGCAGTGCGGAAAACAGGATGGATACGACGATTGCCATTACAAAAATCTGTTTCTTTCCAAACCGGTTTGCCAGAATTGGTCCAAGGAAAATTCCCACCAGAGCAGTTATCATTGAAACAAGTGACACCCCTGACATAAGCGTCATATCGCCCAATATATATGTGTAAAAATAAGCGCCGGCTCCTCCTGCTATATTACTGCCCACCCCGACTACCAGTGCCACTAAAAACAGTGCCCAGACAGGTTTATACCGCAAAAACTGTAACAATTCCCTGAATGTATAACTTTCTTCTTTTTTTCCTTCAAAAGCTACTCTTTCCTTTACACAAAGAGCCCCTGCAATAGATAAAACCAACACCATGGCCATGGAACCGAAAATTAACACGTAATAGTTCTGTAACGTTCCTTCCGCCACAAGAATCGGTGCTGCCACAGCCAGTACCGCGCTACCTATCATTGTTCCCAACGCGTTGAAAAGTGACAAACTGTTTCTCTCCTTGTCATCCGCGCTCATGACCGGGAGCAAACTGTTCTTGGAGATATCCATAATATCAAACGTCCAGCCCAGCAGCAGATACGTCACATACACAATCACATATTTTCCGACCGGAATCCAGACTGCGCCAAACCACAGTAAAATATAATTTATAACACAGATGATTGTTCCCAGAATAATCATAGGGCGAAATTTTCCCATTTTTGTTACCGGAAATTTGTCCAGAAAATATCCCATAATCGGGTCGCTGATTCCATCCACCACCTTGGATATTAAAAACAGGGTCGCCAGTGCTGCCGGTTCCAGACCAACCACATTCGTATAGTAAATCATAAAGAATCCTGACAATAATCCCATCAGTGGAATATTTCCCGCACATACCATAAATAAGCCCATTTTTTCCACGATACTAACCTTTTGTTTTTTACTCTTCTCACTCATTTGTTCTCTCCTCGTTAATATTGTGATAATGCTGTATTCAACATCTCTGTCTGCCCTTCATCCATCGGTCCGGAAAACATCTCCGCCACCTGTCGAAACGACAGTCCATAGACCGCATCCGGTATCATATCCACCTCGGTCATCGTCGACAAAAATGCCCGTATCTGCGGATGGTTCAGCAAATCTTCCAGCTTTGACTCCACGCTGTATATTTTCTTTAACTTCTCAGTTGCCTCATATACGACTTCATAGTTTCCTGCAGTGATATAACAAATACCGTTCACCACTGTTGCGAATAGTGGATTTGTCTTATCTTCAAACAGAATCTCCGGAGCATGCGGCAATCGCACCTCGCCTTCTCCGCCAAACGGAATCGTAATTTTGATTCTAATCCTGTTATCCTCCATAATTTCCCAGCTGCATGCATACTGTCCGACGGCCGAATCATACACTGCCTCTGCCCTTCTCAAATCATAATGGACATTCGGACAAATTGCAATCCTTCTTCCTCCCGGAGATTCTTCCAAAAGATGGATTCCTCCCACATGGCGGAACATCCATTCCAGAATCGCCCCGTAAGAATAATGGTTGAGACTGTTCATTCCGGTACTGGATATCTTACCGTCTTCATCCAGTGAATTCCATCGTTCCCAGACTGTGGTGGCTCCCAGTTTCACTTCGTGCAGCCACCCCGGATACTCCTCGTTCAAAAGCAGGCGGTAGGCGGTATCCGTCATTCCGTTATCGGTCAACACATTGCACAAAAGAGAGGTTCCCACAAATCCGGTATTCAATTTGTTTCTGCTCTCGCGGAAAAGTTTCTTTAACATCTCTCTGGTCAGCTCTTCGTCCTCTGACAAATGATATTTCAGAGCCAGCAGAAGACCCGTCTGTGTCTTTTCCGCGCATCTTCCGGTCGGGGTAAAATATTCTTCTTTTACCACACGCCATTGTTTTTCGGCGATTTCCCGATATTGTTTTTCCTCTTCCTTTCGCCCGAGAACCGCCGCTGCCTTCGCTGTAAGCTCCGCGCTTGCCGCATAATAAATATCCGCAATATAGCCTTCATCGGTCGCTCCGTATACATTTCCCGCCGCGGCTCCCACCCGGTCAAGCGCCAGCCAGTCTCCGTAATGGAAGGAATGTCTCCATCCGTGGTGCTCTCCGTCCACCTTACGGATATAGTCCACCCAAGCCTTCATACTGTCAAACTGCTGTTCCAATATGGCAGCATCCCCGCTGAACAGATAGACATTCCACGGAACGATACAGGCCGCATCGCCCCATGCACAGGAACATTTCGACGGACCGAAGGTCGGCACCACCTCCGGAACCATCCCTCCGGCAATCAGCTGTTCCTTATACAAATCGTACAGATATTTTCTGTAAAATGCATAGGTATCCGCCAGATAACATGCCGTACCCGAAAACACCTGTGTGTCGCCTGTCCATCCCATGCGCTCATCTCTCTGCGGACAGTCTGTCGGCACATCTAAGAAATTATCCTTCATGCCCCATTCCACATTGGAAATCAACTGATTTACCAGTTCATTTCCTGTCTGTATACTACCGGTACCTTCGTAATCACTGTAGAGTGCCATTCCCGTAAAATCTTCACAGGAGACATTGGTTACCCCGCTGATTTTTACATACCGGTATCCGTAAAATGTAAAATGCGGAACAATGTCTTTTTCTTCCCCGTCAGAGATATACACATATTCCGACAAAGCGGTTCTTAAGTTTTCGTTATAAAAACATCCGTCCTGCAGGATTTCGCCTGTCTGGATTCTGATTTCTTTTCCTTTCGGCTCATGGACATGAAGTTTGAAAATCCCGGTAATCTCCTGCCCTAAGTCAAACACCCATTCATCCTTCGGGGTGTGAATCAGTTCCTTCGGTGTAAACTGTTCATGCACAGTCACCGGAAGGGACAGCCGCTCCGTCAGTCGCCCCTGCGGCGCCTCCGCAAGCTGCGCGCTGACAGGTTCGACAGGTTCCAAGGTATCATCCCGTTTCTCCCCGTCATATATATTGGAAAAAAACAGATTGCTCCTTGTCACTTCCCATGTGTCATCCGTGCCGATTATCTCTTGTGTGCCATCCTCATATTCCAGATGCACCTCTACCAGCAGTTTCCACTCGTCGCCGTAAAATCCTTTCTGTTCTGTCTGATTGAGCCCGAACCTCCCTTTGTACCACCCATTCCCCAAAAGAACGGACAACACACCTTCGCGCTGCATCTGCGCGGTCACATCATACGTCTGATACTGTAACCACTGATTGTAGTTATTGCAGTACGGGGTCAGATATTCTTCCCCAATTTTCGCGGATTTTAAAATATCTGTTTCGGTTTTCTCTCCATCCGTAAAATATGCCTCATAAAGCCCCAGTCCGCAGAGATAGAGACGGGCTTTTTTTACCTTTCCACGGGGAATGATTCGCTTTGAGAAAATGGGATGGCGTTCCATCCTGCTGTCGCAGGTAATCCATTTTCCCACCCACGGCTCGTCCCTCTTTGCCGTCTCAAAGAACTGTACGTCGGACTCCAGCACTTCGTCTGCGTCCGTAGTAACGATTACCTTCCAGTAATATCTGGTACAAGGCTCCAGATTCATCTCCGCTTTTACAGCCAGACTGTCGAGCTTTGCCTCCCCGGTGTCCCAAAGAACATCCGCGAAGGTTTCATCCTTTGCCACAAGGATTCTGGCACATCTCTGGTTCTTTCCCCTGCATTCTCTGACCTTCCACGAAAAAACCACCGGATTCAGTAAAAATCCCACCGGATTCGTGATATGATTTGTTTTTGCTGCGTAAATCTGATTCATATTGCCGTTTTCCAAGCTCCTTCCTTTTTTCATTGTGTACACTGTAATTCGAGTATAATGGATTTGCCTCATAAAATCATTTACGGAATTTCATCATTTTACCTACCAAACTTAAGATTTCAGCTCTTTGTTTACCTGTAAATCAATTCTTTCAACACAATCTCTTCTGCCATATTACGAATACCATTTACCGCTACCTCATCCTCAATTATCCTATTGTGCAAGTAAACAATTCAGCTGCCCGATCAGCTGTTCCACCTGCTCTCCCGGCATCTGCCCCAGCAGAGATTTCAGCGGCATTTCCCGGATAACTTGCTCTCCCAGCTTCTTGTATTCGTCACTCATCCCTTCTGCTGATGCGGCCGCTGCTGCCAAAGGCGCCAGCAGTTCCGTAATAACGGGAGCGGTTTTCGTATGATCCAATAATTCTCCGAACGTTGTTGTGAAATCTACGCGAAGGGGCAATTTTTTCTTTGTTTCAAACACAACATCAGCATGTAAGCGGATGTCATCAGAAGCATGGCCGATCAGGATCCGATATGTTCCGGATGGCGCATACCAGTCCCCAAGACGTTCTTCATAATAGGATAGATTCCTCGCCGAAATTTCCATCGACACCGTTTTCTCCTCTCCCGGCAGGAGATGAACTTTGGCAAATCCTTTCAATTCCTTGACCGGTCTCTCCGATATGCCGCACAGGTCAGCCACGTACAACTGTACGACTTCTTTTCCTTCTGTCTTTCCTGAATTTTTCACCTTGAGAGAGACTGTCAGTATATCCTCATCCGTCATTTGAGCCGATGACAAAGTCAGGTCCCCATAAGTAAATTCCGTGTAAGACAGCCCATGTCCGAATGCATACCGCACCGGAACCTTCTTTGTATCATAATAACGGTATCCGACAAAGATATCCTCGCCATATAACACCCGCTTTCCATTTCCCGGAAAATGAAGGAAGCTCGGATTATCTTCCAGCCGGTACGGGAATGTCTCTGCCAGCCTGCCGGACGGATTTGCTTCCCCGAATAACAGCCGGTCGCAGGCTTCGCCAACGCCCTGACCTCCTAGATACATTTCAAGGATCGCGCTTACCCGGTCTGCCCATGGCAGTTCTACCGGACTTCCATTGTGGAGTACCACTACAACATTAGGCTGTACTTTCAACACTTCTTCGATCAGCCGGTCCTGGCATTTTGGCAGCTTCATGGATGTTCTGTCATACCCTTCCGACTCAAATATCTCAGGCAGCCCGGCAAAGATTACCGCGACGTCTGCTTCTGCAGCAGTCCGAAGCGCTTTTTCCAGCTCTTGTTCCGTCATCGAGTCATTTTCGTTAGAAAATCCTTTTGCATAAGTCACGCTACGCCCTTTTTCTCCGGCAGCATCCAATGCCGAAACAACCCTGAACGGATTGATATGGCTGGAGCCGCCGCCCTGATACCGCGGCTTTTCGGCAAATTCCCCTATATAGGCAACCTTTCTGTCTGTATTCAGCGGAAGTATACCGTTATTTTCCAGCAGGACCGCACATTCCGTCTCAATATCAGCTGCTTTTTTATGATCTGTTTCCTTATCAGATATATCTTCCGGACGATGCTGCTCTTCACCGGCAAACACAACATTCAATACCCGCTCCACCGCTTCATCCAGCACAGCTTCGTCCAGTCTTCCCTCCTGTACTGCTTTCACAATCTGTCTGTCATTGTATCCTCCGGAATAAGGCATCTCCAGATCCAGTCCGGCCTGCAGTCCTTTCACACGGTTATTTACAGCGCCCCAGTCACTGACGACGCAGCCTTTGTATCCCCATTCTTTTCTCAGGATATCTGTCAGAAGATATCTGTTTTCCGAAGCATATTCTCCATTTATTTTGTTGTAGCTACACATGACGGTTCTTGGAGCTGATTCTTTCACCGCTTCCTCAAACGCAGGCAGATAGATTTCCCTGAGCGCACGTTCTGACACCTCGGAAGATATCGTCATACGGAGTGTTTCCTGGTTATTCAGTGCGAAGTGCTTAATGCTTGTCCCCACGCCCTGACTCTGTACTCCGCGGATATATGCCGATGCCATCCTACCTGCCAGATATGGATCCTCCGACAGATACTCAAAGTTCCGCCCGCATAACGGGCTCCTTTTAATATTCACCGCCGGGCCAAGCAGCATGCTTACATTCTCGGCCTGACACTCCGCTCCCAGCGTCTCTCCCATCCGTTCCATCAGGTCAACATCGAAGCTGGAGGCTGTTGCACAGGCTGCCGGGAAACAAACGGCCTTCACACTTTCATTCAATCCCAGATGATCCGTTTCCCCTTCCTGCTTTCTCAGTCCGTGAGGGCCGTCCACCATCATAACTGACGGAATGTTCAGTCGTTTGATTTCTTTCGTATGCCAGTTATCAGCGCCCGAGCAGAGACTTGCCTTCTCTTCCAGCGTCATTTTTGAAATCAGTTCCTTTATTCTGTCCATCGCAAAAGTCCTCCATTCTTTTCTTAATACTGATTGATCATCTGTGACTCTGCCTCTTCACGGCTAATCTCACCATTGTTGCATTTTGCCATCAGCTGGACATCATGGTCATTAAGCTTGTAAAGGCGAAGCATAAGCAGAGTGCAAATACCCCCGATAATGCTGCCAAGACAGCTGAATGTCCATAATTTATCGGCAAATCCTGCCGCCTGAACAACGCCTTCTCCTTCCCGGAAGCCGATTAAAGTTAACGCAAACACACTGACTGCTGTTGCGATCGCTCCATTTAATTTTGTAAAAAATGTCTGCGCTGCAAACGTTACACCACGCATTTTTAATCCTGTCTTGTACTGTCCATACTCGTAGCAGTCCGGCGTAAACTGATACTGCAGTATAACTGCTATTCCCAGCGGAATTCCTCCTAAGGCATTTAAAGTCACATACACCGTCATATTCTCATACCCGGCCATGAATCTTACAATTCCCAGAAGTAAAGCGAAAACATATGAAATATAGAAGACTTTAAATTTGTCATATTTCTTGCATAATTCTACTGCCATAACCGCACCGATTAAGGTCGGAATAATCACCGTCATCGAAACATATGAGGCAGCTTCTTCACCGCCAAGGCAGTACCGGGCAACATATAAGCCCCAATTTGCACCAACATTAAGCAGGCTGCTGATAAGCGGAGCCGCAAAGAAAATCAATAAATATTTGTTCTTTCGCAGACATTCTGCCATATCGCGCAACGTATAACTATCTTCTGCCCCTTCGTCCAGTGCTCTTTCTTTTTCAATTACTCTCTCCTTTGCGAACAGACAGATTGGAATCATCATAACAACTGACAAAAGAGATAACACAATTACTGTTGTCGCCCAGCCGCCTAACCGCTGCCGTACCAACGGCAGGACAATTCCTGTAACAATACCTGAAAAAATAACAAACATCCTTCCCTATACTGTTTAGTGAAATACGTTCCTTCTGGTCCGTTGTCATCGTGGTGACAATACCAAAAATCGGCACATCACAAAGGGTATAGGCTGTATCCCATAACATATAAGCAAGTGTTGCCCATATGATTTTAGCCATCATGGGAATCCCGGTAGGTATTGTAAAAAGAAGAATGGTCGCCACCGGAATCGCTATGACAGATATTTGAAGCCACGGCAGGAATTTCCCTTTCTTAAAATTTACCTTATCCATGATCATACCGAAGATCGGATCGTTGATGGCATCCCACACTTTCGTGATCAGCGCCACGATTGCAACCAATGCTGCCGTTATGCCGATATCTGTAAAATATGTAGTCATATATCCTATCAGTCCATAGAATACATTCTGTCCCATAAAATACAAACCATAACTGATTTTTTCTCTTTTTGTAACTGCATTTTCCATTTCGTTATCCGTCCTTTCATTGTTTGATTCAATTATAAATAATCCCAAAGGGCAAATCACCAACGATATATAAGCGGTTTACCGACGAAACTTAATATAATAATCATCTTTCTAAAAATTGATATAAGTATTCTTCCATCTTAGGCGTCCACCATTCCAGATATCCTGCCTGCGTCGGATGAACCGGATCTGCCATATAAACTTCATATTCTTTTTCAGAAACGTCATTCATCTCCTCGTCATTCCAAAGGTCGATCACGCCTATTCCATATTTATCCTGAAGCTCAAATAATACATCTACCATCTGCTGATACTGTTTACTGTCATATTTTGTTCCAGTATAAAAGATCACGGGACAATTCCATGTCTGCTTTGCATATACAGTGATATATTCCATTGCTCCTGTTATCGTCTGTGTATCAAAATCTTCCAAATTTTCTGAACGGCTGAGTTCTCCTATCGGCATTTCCTTCGACGCGTCATTCGTGGAAAGCTGGCAGACAAATGCATCGAATTTCTCATCTGTACCGATATTATTTTTCATCCTCTGGATATAAGACGTCTTTCCGTTATCTACTAAAGTAGTGCCGCTGACGGCTTCTTTTACATACTCACAGCCATTTCTGTAAGAGATATAATCTGCAAAAGAAACATCCATTGAGTACAGACCTAATGTTACAGATGATCCAAGGTAGCAGATGCGCTTCCCTCCAAGAGGGCTGTTTTCTAACGGTTCTATATTTTCCAGACTGTATTTTTCTGCGTTTCCTGGCATTTTTTTCAGTTTGTTCTTCCAAACAAAATCAAACGGTCCACCACCGCCTGCCGCCCCTACTAAATATGCCAGACCTAGACCCACAGCCAGAATCAAAATTAAAACGACACTTAAGGTAATCTTCAATATTTTCTTTTTCATAATCCTAAACTCCTCGTATTATTTTCAACTTTCGTATTAAGAAAAACTGACCGTCTGCTTTTGCCGGTCAGTTCTCACAAATACTGTCATTTTATTTCCTTTGATACTTTTATTCAAACTGATATATTCCGCTCCCCACCTCATACAATCTGCCATCCGGCAGTTTTACAGTGGCAGTTGTGTTACAGGGAATCTCCACTTTCAATTTAAATTTCCCCTCTTCCATACTCCACTCTGCCCCTACTTTACCGTACTCACTCATATAGGTACGTTTTGCACTTGTAAACGCATTATTCGTCTCCGGCGCAATCACAATCTTCTTAAATCCGGAAGCAGCCATATCAATGCCGCTTATCTTCCGGAACATCCAGTCGTCCACGCATCCAAAGGCATAATGGTTCAGGCTTGTCATAACCGGAGACCCGTCCTCCTTGTAAGAAATGTAATTTTCCCAGATTGTTGTCGCTCCCTGCTTCACCTCATAAAGCCATGACGGGCACTTTGTCTGGAGCAGGATTTTATATGCCTTGTCCATCCTGCCGATCTTACAGAGTGCATCCAGCAGATACGGTGTCGTCAGGAATCCTGTATCCAGACAATCCCCGTTTTCTTCTATCTTGCGGATCAAATGTCCAGCGATACTTTTTTTCTTCCTTTCAGGAGCAAGATCAAATGCGATTGCCAGCACATAACTGCCCATAAAATCAAGAGGCATCTTCCCATCATCATCGATCAGTCCTTTTTGAATGGCAGATTTCATTCTGGACGCAATGTCATCATAGTATAATTCGTCTGATGTATGCCCGAGGAGTGCTGCTGTATCTGCCATGATCCGACAGGAATTCCATCCAAAGATTGGCGCGCAGTATACAGAAGTATTGATAGGTTTTGCAGCGCTTTGGTCTGCTCCGTCTACTGTCTGGCTCGGTATGAGCCACTCCCCGTACTGATGTCCTGTATTCCACAGATACTGGTCAATTTCTTTTGGATGTTTCATCTTGCCTCTACGCTTCTTTGCAGTGTTGATGATATAGTCGCACCACTTTTTCATTGTGTCATACTGCTCTCTCAGTATCCTGATATTTCCTGTAAGCTGATACATGCTCCACGGTACGATACAAGCGGCATCTCCCCATCCCGCTTCTCCCACCGGTTCAAAATTGCGGTATACGATCCGATTCAGTTTCTCCAGTAATTCATAGATTCCGGTAAGGGGGATCACATTGGGAATCGCTCCGTTTTTCTGCTGGCTGCAGGTCATATTACGCAGCCATCTTGTCAGAAAAGGGGTTACATTTTCGTTGAGCATGGCTGTTCTTGCATAAATCTGGATATCTCCGGTCCATCCGCCTTTTTCTCTCTGCGGACAGTCCGTGGGGATTGAGAACAGATTCGACCGCTGAGACCATCTTGTATTTTCGTAAAGCCGGTTTATATCTTCGTTGGACGTCTCAAAAGTTCCCAGATCCTCATTGTCAGAAGACAGGACAATCGCTGTGAAATCCTCCGGACTCACCGGCTGATCGCATGTCACTCTCACATAGCGGAAACCGTGATATGTAAAATGCGGTATATATTCTGTAAATTTCCCGTTTGAAATATAAATATCGCTTTGTTTGTGTCCTGTTTTCTCTGACATGAAAATATTATTGAAATAGTTTCCATATTGATC
>ERZ857750.4371-NODE-4371-length-10641-cov-2.356886_pt1 | contig 10641 bp, 10 predicted proteins | sample MGYA00519915_ERZ857750 | MGnify/ENA primary metagenome ERZ857750 (study PRJEB31778, sample SAMEA3449358) | human gut metagenome | biome: human gut; feature: human-associated habitat; material: faeces | place: United Kingdom | collected 2010/2012 ... | reverse complement strand
TGTTTTCCATGACGGTGATCTTGATCTCCGGGTGCTCCTTGAGGAAGCGGGTGCACTGGTTCAGGCCCTGGCTATGAGAGCACACTTCCTTGATGTCCGAGAGGGTGGCGCCGGGATTTACGAGCAGAGCGTGATCCACCTTCAGCTTGATGGAGCGGACAATGTGGAAGTTATACTGCTTCATCAGGTCATAGACCTGGGTGACAGAGCCGGCCGAGCTGTTTTCGATGGGCAGGATCCCGTACTGGCAAAGGCCTTTTTCAACAGCATTGAATACGCCCTCAAAGCTGTTGAAATACATGATGCTCGGCACTTCAAAGAGTTTCTCGCAGGCAGCCTGAGAGTAGGATCCTGCAACGCCCTGGCAGGCAACGACTGCCTTTTTCGGGAAGAGGTTCGGTGTTTCTTTCAGTGCTTCTTCGATGCGGTCAGCCAGGTCGGATCTCTTAGCCATATAGTTGTTCTGGCAGGAACGGCTGGCGTCAAAAATCGTATTGAACAGCAGCCGTGCATATCCGTCGAAAGGTTCACCGATCTGTTCGGATACTTTATGCAAAATTTCTTTCTCGCGCTTGTCAGAGAAGACGGGTACTTTGTGGCCTTTCTTATACTTGGCGATTTCCAGGGATTTTTCCATTCTTTCTTTGAACAGGTCGGTCAGCTTTTCATCTATATTGTCTATGTCCTGTCTCATCTGATCTAAATTGATGTCTGTCATTTTGTTACCTCCATAATACAGTCTAAAATACCAAGAGCCAGAGCGGCTTCTGTGATAGGAACGGCTCTGACGGCGACGCAAGGGTCGTGCCTGCCCTTGACGACGAGAGTTTCGTTTTTATGTGCTTCCAGATCCACCGAATCCTGCTTCCTGCTGATGGATGGAGTCGGCTTGAAAGCGAGTCGGGCCAGAAGCGGCATGCCGGTGGTGATGCCTCCCAAGATCCCGCCGTGATAGTTGGTCCTGGTTTTTACCTGCCCGTGATTGTCGTAATAAAAAGGATCATTGTTTTCGGAGCCACGAAGCTCTGCCGCGTGAAATCCTGCGCCGAATTCGACGCCTTTTACGGCCGGTATGCCGAAGAAGATTGGTGCCAGATAGCTTTCCAGGCCATCGTACATAGCTCCGCCGATGCCTCCGGGCAGTCCTGTCGCACACACTTCTACGATGCCGCCCACGGAATCCAGGTCGTTTTTGGCCTGCAAAATGGCTTGCGCCATTTTTTCGCCGGCTGTTTCGGACAGAACGGGAAACTCCATTTTCTGCAGTTTCACCAGGGTTTCTGCGCTGACGCTGACCGGATCCAGAGGGGTATCTTCGATGCCTGCAATGGCGTAAAGATGTGCTCCGATTTCGATGTTTTTTTCTTTTAGCATCTGCAAAGCGATCCCGCCTGCGATGCAGAGGGGTGCTGTCATACGTGCTGAGAAAGGTCCGCCGCCTGCCATGTTCAGTGTGTCTCCATAGCGAAGCCGTGCTGTGTAGTCAGCGTGACCTGGCCTTGGCACTGCCCGCAGTCCTTTGTAGTCCCCGGAGCGGGTATCGGTGTTGCGGATCTCAAAGGAGATGAGAGGCGCGGTCGTGATAATAGCCGGCGCCTCCGCAAGGGCGCCTGGATCGCCTGCGACCCGGGTGGAATTGCTCGAAGCGAGATTGCCTGTACCGGAATTCGCTTGCCCTGGATCGCCCGCCTGTTCTGGCGGCGTTCCGCCGCCCCAGGCTGCGATCCCTGCAACAGGGATCGGCAGATCCGGTTCTTTGCGCTTGGTGGCAAAGGGGCTGTTTCCTGGTGCGCGTCGCTGGAGAAAAGCCCGCAGCTGGTTCATATCGATACGCGTTCCGACCGGGATCCCTTCGATATCGACTCCTATGGCCGGTTCGTGAGATCCGCCCCAGATGGAAACGCGGATGTTTTTTCCGAAAGTTGATTGCATGTAGTTGCTCCTCTATAAGTAGTTGAGTGGAAAGCTGCGGCAAGGCTGCCGCAGCCAGTTTGGCGGGCGGCCGTGTCGCGATCTGCATGAGGCCGACTTGCTATGCTTTACATGACGGCAGAGCTGCCGCCTGAGCGGTCCGGCACAAACGCCATATTGCCGGACCGCTGATCCGAGACAATGATGGTTATCTGCCCGGATCCTGCCGGGCGGTCTTGATCCTAGTCTTCTAAAATCTCGATCTTACCGCCCAGTTTGGTGAAGTCGGTGAAAAAATCCGGGTAGGATTTTTTCACAGCTTCTGCGCCGGTAATGATGACCGAGCCGTCGGCTCTGCAAGAGGCGACGGCAGCTGCCATCGCGATGCGATGGTCATTATGGCTGCTGACTGTCCCGCCGCAAAGGGATGGGGCGGGGCAGTGGGCAGCAGGCCCGGAGGGGACGGTGCGGTCATTGTTTTTGTCAATGACAAGTCCGTCTTTTGTTTGTCTGATATCGGTTCCAAGAATGGTCAAAAAGTCACAGACCGTTGCCAGCCGGTCGGATTCCTTGATGCGAAGCCTTTGTGCATCGGCGATAGTCGATGTGCCGCTTGCCCCAGTCATTGCAACGGCCATGACCGGCACCAGATCTGGAAATTGTGCTGCACTTACTGTTTCGCCATGGAGTGGAACTCCATTTCCGGCGATGTGATAGCTTGTATTTTTTCTTTCGATTTTAGCTCCCATTTTTTCCAGCACGGTGATGATCTCCTTATCTCTCTGTGTGGAATCTGGATCGAGGCCGGTGCAGGTGATATCGCCGCCAAGTGCTCCTGCCACCAGCCAGAAAGCAGCGTTGGACCAGTCGCCTTCGACTTTCAGTCCGGCTGGTTCCCGATAAATCTGGTTGCCCGGGATCTCATAGCGGATCAAGGAGTTTTCGGAACTCGAATCAGGAGTATCGCTCGATTCAGATGGTGCCGCTTCTTTACATTTTTGAAAGGCGGTTTGTTCCGCTTCAGCGATTTTTTCTCTGACTTCACGGATCTTGATCCCGAACTTTCGTAAAACCTGCAGCGTCAGATCCACATAACCCGCCGATTCCAGTTTTGTGGTCAGCTGCAGACTGCTGTCGCCATCAAGAAGCGGCAGGGCAAACAACAGTCCAGTAATAAACTGGGAGCTGATATTTCCGGCCAGCCGATATTCACCCGGCTGCAGTCTGCCCTGGATCCGGCAGATTTTCGAAGTGATCCCTCGCCCCGAAGCCGGATCGACGGTATTGCCAAAGCAGCCTGTGTTTGCCGTATCGACAGCATTCGCTGAAGGCTTTGCAGCCTCTTGTGCCGATGCCGTCAGCATCTCAAATTTGCAGCCGTGCCGCTCCATTTCTTCTTTCAAGGGAGAAAGCGGTCGCTGTGGAAGTTTCCCTGATCCGGTGAAGACGGCTTCGTCCTTCAATGCCATGGCAACCGGGATCATAAAGCGGATCGTCGATCCACTTTCCCGGCAATCAAAACAGGGAAGTTTTTGATCCAGCTGCGCCAAGCAGCCTTTCGTAGCATTGATGTCTTCTGAAAAAGTCGGGATCACCAGAGGTATCTCTTGCCCGCATCCCTGCAGAGACGCCAGCTTCTGTGCGATCAAAAGCCGGTGAGCGTGGGATTTAGACGGAATTGCCTCGATAGTACCATTCAATTGTTGTGGTGTGATTTTTATCTTCATAATAGTATTTCATCCATGTATGGGAATATTATCCAATGTGCAGGATCGCGGGATTTTCGATCCAAAAACAGAAAATCATCGTTCTGGCATTACGATTTTCAAGGTTTTACCGGGGATATGGCCGTAAAAAGCCGGCAAAACATGAAAAAGTTAATCAAGTTGCTGTGAAAAAAGCTGTAATCCCACACGAATTTGCTGTCGGATTGTTGTGAGATTTCGATTTATTGATAAATCCTACCAATCAGGCGTTTTCTGACCAAAGTTTTTCTGTAAAAGGCACGTGTAAACTGCGGTTGCAGCAGAAAATCGTGCCGGAAACCTTGATCCTGTAAAACCGGAAACCTCGCCCGCAAACCGAACTCTACAACCCATACGATATAAACTGCTCCAGTTTATTTACCGAAATCGTCTTTAGTCTGCATTTACCGATTCTAGCCGGTACGACCAGGGTGATATTGCCTCCGCGGATCTTCTTGTCCTGCATCGCCGCATTAGCCAGTTCCCATGCACTGTACGGACAGCGAAGCGGGAATTTGAACCGTTCCAGGATCTCTAAAATATCTTCGGAACAATTCTCCACCGTCCAGCCCAGTCGATCAGAAGCAATGGCAACGATTTTCATTCCCATGGCAACTGCGTGACCGTGACTGATTTTGTATCGACTGCACTTTTCGATGGCATGAGCCAGCGTATGTCCTAAATTGAGGAGCTGACGGCTGCCATTATCCCGTTCATCTTCCTCGACGACTTTCCGCTTGACCTCGATGGCCAAAGATGCCAGATTCATAAGAAAATCCGGGTCGTCTAAAGTACGCTTCATTTTTATAGAATCCAGGATCAGCGGCTCCGCGATGATACCGGCTTTGATGGCCTCTGCGATCCCGTCCAGCTTGATATCATAGGAAAGAGTATCTAAAAACTCCGAATCAAAGAGCACCAGGCTTGGCTGCCAGAATGCCCCGGCAAGATTTTTTCCAGCCTTAAGATTGACGCCCGTCTTGCCGCCTACCGACGAATCCACGATAGCCAGAAGCGTGGTCGGAACCTGGATGAATTCAATGCCACGCAGGTATGTCGCTGCCGCAAAACCTGTCACATCCCCGACGATCCCGCCGCCCAGCGCCAGCAGCACATCCGTGCGCGTAAAGCGCTTTGCAGCAAGAAACTCCAGCAGTTCCTCGATCGTCTCCATATTTTTGCTGTCTTCGCCGCCTGGGAACACATACTTGTGCACTTCGAAACCGGTCAACGTCAGAGACCTCCAAAGCGTCTGGTTTTCACGTCCGTAAAGCGGATCCACCGTTTCATCAGTAACGATGCAGATTTTCTTGTTTTTCAGTTTCCCTGTGATCGGATCGTCCTGCAGGCCAAGGGCATCCTTGACATACATTCCTGTCATCGAAAGGATCCCCTTGTTGAGGATCACATCATACTGCCGTGAAGCAGCAACATGGATTTTGATCATACTCTCTCCTTCTTATCATTAAAAGATTTCTCCGTCGATAATAGCTTTCTTTTCTCTGCCGTCCTTTAATAATTGACGCAGTGTCTCGCTGTCATTCTCCCGGATCGCCCAGCTGTACTCCTGTAGATTTTCGATCAGTGTGTCGATCTCATCTGCCAGGTTGTCCGGATTTTCCAGGAACAGCTCAGTCCACATATCCTCGTTGAGCTTGGCTACGCGGGTCAGATCTTTGTAACTGCCTGCAGAAAATCCCATGTGCTCCTGAGCAGTTGGACTTTTTATGTAGGCGTTGGATACCACGTGAGCCAGCTGAGAGGTGAAGGCGATCTTGCGGTCGTGTTCTTCCGGCGTTGCGATTTCGATGTTGGTGAAACCTATTGAAGTAAACAGTTTCTTCAGTTTTTCCATGCTTTCGATCGGGCCTTTGGTCGGAGTGAAGATCATGGAAGCATTGTTGAAGAGCGACTTCTTTGCATAAGTAAACCCTGAGTGTTCCCGTCCTGCCATCGGATGACCGCCTACAAAGAGGAAGCCTTTTTCTTCCGCAAGAGGGATCAGCTGCTCGCAGACCATGCGTTTGACGCCGCTGCAGTCGCAGACGATACTGCCCTTCTTAAAAAGATCGGCATGGCTTGTCACGTAGTCGACGGTATCCTGCGGATACAGGGCAACGATGACAATGTCACACTGAGACAGGAGCTTGTCTGTCAGCGGCTGCTCAATGGCATCTACGAGCATGGCTTTGTGTACCACCGGCTTGGAAATATCGAAGCCGTAAACAGTATTATCGGTATTCTGACTGATTGCCTTGGCCAGGGAGCCTCCAATGAGTCCCAGACCTACAATTCCTATTTCCATGATACCACCTCTACCCTCTGTATGCCAGTGGTCTGATCTGATTTACCACATCCATTACATCTTTAAACGCAGCCGGAGTCAGAGACTGTGCACCGTCGCAAAGCGCTGCAGGTGGATTGTTATGTACTTCGATCATCAGACCATCAGCACCAGCTGCGGTAGCTGCCATTGCCATCGGCTTGACAAGTCCTGCGATACCTGTTGCATGGCTTGGATCGACGATGATGAGTCATAGTTTTCAGAAGCGGAATAGATGCCAGATCCAGCGTATTTCTCGTGGCAGTTTCGAAGGTCCGGATGCCTCTTTCGCAAAGGATCACATTTTCATTTCCGCCAGCCATGATGTATTCTGCGCTCATCAGCAGTTCCTTCAAAGTATTTGCAAGACCTCTCTTTAACAGGATCGGTTTTCTCAGACGGCCGACTTCTTTCAGAAGTTCGAAGTTCTGCATGTTACGGGCGCCTATCTGGATCACGTCCACATTTTCAAAAAGCGGCAGCTGAGAAATGTCCATGACTTCCGTTACGATCGGAAGTCCGGTTTTTTCCTTAGCTTCCAGCAGCAGGTCGATGCCCTGTGCTCTCATACCCTGGAATGCATATGGCGAAGTTCTAGGCTTGAACGCACCGCCTCGCAGCATGCCTGCGCCTGCATTCTTGACCTCTTCTGCCACCAGGCAGATCTGCTCTTCGGATTCTACTGAACAAGGCCCTGCGATGACCTGAAAGTTTCCTCCGCCGATCTTTACGCCAGGGAGGACTTCCACCACTGTGTCTTCCGGGTGGAATTTACGGTTTACATTCTTGTAAGGCTCCTGAACACGCTTTACGGTTTCGACGATATCTAGGGCGTTGATCAAGTCGATATCAACAGCGGCTGTGTCGCCGATCAGTCCCATGATGGTGGCGGACTGGCCTTTACTCATATGGATGTCCAGCCCCATGCTTTTCAGCCAGGAGACTAAGTTTTCAAGTTGTTTCTGATCCGGGTTGTCTTTTAATACGATAATCATTGTGTTTCCCTCTTTCTACTTTCGTTATAAAAAAACTCCACAGGTGAATTTCACCTGCGGAGTAACCTTCCATCGCTCTATTGATCAGTGGGGGATGTTTAACTCATTGCAGCGAAATTCACCTTACCTCTAAAGAAAGTAAAGTAAAAGTAAAAATATACAGCTGCAAAAGTTCTGTTTAACATTTTTGTTGTCCCTTTCTGAATCATTTGCTTGCATTGTAGCACTTTCCATGTATGCTGTAAAGAGTTTTTTCCCAAAAAAGTTTGATGGGTCATCTTGACGGGTCTTGATGGGACGGCCTCGTCGCGGCGTCAGGGTATAGACAGCCGTTCCCGAAGCCGCACAATTTGCAAAATCTTCGTTTCCTGAAATTTTTCTAACAAATCGAGACTCTGCAAAGGCTACGCCTCCTTTGGATTTTGCAAAATCTTCGTTTCGCAAGATCTTGATAGTCAAACAAAGAATTTGGTGCACACTCATAAAAGGGTTGATGCTCTATTTCTCGCAATGCCATGTTTTTCATAAAATCTCGGGATGTTAACCTCGCCATCACAAAGCACTCATCCGCCTCCCACCGTGAAATTCTCGATTTCATTCAAAAGATTTGTGATTTTGGAATTTAGGTAGCGACAAACAAAATCATGACTCAATGTTTTCTCGTTTTTGGCAGGAATTTTTTAAAAACGAAGATTTTGCAAATTTCAGTGAGCTGTGCCTTTAAGATTTCACCCGTTCAATCCAGATGCACTCTCTTGGTGGCACAAAAAAACGAGACGGTTAAAGCCGTCTCGAAAAAAGTCTAACTTTTTGGGTCATCGCCCTATACGGACTGTCCCATTTTTTCTGCTTTTTGTAAAGCATCAGTATTCAGGATCTCGCCTTTGCCGCTGACGCCGGTCACTGTCAGCTTGCCTCTGTCGTGCCATTTGCAGTAATCGGTGATAAGTTCGTAGGAGCGAAGCACTCCATCGTAGCTATGGTTGTCGGTATCTTCTGCACAAATCAGCAGAAAGGCTTCTTTGCCGGCAATATTACGCTCTCCGATGATGAAGGAATACATCTTGTCGATCGCGGCTTTCAGCTGGGCCGGGAACGTAAACCAGTACAGCGGCGTCGCCAGAACGATGACGTCAGCTTCTTCGATCAGCGGTGCCAGCTCGTTGCTAAACCGATCATCCCAGACGCAGGCTTTTCCATTTGAAAAGCAGGACTCGCAGGCCCGGCATGGCAGGATCGCATTGCGTCCGGCCTCATAGCGAATCACTTTATGGCCAGCAGATTCTGCACCTTTCTGAAATGCATCTGCCATTAGATCACTGTTGCCGCCAACTCTCGGACTTCCCGTTAAAATCAAAATATTCTTCATGTTCCTTACCTCCCTTTGCAGGTCTATTATACCGCAACTGCAGGGCAGATTGCCAGAGGTTTGTTGTATGTAGTATGAATAATCTCAGGTTAACCCTCAAAGAATAAAAATTGACAAAAGAAGGTTAACAACATATAATAGCGTTAACCTGCAATGACACTTTAAATTTAAAAAGCGGGTTAACGAAAGGGGCGATAGTATGAGTATTTTGAATGATATAATGAGAGAGGAGTATGAGCGCATGAACCGACTCATTCCTAGAATAGAAGCCGAAATCAAGGAATTGCCAAAAGGCTATATTTCTGAGAAAAAAATAAAGGGTGGCACATATTATTACTTGCAATATCGGGAAAACAAAAAAATGAAGTCTGTTTATTTAAAACAAAAGGATGTGGAAGCGTACCGCACTTTAGTTGCTCATAGAAAAGAACTGGAGAAGAAATTAAAGGAGTTACAGCAGGAACAAAAAAAACTGGAGAGGATTTTAAAGTAGGGGAATGATTATGAATACACAGGAAACAAAGCTACTAAAACTGCTCAAGAGTTTTGATGATAATGGATGTTCGGATCACTTGATTCTGATTGGATCTTGGGCGGAATATTTGTATTGTGCAGCTGGAATTTTACCAGACTATGAAGCGGTAATCCGGACGCTGGATATTGATTTTCTCGTAAAAAACCTGCGTAGACCTGTCCCGTCAATTAACATCATTTCTTTGGCAAAGGAGGAGGGCTTTTATGTAGAAGAGGATTGTCTGACTGGTGTCACAAGGCTGCTTAGTCCAGATGGACTCGAAGTGGAGTTTTTGATCGAACAGAAAGGAAAGGGCTCAGAGACTGCGCTGAAAACAAATTTGGGAATTACGGCACAAGCTCTTAGACATTTAGATTTGTTAAGGGACAATACCCTTGAAATACGGCATTTAGGCATAAAAGTCTGTATTCCAGTTCCGGAGGCTTTTGTGCTGCATAAAATGATTATCAACAGTGAGCGAAAGCACAAAACAGAAAAAGATCAGACAGTGATCAATAGAATGTATCCCCACCTGAATTTGGACAAATTCAATGAGTTGTTGGGAGCCTTAACGAAGAAAGAACGCAAGGTTGTGAATCAATATTTGGAGGAAATTATCTATCCGATTTTAACACAAGAAGATGCGCTTCTACGTGCCAAGAAATTTTTGAAAAAATAAAGCCTCCTAAAAACTCTTTTTCTTCAAAACCTCTCCATCTTCCACCGTCAGCAGATAGCCGTGCCCCGGGTCCGGCAGCCACTGGTAAAAGTTTTCTTTTTCGTCAGGGAAGGCGTTCTGCAAAATCGCCGCAATGGGTCCGCCGTGGCAAACGGCGATGGTCAGCAGTTTTCCGTCCGGGGAATTTGACCGGCTTGAGGAATCAGCAATGCTTGATATCAAACGTTTCTCCTGTTCCTGCAAAAGTTCAGTAAAACCTTTCAGCACACGCATTTGAAAGTCACACGCACTTTCACCACCGGGAGGCGGCAGAGTTCCCGTAGTGTCCCCGATCCAAGTCTGGTAATCGGGATCGTCCTTTAGTTCGCCATAACTTTTCATTTCAAAGTCGCCGAAATCGATCTCGCGAAAAGGGGAGAATGCTTCGTGCTCCCGGTTGCCGTAGATCAGAGAAAAAGTCTGTTCCGTGCGCAGCATACCGCTGGTATAATACTTTGCATCAGTATCATCCGGGTAGATTTCCTGCGCAGAAAGACTTCGGAGCATTTCGATCCCTTCTTCCGCAAGAGGTATGTCGGATGATCCGTAATAAAGCCTTTTCTGATTTCCTTCGGTGATCCCGTGCCGGATCAGGCAGATTTTTGTTTTCATTTATTTCACTCGCTTTCCAATGCCGCAAAACGCCCTATGTACTTCGCTGGCTTCCGCTGCCAGCCGGAGCATGAGCCTGCCGTTCATTTCCCGAAAGACTCGTAACGCTGGGTCCGTGGGAACGATTCCCTGTGACACATCAGTCATGATGAGAACTTTATCCTGCCAGGCTTTACGTCTCTCGAAAAACCAGTCCGCCGCTTCCAGTGGGGGAAGGCCTGATTCCGGAGATTGTCGTTTCACAAATCCTTCGATCCCATAGATCGCATCGGCTGCAAAGTCGGGCGCTGTGCCGTCGCTGCAGTCACACACTGTCTTTATATCAAAATTTTTCTTGGCATAGTCCAGCTTCCCCTGGTATGCACCGCCAAAAATCAAAATCATAGTTGTTTATCCTCCTAAAGCGCGATCGCACCGCCAACCAGCGCCAGCAGCAGTATCCCGGTCAGTTCGC
>ERZ857750.4367-NODE-4367-length-10644-cov-17.347436_pt1 | contig 10644 bp, 8 predicted proteins | sample MGYA00519915_ERZ857750 | MGnify/ENA primary metagenome ERZ857750 (study PRJEB31778, sample SAMEA3449358) | human gut metagenome | biome: human gut; feature: human-associated habitat; material: faeces | place: United Kingdom | collected 2010/2012 ... | reverse complement strand
CAACATTGATTCGCAAGAGTGTAGGTAACAGCTATGGTAATGAAGAAAAGTTGAGCGATTTGCTAAAGCGACTGGGACTGGCCAATCGGATGACAACGAAAATTGAAGATACAGAAAACATCAATGAAAAGGCGATTGATTACGCGAAAGTTGATGAGCAGTTGAAAGCACATAGAGAAGTGGCGAAGGATTATCTGAGAAAAAATTTAGAGGAATAAAATGGATAACATATCGAGGATAAAAGAGAAATGTGTGGGATGTAAAAGCTGTGAGCAAAGCTGCCCAAAACACTGTATCTCTATGGTAGAAAACAAAGAGGGATTTTGGTATCCGTCTGTTGATGAAAAAAGCTGCATCGAGTGCAAGGTGTGCTTGAAAAAGTGTCCAGTAGAAAATACGGAATTTCATCGGAATGAGCCACATAAAGTTTGGGCGTGGCGCAATAAAAATGATGTGGATATTATGCGCTCTGCATCTGGCGGTGCGGCGGATAGTGCAGCGAAAACTATATTGCAAATGGGCGGTGTGGTTTATGGTGCTGCCTATGACGAGCAGCTGGCAGTAAGCCACATTGAAGTGACAGATGAAGCAGAAAGAGAGAAACTACAGTCCTCTAAGTATGTTCAGTCTGACCCGAAAGATAGCTACACAAAGGTCAAACAGCGTTTGTCAGAGGGAAAAAAGGTACTTTTTACAGGAACTCCCTGCCAGATTGCAGGTCTGTATGCTTTTTTGGGCGGCAATCCAGAAAATCTATATACAGTTGACCTGATTTGCCACGGTGTGCCTTCCCCGAAATTCTTCAAAAAGTATCTGGAATACCAGAACAAGCAGACGGCGGGCAAAGTAATCTACTTCAACTTTCGCTCCAAAGACAAGCGGGGCTGGGGAACACAATATCTTCTAAAGACAAAGACAAAGACAAAGACAAAGACAAAGACAAAGACAAAGACAAAGACACTCTCCCTTGATCGCTATGGCAAACATTTTATGGATGGCGACTGTTATAGAGAGAGCTGTTATCAGTGCATCTATGCGAATACGAATCGTGTGGGCGATTTGACCGTGGGCGATTTTTGGGGAATTGCCAAGAGTCACCCGGATTTTAATTCACCAAAGGGCGTATCCAGTGTATTTGTCAATACCGAAAAAGGCAAGAAGCTCTTTGAAATGATGCGTTCTCTTGCAGAAGTGGAAGAGGCAACGTTGAAAGAGGGTATGGTGAAGCAGCATAACCTGCAATCACCAACAATGCGATCTTCCCAAAGAGATTCTTTTTACAAGACGATAGATGAGCCTAATTTTATTGAACATTTATATGTGGGACTACAGTTAAAAGAAAGAGTTAAAGGGCTGATTCCGACAAAGATTATTCAGAAATTGAAGTCTCTATGATAAATCAGAAACGAGAACTAACATGATAAAACGAAAAGTATTGATTGTTATAACAACGGATTTTGTCCCATACGGTGGATTGACTACGGTTATGATGAACTATTACCGTGTGATGAATAAAGAAAATTTGCAGATAGATTTTGCATCGACCAATGACCCGTGCGACGAATTGAAGCAAGAACTTGCACAAAATGGCTCAAAATATTTTGACCTTGGAAGCCGCAAATATTCACCGATGCACTACATGAAAAAACTTGCAACTGTTCTGAAAATGGAAAAATATGATGTGATTCATGTAAATGGTAATAGCTCAACGATGGCGATGGAGTTGGTAACTGCTAAGCTGGTCGGCGTACCATCAAGAATTGCGCATGTTCACACAACGCGAAGCAAATACCCTTATGCAAATGTTGTGCTTCATCCGATTTTTGTTACGTCATATACCACAGCATTAGCGGTGTCCAAGCAAGCCGGAGATTGGCTGTATGGAAAAAATTACACACTTTTGAATAACGCAATCAATACCGCTAAATACAAATTTAATGTTGATGTTCGCGAAAAGATGCGAAAAAAATACGAATTGACAGGGAAATTTGTGATTGGAACTGTGGGCAAGCTAACCCCCCCTAAAAACCATATTCATCTATTGCAAACCTTTGCCGAATATAGCAAGAAGGATGAAACTGCAATACTTGTAATTGCCGGAGGTGGAGAGCTGGAGCAGCATCTAAAAGCCAAAGCAGCAGAATTGGGCGTAGCCAGCAAGGTGATTTTCCTTGGAATGTACAGTGACATTGCCGGAATTCTTCAGGCGTTTGATGCTTTTGTTTTTCCGTCGCTCTTTGAAGGGCTGGGGTTGGCAATTATTGAAGCGCAGGCAGCAGGACTGCCGTGCATTGCATCAACAGCAGTGCCGCAGGAAACAAATGTTACACCTTATATAAGCTATTTGGATTTGGATTCCGATACAGCAGTATGGGTAGATAAGATTGCTGAGACAAAAGTTCAAATGCTGAATACAGATAGATTAAGCATATCTGAAAAAGCTAGGGAATGTATCCGAGAACACGGGTATGAAATAAGTTGCGAAGCCGAAAAATTAGAAAATATTTACAATTCATAAAGAGAGGAATAGTTTGGTGACAATATTTGGAATATTATGGATTCTATTGATTGTGATATGCATGTTTTCTAGTTTTGAAAATATAGCAGCATTGACAATTATATCAGCAACTATTCAGTGCTCAAATGTTCTGGTATTGAATGGATCTGGAATAGGGCCACAGGTTATTACATCTATTGCATTTATTCTTAGAGTATGGTTATCCCGTCCAAATTTTAAAATAACTTTATATCGGCAGAAGATAGAATTAATCATCGGCGTTACATTTCTGATTCTATCGGTTCTGCTGTCATCAGTGGTTAATTCTGCTTTATCGAAGAATTTTGTGCGAATGGCTCAGTTGTATGTTTATGCTTTTTGCTTCTTCTCAATGTTTTATGTGGGAAAATTTGTATCAGATAATTTTATATATGAGCTGGTTAGAAAACTTACGATTGCTCTTTTAATTATAGGATTATTACAGCTTTGTATTACAACAGGAATATTTCCACGTTTTTCAATTATAAGGGAACTTTTGTATAACGATACAACGTCAGATGTGATTTATTATACAAGAAATAATTATTTTCGGATTTTGTCTACTTACATGGAACCATCATATTTTGCGGGGTTTGCAGTAGGAAGTTTTTATTACTTTTTGTCATATAGAGAAAAAAGAAAAGAAAATATATGCCTTTTGGTAGGACTTCTGATAGAAATAATGTTGACGTTTTCATCATCTGCATACGTTGCATTAGTTTTTGTAGGGATAATTTTTTTGGCATCTTCAAAAGAGAAAAAGCTGAAATTTGAAATTATAATGGCATCCGTAGTTGGCTTTGTGATAATGTACTTTTTCTTTTTTGATGTTTTGGATTTAGTGATATTTTCTAAAGCATCGTCTGGCTCTGGCGTAGCAAGACACAACTGGAATGTGATTGCAATGAGAAAATTTAATACATCGCCATTTTGGGGCGTCGGATACAAAATGTCTCGTGGAAGCAGTATTGTTTACACAATTCTTTCGGAACTTGGCATTTTAGGAATGATTGTTTATGCAATATTGAATTTCATAGTTGAGCTACCGGTATTAAATGAAAAAAGAAAAATGAGCGATGCACAGAAGGGCCTGCGATTTGCAATTCTTTCTGTTGTATTGACGCAGCTAATCGCTGTTCCTGACGTGGATATATGTACATATTGGATGTGGATGAATTTGCTGGCACTGTGTGTTGCATCAGAGCATGAAGCAAAAAGGAGCTTGAATGAATCAGAATAAGTTTATAAAAAATTTGTCGTTTGCACTTTTTGCGCAAGTGATTTCCTTGATGTCTAGCTTTTTTGTGCAGTTTTTTGCGCCCAAAGTTTTGCCAGTAGAAGAATATGCGTATTGGCAGTTGTTCTTATTTTATGTTTCTTATATCAATATTAGTCGTATAGGAATTATTGATGGAATTTATTTGAAGCTTGGCGGAAAAAGCCGTGATGAACTTGATTGTGAAACACTAAAAACAAAGTGGTTTATTTTTTTGGCAATGCAAGTATTTTTCGCAACTGTCATGGCAGCTATAACCAATATTACGATTTCTAATGTTGATCGAAGGTTTGTACTTATTGCTTGTGCCATTTGTATGGTATTGATCAACATGAATAATTTCTTGGGCTTTTTATTTCAGGCAATAAACGAAACAAATATATATTCTGTTTCTGAAATCATTTACAACTTGCTTTGGTTTGTTGCGGTTGGGGCTATTTACCTATATAAAATCGAAAATTACAAGATTATCGTTTATATGTATGTTCTAGGACAGGTTTTTGCTTTTTTCTATTTAACATCTAAAGCCAAATTTTTATTTTCTGCCAAAGCAAAAAAAACAAAAGAAGTCGTAATTGATATAGTAGACGATGCCAAGTGCGGAATGGCTTTATTGATTTCGATGTATGCAAGCATGCTTGTGACTGGATCAGCAAGACTGGTCGTTGATAATTACTGGGGAATTGAGACATTTGGTTATTTTTCATTTTCAATGTCACTGACTACGTTTTTATTGAAATTTATCAGTCAGATTAGTATGGTGCTCTTCCCGGCAATACGCAGAGTTCAAAAAAAAGCACAAAGACTTATTTTTAATAACGTGAATATCATCCTTGCACTAATACTTCCAAGTGCATTGCTCCTGTTTGTTCCAATGAAGATTGTCGTTGGAAAATGGTTGCCACAATATGAAACAAGTCTGCATTATTTGGGAATTTTGTTGCCTATTTGTGTGTTTGATGGGAAAATGCAGCTTTTGTATTCTACTTACTTAAAGGTGCTCAGAAAAGAAAAAGTACTTTTATACATAAATGGTGTAGCTGTTTGTGTTAGCCTTGGTTTATCTGTAATAGGGGCATATTTGTTCGATAGTTTGGAATTCATAGCATGGAGCTTGCTAGTAGCCATAGCAATTAGAAGCATAATTGCAGAAATATCTTTGATGCGCCTTATGAAAACAGATGTTAATTGGTTACTACAACTTTCAGAAATAGTAATTATCATTGGATTTGCAGTTTTGTCAATATCTCTTGAAAATGCAGGTGCATTTGTAGCCTATTTTATAGTGTATGCAGGGTATCTGCTATTGAACTACAAGAGTGTTGTGTCAATCCTGAAAAAGATGAAGATCGAATTAGGGAAAAAATGAGGATGGGAGGACAAAGGATATGCTTAATAATGTGAAATTGAAAAGGACATTAAAGGAAACTATTTTCAAGGGAGCATCTCTTGTCAATCAGATAATTCCTAAAGAAGACAATAAAGTGTTACTTTATAGTGGTAACCTTGGAATTCGACATAATTTGGTTCCATTAAAAGATGCACTGTTGGAAGGAAACTATTATAAAAAGTATCAAATTATATGTGGCGTTGAAAGTGAACGATATTTTGAAAATGAAAAAGCCTTGACTTATGTAGGAAAAATAGGAGCATTCTATCATTTCCTGACAGCTAAACATGTCTTCTACACGACGGGCCAAATACCCATTAAGCCATCGAGAAATCAGATTGTTATTCATATGAATCACGGAACGTCGGATTTGAAAACGATGGGAAAACTTTCAAAGATTGATAATGGAGATGAATTCTATTTTACATATATGCTTGCGCCGTCTGATTTATATGTTCCAATTGTTGCGAAGGAATATGATTGTCCAACCGAAAATATTAAAGTTTGCGGTGAACCAATGACGGATGATCTCTTCAAAGTCCATGAAAAATATGACTTCGGAAACTACGATAAGGTTATATTATGGATGCCAACGTTTAGGCAATCCGATTATTTGAATTATGATGATTCACACGAGAATTTGCTTCCAATGTTTGAAGAGAATGATTATGATGCATTGAATGATGTTTTGTCTAAATTGAATTTCAAGCTGATTGTAAAATTGCATACGGCACAGAATACATCAGGATTAAAAAGAAAACATTATAGCAACCTTGACATTTTGACAAATGATGATTTTGTATCAAGAGGATATGAAATATATAAATTAATGCCTCAGGTGGACGCATTTATTGGAGATTATTCGTCTGCGTCATTACAATTCCTTCTGGTGGATAAACCAAACTTTTTTGTTGTTCCTGATATTGAGGAATACGGAAAAAACAGAGGATTTTGCTTTGATAATCCAGAAGAGTATATGGCTGGACCGATAATTAAGACACAGGAAGAACTTTATAAGGAATTTGAAAAACTTAAAGTGGGAATAGACGATTATAAAGATAAGCGTAAAAAAATAAGAGACAAGGTTTTTAAGTATCAGGATGGAGAAAATACGAATCGGGTTCTTAAATTGAGTAATATTGAACTATAAGGTTGAGGGAAATGGATATGTACGCATTAACAAGAAAGCAATTCGACATTTTGGCACTTTTGGCTGATGAAAAAAGTCCGCTCTCTCAGCGTCAAATTGAGGAGAAAATCGGTCATTCTCTTGGAACTGTGAATCGCGTGATGAAGGAACTCACCGAACTCAAATATGTGAATGAGGGTTTCGCTGCACTGGAACCGTATCGTGCAAAGCGCGCCATCTTTATTGCAGCAGGTTTTGGTTCTCGTTTGGTTCCCATTACATTTAATACCCCTAAGCCGCTGGTTCGTGTTCATGGCGTTCGCATTATTGACCATTTGATTGATGCTTGTCTGGAAGCTGGTATCAATGAAATCTACATCGCGCGCGGCTATTTGGCAGACCAGTTAGAAGCAATTTCTAAGAAAATATTACATGTCAGTATCAACAGAATGAATATTGAATGATTTCTTGAACACAGAAACAACGAAATGAACATTCTAAAATTGGAGGATTATGAAATGTACTGGTTAGATCATAACGTGGAAAATTTGGTTAGAATCTTTGACCAAAATGAAAGAAAAGATTTTCTTAGATTAGATTTGAATGAAAATCCTGGCGGCTTGCCTCGAGAGTTTGTTGAATCAGTTTTGGCAGAAGTTACCCCACAGATGGTAGCACAATACCCCGAAACACTCCACTTCACGCAGGTACTGGCAGACTATATAGGAACAGATGTCGCTAATATTTGCATTACAAATGGTTCTGCGGAGGCAATTCGTTATGTGATACAGGCATTTACAGCTCCCAATGGCAGAATTGTTGGAGTTGTGCCTTCATATTTTATGTTCCAGGTTTACTCTGAAATGTACGGTAGGAATTTTGTGAAAGTTCCGTACAACGACGATTTATCTATTAGTGTTGATAATATTGAACGAGAACTAACCGATGATACGCAAATGCTTATTCTTCTTAATCCTAACAATCCTATGGGGAATGTATACAGCGATGAAGAATTTGAAAGGTTGTTCAAAATCTGCCAGGAAAAAGAAATTACGCTTTTGATCGATGAAGCGTATCACTATTTTTACCCAAAGACTTTCATAAAATATGCTTTGAATAATAGAAGAGTCCTCGTCACTAGAACATTTTCTAAGCTCTTCTCAATGGCGGGATGCCGCTTAGGTTATGTGGTAGGAAATCCTGAAGATATTAAATATGTTCAGAAATTTTGCACACCACATAATACAAATGCTTTCGCCATGCTATTTGCAGAAAAAATCATTACAACACCAGGGATGGTGGATGCTTTGATAGCTAAATTCAATGAAGGAAGAAATTATTTGTTGAGCAGCTTGGATGCAAATGGATACCGACATAAAGGAGAAGCTGGCAATTTCTTATTTATTGAGCCAAAGACTGATGCGGGACATATTGTTGAACGGATGAAAAATGAAATGAGAATTCTTATCAAAGAATATCCTAATGTTGGTGAGTTTGGAAATTGTTTGAGAGTTTCCATTGGTGAAAAGCAGTATATGGAACGATTTATGGATTCACTGCTGAAAGTAGATAGATAAGAAAGTTAGATGTGCGCGATATGACAAAAGTTATAACATACGGAACATATGACTTACTCCATTATGGACATATTCGATTGCTTGAAAGAGCAAAAAAACTTGGTGATTATTTAATTGTTGGTGTTACAGCGGATGATTTTGATAAAACCCGTGGAAAAATCAATGTACAACAGTCCTTGATGGAGCGTATTGAGGCTGTACGTGCCACCGGGCTTGCGGATAAGATCATTGTAGAAGAATATGAGGGTCAAAAAATTGATGATATTCGCAGGTACGATGTGGATATTTTCACTGTTGGATCGGATTGGATCGGGAAATTTGATTATCTAAAAGAATACTGCAGAGTAGTATATTTGGAACGCACAGAAGGTGTTTCTAGTTCGGAAATTCGTTCAGAGGAGCGAAAGGTTCGACTTGGAATCATTGGTGATTCCCATATTGCTAAAAAGTACATTCGGGAAGCACAATATGTCAATGGGCTGGAAATTACTGGTGTGTGCACGGAAAATCCGAAATATTTCGAGGAGATTCCTTTCATAACACAGAACTATGAAAGATTGCTCGAAGAAGTGGATGCAGTCTATATTGTTTCTACACCTAAGTATCATTACGATCAAATCCGAAGCGCATTGAAAAGAGGAAAGCACGTTTTATGTGAACCACCTGTTGCACTAAACGAGCAGCAAAGCAGAGCACTGTTCTCGTTGGCGGCGAAAAAGGGCTGTGTTTTAATGGATGCACTTAAAACGGCATATGCAACAGCATATTCACGATTGCTTTTGCTGGCAAAAGAGGGAAAGATTGGCGAAGTTTATTCTGTAGATGCCACATGTACCAGTCTAAGATCTATTGCAGAGGATGCGTGGGATAGTATTTGCGATTGGGGTCCTACGGCAATGCTCCCGATATTTAACATACTGGGAAATGGTTACAAAACTAAAAACATTGTTTCCCATATTGATGATGAGGGACATGATCAGTTCACAAAAATCATATTTCTTTATGATCACGCAGTTGCGTCTGCAACAGTTGCCAAGGGAGTTAAATCGGAAGGTGAGCTAATTGTTTCCGGGACGAAGGGATATATTTATGTTCCGGCACCGTGGTGGAAAACGGATTATTTTGAGATTCGATATGAAGAAGCGTCACAGAACAAACGATATTTTTATCAACTGGATGGTGAAGGCATCCGTTATGAACTTGTTGCTTTTACAAGAGCAATAGAAAGCGGACGAAATTTATCATATGTGGATAGTAATGTGTCAAATAGAATCTGTGAAGTGGTAGGAGATTTTTATGTACAAAAGGATTGTGCTATGATTTGAGCAATCGAAATATGTAGTTTGGAAGATAAAATTATGGGAAAATATTTTGGAACCGATGGCTTCCGTGGCGAAGCTGGAATTACATTAACCGCAGACCATGCCTATAAGGTGGGCCGTTTCTTGGGCTGGTACTATAATGCTCTGCGTGAACGCAATGGTGACACCAATCCAGCTCGAATCGTCATCGGCAAGGATACCCGCCGCAGCTCTTATATGTTCGAGTACAGCTTGGTGGCAGGCCTGACGGCCTCCGGCGCAGACGCTTACCTGCTCCACGTCACCACGACCCCGTCCGTGTCTTACATCGCTCGCGTGGATGATTTTGACTGCGGCATCATGATCTCTGCCAGCCACAATCCGTATTACGACAACGGCATCAAGCTGATTAACTGCTATGGTGAGAAGATGCCGGAAGAAACGTTGCTGTTGGTTGAAGATTACATTGACGGTAAGCTTCATGTATTTGATAAGGACTGGCCAGAGCTGCCTTTTGCTCATCGTGAGCACATCGGCTGTACCGTGGACTATGTGGCGGGTCGTAACCGTTACATGGGCTACCTGATTTCTCTGGGTATTTACTCTTTCAAAGGTGTCAAGGTTGGTCTGGATTGTGCCAACGGCTCCAGCTGGAACATTGCAAAATCTGTCTTTGATGCTCTCGGTGCAGACACCTATGTTATCAACAACCAGCCCAATGGTCTGAACATCAACAACAATGCAGGCTCCACTCATATCGAAGGTCTGCAGAAATTCGTTGTAGAAAAAGGCTTGGATGTTGGTTTTGCTTACGATGGCGATGCAGATCGCTGCCTGTGCGTGGATGAGAAAGGTAATGTTGTCACAGGTGACCACATCCTGTACATCTATGGCTGCTACATGAAAGAGCGCGGCAAGTTGCTGACCAACACTGTGGTCACGACTGTTATGTCCAATTTTGGTCTGTATAAGGCTTTTGATGAAAAGGGCATCAGTTATGCTAAGACCGCTGTGGGCGACAAGTACGTCTATGAGTATATGGCTAAGAATGGCTGTCGTATCGGCGGCGAGCAGAGCGGACATATCATCTTCTCCAAGTACGCAAGCACCGGTGACGGTATCCTGACGAGCTTAAAAATGATGGAAGTCATGCTGGCGAAGAAAAAGCCGATGAGTGAATTGGCAGCACCGCTGAAAATCTATCCGCAGGTGCTGGAGAATGTTCGCGTAACGGATAAAAAGGCTGCACAGAACGATGAGGCTGTGCAGGCAGCGGTAAAGAAAGTGTCTGAGGAACTAGGCGATACTGGCCGTATTCTGGTTCGTGAATCCGGCACGGAGCCTGTGGTGCGTGTGATGGTGGAAGCTCCCGACCATGACACTTGTCAGAAATATGTTTCCGAAGTTGTCGATGTGATTCGTGATAGAGGATATA